>Ga0114964_10001529_pt1 | contig 16796 bp, 28 predicted proteins | sample C_131016_MF_Meta_FD_92638 | JGI IMG/M metagenome (GOLD analysis project Ga0114964, IMG submission 92638) | Freshwater microbial communities from Lake Croche, Canada to study carbon cycling - C_131016_MF_MetaG | ecosystem: Environmental > Aquatic > Freshwater > Lake | place: Lake Croche, Canada... | reverse complement strand
TTGTCACGCTGCTACCCTTTCATCAAACCAACTGGTACCAAATGATAAGTATATATCATTGACGTCCTGATTGTCCGGTAAGTGTACTATGTCCGCTTTGTCCAAATCTTCTTTGATTCGTTTTGCCAATTCTTGCCCAGGATTTCGCCCATCTTCCTTAACATCATTGTCTGCAAAGATAAGGATGCGAGAGTATGACTCAAAGAGTTTAGGGAACCAGGGTTTCCATTGGGATACTCCGGCCACACCAACCGCTGGTATGCCGACAAGACCCGAAAGTACAATCGTGTCAATCTCACCTTCGCATATGGCAATCGTGTCACTCGGCTTATGCAAATCATTAACATTGAATAGCCCAATTTTCTGACCCGTTGGCCAAAGATACTTTGGTGTAGTTTGGTCAACGGACCTAAACTTAATCCCAACGACTCCAGCAGGACTAAGATAAGGAATACTGAGACGACCAACAGAATGTTCATGCCCCGCACTAGGCTCGACCACGCTTCCAAGCCGGTACGTATCGGCTATTTCCCTGGTTATGCCGCGTTCCTCCAGGTAGGAGAGAGCCTGTGGTGTTAGACTGTTGTAGTACTTTTCTGCGGACTCCGTGAGCGATTGTCTCTGCTTTTCGTTTAGCATCTATGAAACCTAACCCTTCCTTTGCTTGCACTAATGTGTATACATCTCCAAGTACTTGACAGACGAGGCAGTTGTATGCCTGGTTGTCAAGGTTGTAAGCGGCACTTGCTTGTGAGTCATCATGGATGACACACTTGCACGGTACCCACCCATGTCTATCTAATACGTTAAGGCCGTAGTGTTCTAGTACGGCGCCGAGGTCAGGCTTCGATACCACCGGTTACCTTTAACCATTGAGTTAAATCCTGCACTACCCATGCCTGCTCTAGCCCTGCCATACGACGCTTGACTATCACATAGGCAGGTGGCACTGGGTCTAATCCTCTAGCCTTAGCGTAGTTAAACGCCTCGGTAGTAGCCTCACGCCAGAACTGTGGCAAGTCCATCTTGGCTGTGGCTTTGAGTTCAAAGATGTAGGGCTGACCAGCAACCATGCACACAATGTCACCTTCGTCGTCCTTACCAGCGAGGCGTAGTCGCTCTGCTAGTACACCCTTGCCACGAAGGAACTTGAGAATGCCAGTCTCAAAACTGCTGCCCTTACGTTTATTTGCTGCGCTCATTGTTTATCCTTAAAGTGATTGGCATAGTGGTATGCCATAATATTTACAATGGAAGCGGCATCATTGGTATCTACCGCCCAATCACAACCATCATGCGGGCATTCAAACTTTGCCATCAATTCATCGTGAGTCATCAGATGTCCTTACCACTTGGCAACGCCAAATACCATTGACGTGAAAGTGTATATAGTAAAACTCGTGAGTCATTAGTATCCACCCAAGCAGTTATTGGAGTGGGTGTGCTTACTAAAACTAAGAAGGTATGCGCCCTTGTTGGGGGCAAATAATTCTGTGCCACAAGCACCACACTTGCCAAACCATTCATCTGCCATAAAATCGTATGTCATAATCCCACCACTTCCAGTAAGTCCTCTGCGTTATGTTTAATCATATACTTGCGGGCTGCATCTAATTCTTCCTGAGTTAATACTTTAAGTTGTAAGATTTCATTCATAGCAGTAGAGCCGATGAATGTATCCTTGCCCAATTTGAAACTCAACGAATTGCTCTCCAACTCTCTGCGATGTGTTGCGCTGCTCGGTCTGAGTACATACTCATACGGCTAGCATCTGCCCACAACGTAACGTATCTAGAACCATCAGCACTATTAGCAGCAAAGCGATTCTTTACCGCTGCTACTCTGAACTCACCTGTCTGTGACACAAGAGCCACAGTCAAAATCATTTCAGGTAACTGGCTAATCTTTCCTTGAATAGCCTTGCGACTAGGTGGTAGGTCAGGCCTGCCCTCGTTCTCGCTAGTGTGGTGGAGTAGAAGCACTGCTGCTTCTGTCTCACGTGCGATGTGGTGCATAGCCTTCGCTATCTCACGAAGGCCAGACCATTCATCGTTGTGCATAGACACTACGTTCATTGCGTTGTCTACGATAATCATATGGGGATACTCACCATATGCCTCGCCGTATGCACGGATAGCCAAGTCAACCTCATCAAGTGTGGGTGACGGAGCAAAGTCAAATTGCAAATGAGAGATACTGGATAGTTCTTCCGTATAAAAATCTTTGCCTTCGCCTGTGCGAAACGCCTCTTCAACTGAGGCCACTTGGTGTCCAGTAATCATTGCTGCTGCGCGGATAGATGTAGTGTACGCATCTGTATCCGCTGATATGTACAGCGTAGGCACCTTCATCTGCACTGCCATCCAGAGAGCGATTAAAGATTTACCAGCGTTTGGTTGGCCGGCAATCATAGTTAACTGTCCTCTGCGAAACCTGATTCCCTCATTGGCTAATGAAGGAAACAGGTCAGGCAGTAACTGATAGTCGTTAGTGCTTTTCGCTGCCGCTTGTGTAAGTGACAGCATTACTACCTACTATCGAATGAACTTAGGAGCGCACTGGTCAGGTGTGCCTTGTGGTGAAGGACAGAACCAGCCCTTCCATGCTTTAGGTGCGCCTGGCTTTGACTCACGGTAAGTCAACTTGCCATGCTTACAGAACCCTTCTTCAATAACTGAAGAGGTAGGTGCTGGTGCATACTGTGGTGCTGCTACTGGTGTAGATGAAACAACAGTTCCACCTAGTCCTGCTACTGCATTACGTACACCATTAGCATTAGCCAATGAACCGGATACTGCACTGATAAGAGAAGCAGAGTCTTGGATGGTTGCCAACTGTGCCTCTAGTTCTTGTGATGTACCTGCGTATACATTGATAAGTGTTCCGTCTGCCAACTTAAAGTTGACCTGGAACTTTGTTCCTTCTGCTGCCATTTATTTTCCTTCTTTCGTGAGGTTTGCTAGTGTGTCGTAAATTGGTGCTAGTTGTCCGCCTACTGCGTAGCAGTATTCTTTAACTCCGCAGGTACTACAACTCATACCCACATTGGGTATAAAGATTTCGTTACGTACACCAAGGTCAAACTTGGTGAAGAGTTCTGTTAGTACAGGTATAGTCCAACGGTCTAGTCCAGTAGTCTCAATGAACTGAGCCTTACGTGCTGAGTAGTAGTAGCCTTTGGTTGGACGAAATCCAAACTGCATCTCCATCAAAGAGGCATAGACTCCTAGTTGTAGCGATGAGTCCGGCATATAACTGCCAGTCTTAAAGTCTACCACAGCAATCTCAGTGCCTGCTACCACAACAGCGTCAGCAAATGCTTTGACAGGTACTTCACCAAAGGTGCCATTGAATCCTATTTCAACTCCAGGTACACCTTCCGGTGATACCCACAAGTCAAAGCCGGAATCCTGCCACGCGTTAATGAAGTCAAAGAACATCTGCTTGCCATTGGCATTCCACCAATCGCCATCTTCTTTGTTAGGGTTTGCTTTAGAAGCACGGCCACCAGTACGCCAGTCAACAGGGTTGCTCTTGGATTTCTCCTGAACCTCTGCTATCTGTGCGTTGAATGATTCATCCCATATAGTTTCCCAGGTCATGTTACTTCACCTGCCACTATCTTCTTAGCGTGCATCATGCCCAACTTAACCATCTCGTTATCTTCTTTGTCTGCTGCCTCTTGTATTAACTTACCCAAGGCTAGACGCATGATAACTTCAGTTTCAGCAAAGGCTTGCTGGAATGCGGTTTGGCTAATAACTTTTGCTTTGCGACTACTCATTACCACTCCATCCCAATATAGATAAAGAGTAGGCTGATGTCAAAGCCATACCTATCAATGACTAATCCCAGATGTACACCATGACTGTATGTGCCATAGTGCAACCAAAGTTTTTTATTTAATTTAGCCTGCTTAAACATCTCGTGATTCTCCTAACGGTGGTGTGACTGCGACGGCGAGGCTATTACATAACGCACAGTTGACGTCAAGGAAATAGATACCGATTTCTCCGTCATCGTCAAACTTACACTTGACACTCCATAGGTCTGACCCGCATGGGCAGACACGAATGGGGCCGAGAGAACGATAGTCTGCTTCTTGCCCTGGTGTGGGCTTAAGGTTTGCAATGTCTTCTGCCATTCTAGAATGGTGGTTCATCTGTGATGGGTACCTTAGATGCTGCAAATGACTGGAGCAGAAACTTCTCTGCTGCTGCGTGAAACGCAGAACCACCAACGAACCACCAAGCGGGTTCAGATGGTGCTTGTAACTCACGCTCTAGTTGCCATGCTTTTCCACAGCGAGTCCAAGAGGTGAGCGAACTAAACGAACGATGTGCTATTTGTATATCTGACATGGCTGGAGCGTAACATAGTCTTATGCTCAACGTGCAAGTGCGACACGCCGTAGGCAGTGGCGCGGTAATTCAGTTTGCTGATGGGTTTCTAATGTGTCTATAATATGAGCGAAGCGAATGCAATGGGGAGCCTACGGCTCCGTTGGGGCGGCAAGGCTGATAGCCCCTCGTTAAGACAAAACAAAAAAAGCCCCCCGCTTTTTAGGCGAGGGGCTTAGTCGTTCTATTAAGTTTTAGTTTTTAACTGCTTCATCCGCTGCAACTAGTGCATGGTTAGGTAGCGGGAATGTATCCGCTGGGTTGACGTATCGGTAGATAAGTGGAACTACCGCAGCAACTCCTGCACCTGCAAGGGCCTTGAGTGACGTAGTGTGATGCACAATGTATTCGGTAAGGATGCCGCCAACTAATACATGGAACCATGCAGCAGCGATTGTCCATACCTTGGGTGGTACGTTAATAAGATATTTGTTTTTTGCCATGTGTGTTACTCCTTTAGGATGCCCACTTAGGGCTACCAAATCCTACCACAAATACAGGCAAGTGCTTTCGATTAGCAGCCTTATACGCACGGGTCTTGACACACACTTCTCCGCCATTGGCTTGGCTGCCAGTAGGCTTCTTGTCAGGGCTAGTGTTGCCCTCAATGGTGGTAACCGTGCCATCTCCGTTGTCCTTAACGACAATGCCAACGTGTTCTACGCCACGTCCAGAGAAGGAAAAGAATACTATGTCGCCAGCCTTGGGCTTGGCTGTCTCATGGTTAGACCACTGGCCTTTGCCTTGAAATGCTGTTACCCCGGCAGGAGTATAAACACAATTAGGCATAGTTTTAAAGCCCACCTCATGGGCTAACCACATAACAAATGAGCCGCACCAGGGTTGTCCATCATGGCCAGTAAACTTACCGTACTTGGTGAGGTTGTTGCCTACCTCGGCTGTGCCTACCTCGGCTTGCGCCTTGGTTACAAAGTCTGCTACTTGGCTCATTGTTCTGCCCTTGCTTTCATTACTTCAACATCCACTTTAATAGACTGCTGGTTCTCTAATAGTTCTTCAACCTTGTTGATAAGTCCAGTCTTGCCATCGTTATATAGCGCATACTCAATACGGCTAGTGCGCTTGTCCATTTCGTTAAGGCAATCCATAATAGGTTTTAATTCATTGCGTATTTCCATAAGGTGTGTCTCAACAGATTTATGTACACCATGCTTGAAGATTCTCCAGATGCCAAGTCCTGTAGCAACGGCTACAAAAAAGAAACCATAAAGTGTTCCAGATATATCAGCGAGTGTCATAGCGGTTTTCCCTATTGTTAAATGGTACGGAACTGGCAGACGAGCATTCCACCAAAGCCCTTGAAGCGGCGCTCTGGTGGTGTCATGCGGGTAAAGGATAGGTTTTCAATAACTCCACGTACTGTTTCGTTATTGGTAAAGTCTTGAAGGGTAATGACATCGCCATTAGATTCAACTTCTTCTAATGACTGGATACGCTCTGCTGCTCGGCCTTCATAGCCGGTAGTCATGTTGTATCTGTCACCTTCAAAGTCATAGCACAGCAGAGGCAGCGTGATAATACGCTGACGTCGTACTGCTGGCAGTGCCTTGAGTTGATAGCCGTTGAATGAATCTTCTTGGCCGACTGTTTGACCTGATGCTGCGATGAGAGTGAAGCGCAGGCCAACAGATTCCTTTGGATAAATATCCTGGGTATCTACACCGGTAATATCCTGGGTGAAGTCAAAGCCGTTGCCTACTGTAATGATGTCGGCTGTTGTGCCATCAGAGTTAACAATGGTTAATGCTAATGTGCCAAGCATTGGTAGAGTCTGGCGCAACTTGACCAACTCAAAGTGCTTATCTTCAAGGGTAAAGTAACGCACCTGTCCTGTCTGGATATAGCCACGTGAGATAAGAGTTGCTGCTTGGAAGTACAAGCCTACGCCCTTAACACCTATAGCAAGTTTGTTACTTGTTCCAATGACTGCCACAGCAGATGCTTCAGCAGTAGTAGGAACTTGTAGGTGTGTAGCATAAGCCATTTGATTAGGTGCAATCTCTCGGCTTAAGTCAATCTTTATTAAACCAGAACGAAGTGTAGTGTTACTACCATCTGGGTCAATGTATGCAGTTACTGTGCAGTATGCGTAGCGGTCATTAAAGGTAATAGACTTACAGGCATAGCCGTTAAGGTTTGTGCCAGTAGACGGGTCATACCCATTTGTAACTACAGTTAATGGGCCATAAGTAATGTAACCAGATGATACGAATCCTGATGTATCAATGGTTCCAATGCGGATACCTTTGCTGGTACCGAACACCATGTACTTGCCTACATAGGAAGCAAGAGCATAGATGCTTTCACCTTTAGGCATATCAGCAGCAGTAACTGCCTTGCTGAGTAGCGGAACTGCACCTGATGTATCGAGGGAAAGCCGATACACAGTAGATGAATCTCCAGCATAACCTGCTACATAAATAGCGTTAGGGCCTTCGCAAATGCCAGTCCAAACCCAAGTAGGATTAGGATGTGCGTAGATAGGAAGATTGTTATTGGTTGCTAGTACTACCGTGCCAGTTAAGCCAGTTGTTTGGTCATCGTCAGCATGGTTATGGTAGTAAGAAAATTCAGTTGCCGAAGGTACAGCAATAACCGTCCAAGTTCCATTGTACGTGGTGCCCAAACTAGCAACAGTAACTTGTGCGCCTACTGCAAGATTATGCGCTACTGAAGTTTTTAATGTAGCGATGTTAGTAGACAGCCGTACTGCTGTGACAGTGTAAGAAGTAATAGGAGTTATTTCGTATAAGTAATTATTAATACCGGCAATGATGCGTTGCTTAACCCAACTAATGCTAACTGATGTAACGGTGCCTACCGCTGCTGGGTGGGTAAAGATAGATGTGCCAGATGTAGCGGCTGTTAATGGACCACGGTAGATACCAGTAGCATTAGCAGCGTAGTAGTATTGCCCATCTTGCGCTACGGCTAAGATAGTTCCAGAACCACCCCATGTAAGAGTAGTAGTAGTACCCGCTGCTGTAGTCTTGTATAGACTTCCATCATCAGACCAGATAACAACATCGTTAGTTCCATCATTAGCACCCACCATGCGTGGGGTATTGGTAATGGTTTGAATCTTGGTAGTATCAGGAAGAAGTGTTACTCGTCCAATGTTAAATACATCTACGCCGGCAGACTTGTTAAAGCGATTGCCAACTGTGGCACCTTCAACTGGTTCTTCGTAGCGAATACCTGCGCCGTAGTGGAATGAGGACTGGCTGCGTAGCCACCAACCGGTAAGCGTTTGCTCGCCTGGTTCCTTCTGTTGGTCAATCTGTTGCTTACGGTACTGCGCTGTTTCACGCTTGTATGGGTACTGGGCCGAAGGTCCAAGGAAGAATGGCAGTCCACCAACGGCGCAATCGTACTGGTTGCTAGTGTTGATGAAGATAGAACTTGCTGTTGGTGGTTGACCAACAGGGTCAACAGGACGTTCTGCAATATGTAGGTAGCCGTCATCGCCAATTGCCACTGGTTCTCCTTAGATTATTCCTGCTAGTTCAAATGTATCTATCGCATCATCAATAGTGCGACACCAATCAGATGTTTCGTATAGCATCTGACCATCCTTCTGGAGCAATCCAGTCAAAGATGGTTGTATCTAATACCCATTCTGGGTTTGGTTGTGGAGGTATAAACGCATCTAAAGACTCATTATAGATATAGCCTATAGAAGCATAGTTTCCACGAAATGGAACTCCACCTAAAAGATGTTTGTTATGAAATGTATTGTACGAAGTTTTAACCCAACGTCCACCAAGGTTATCTATTAACCATTGATAGCCTTCATCTGGTTGTTCATTGCTACCAACAGTAACGTCAACAACAATATTGTTATCATCCAGTTTTGCCCAGTGAGCCATTATCCACCTACCTGTGCGCGTGTATAACGAATAATAAATACACCAGAACCGCCACCGCCACCGCCGGAGTTATTGCCAAAGTTTCCACCACCACCGCCACCTGTGTTAGCAGTACCGTTTCCACCACCAGCAGAACCACCGCCTGATGTTGCAGTTCCATTGTTGCTATAACCGGCACCTGCTCCACCACCAGCAAGAGCAAATCCAAATACTGTTAACCCTGTTCCGCCATTACCGCCGTTGCCGGCACTAGCATTAGAACCTGCACTACCAGCGCCACCGCCGCCACCGCCACCAGTGCTGCTGCCTGTATTACTTCCAGTACCGCCAGCATTGCCTTGGCCTGCAGTTCCTGCTGCGTTGGCATAAACTCCATTATTAGTTTGAGCAGAACCACCGCCACCAGAACCACCTGAGTAAGCGCCTTGCGCTGATGCTGGACTGTTCTGTGCTGCTGCACCGCCACCTAATGCTGTATATCCAAGTGCTGTGGTATTACCACCAGTACCTGAACCGCCGCCACCTCCACCAATAGCAATAGAGTAGGAGCCAATAGATATAGTTTGAGAATTATTATTAATTAAACCACCAGCACCGCCACCACCTGTAGATGGCAAGAAATTGTAAGTATTAGATGGTACACCTCCACCGCCTGCAACTAAAACATAGTCTGCTATTAACGGCGCAGAAGATATTGCTAGAGTATTGTTAACAGTAAATGTTCTATAGTAATATGTAGCATCACTGGTTAATGTTCCTCCAGTAACGATAGGTCTGCTTTTTTGAGAAGCAGCAATACCAAAGAGTAGCATTAAGCAATATCTCCAATTAAGGTAAATGCGTTTGATGCAGTACAAAGAATAACAGCGGCACTGTATTGTTTAGATAATTTAGTACCTGTGCCTGTAATAGTCACTCCAGAGCCGGCAGCAATAGTTACTTGACCTGCTCCTAATTGTTGAATATTAACCATCATGCCAGTTGAGAAAATACTAGGAGGCACTGTTAATGTAATAGCGGCTGCATTATTTAATGTAACTAATGCGTTTTGGTCAGAAAGTGCAAGGGTGTAAGTAGTACCAGTTTGAGCATTAAACCCAATAGTTGTCTTTGGAGTAGTAAGAACAGCGGAAGATAAAGTTGGCGCTGTTCCAAATACTAATGAGCCAGAACCTGTTTCATCACTGATAAGGCTTGCTAAGGTTGTACTAGTAGGAGTAGTAAGGAATGTTCCTAATGCTCCAGTAATTCCATGCACACCATTAGGGCCAGCATCGTAGTGGTTCTGAGTATCAGTCAAGTCCTGTGCGGTAATAACGTGGCGCACTACAGCACCGGTGTTATGTGCTACAGCGGTAGTGCCGTTATACCCGCGTACAATAGTAAGAGTGCTGCCGGATGCGGCAGTTACTTTAACTAATTCTTCGCTTGCTGCGTTGTAGTCGAGGGCAAGAATATAAGGAAAGTTAATAGGAAAGCCAACAACTCCACCAACAACAACGCTGGTTGAAGAACTGGTAATATTTCCAACAACAGTTGTATCCTGTGCAAGAGCACTGTAATAGCGTGATGGCATATGGTTTCCTTAAGAGGTGTAGTGTGTACGAGGGGGATATTGCTCTTGAAGGCGACGTACTTCCACAAGGAGACGTTGCTGGTACATCTGTTGTAGGACACGGCCTACGTTGGCTGCTGTGCCCACTGGGTCATTGCCTTGCTGTGCATCTGCTTCAGCAGTAGCGGCAGGGATACGTCCCATGTCTAGGTACATCGCTGTACGGTAAGCAGCGCCAAGAATAATTACTTCACGAGATGACTCTTCAAGTCCGGTCATCGTGAATTCATCGGTATCGTATTGAAGTTTAGTTGGCTTCTTGGTATAGGTAACCATGACTGGACGGCCAGGGATAATACCTTCGCGGATAGATATTGTCTTACCGCTGTTCCATGTTAATGGATAAGCCATTCTATCTACACGATAGTGGCGTACTGGTAGCCATTCTTTAGATGGACCAATGGTTTGCCATGAGCAGCCAAGGATGTCAATTGCTTCTTGTGGCAACTGGTAGGTAGTACGTGCTGCTTGCCAGTTAAATGTTGTGTAGTAAGTACCAAACAAATCTGGATAGACACCATCAATGGCGAGGTTAATGTTTCGTCGGATGACACTACGCGGAAAGGAAGGCGCGATAGTTACACGAGTACCAGCCGTATGGGTGGTAGGAGTGGTGTCACGAAAGCCTCTGCCATATGCAGGGATAGTTGCCGTATTTGAAGTGCGGTCAAAGGAGTCTACCCAGATGAGTTCGTCATCTATTTCAACAATACCACGGGTAAGTACTGTTCCATCTGCTACTGTCAATGTAAGAGCAGTAGCAGTTAGCGGAGCAGTGAGGTATGTAGCCTGGTCCTGACGGTTGGTGTAACCGGTAAGGGCTAAGTTAGTTTCATTAATAACATCAATAAATGTAGTCAAGATGTAATCCTCGCTGCCGCTTCGTTGATACCTAGTCCGGTGGTACCTGCTAGTGCATTGAGCACACCTTGCAAGTCATAGTTGTAGTTCTTGCCAGAGTTGCGGCTGGCATACAAAGTATTGAGCGCACCGACAATGGCAAGGTTAGTAGTTCCAGCCCATGCATTAGCAGCACCTTGAGCATCCAGTTGAGGAAGGCCGTTGATAAGGGTGCTTGCTAAACGATTGAGATGGTAAGTATAAGTCAAGCCATCGCCGGCAGTCATTACTTAGTACCGCCTACGCCTTCGTACTCTCCGTATGGAGACTTAGTTGGCTTGCCTGTAAGAGCCTCTGGTGTACCACCAACGGCGTTCTTGTTGCATCCACATTCTTTGCACATGGTTACTTTCCCTTCTTTGCTGGTAGGACTTTCTTCAAATTCGGATTGACTTTCTTTGCAGCAGGTGAAGCCTTGCGAGTGGCAGATGCAAGGATGGCACCAGCACGTTCCATGGATACACCGGACTTCTTCGCAATACTGGATTGGGCTTTTGCGAATCCCATTCCTTTTTTTGCGGCGGCCAATTACTTAGCCTTCTTCTTGAGAATGGCCATACCCTTTTTGAGTTCCTTGGCTTTTTCAACCTTGGACTCAACGCGCTCTGCGGCTGCGTAGGCCTTAGCCTTGCTAATCTTTTTTGCTGCTGCCATTAGATGTCTCCTGTATGTTTCAGTACCGAAGCGCTTTGCTTGGTAATCTTGTCTACTGATGGCATTACATCAGCGTTATATGCTGCACCTAGTTTGTCGCTGGCAGCCTTTGCTTCGTTAACGGCTTTCATAGTTGTACCTGCTGGCTGGATGCCTTCTGCTCTAGCATCACGGTATGCCTTAAGTTCAGCGTCCCACTTCTTAGCAGTCATTGCTTCTGCTCTACCAGCATCGCCGGTATTGATTTGTAGGTTAGATGCCTTGAGGCATTCAATCCAACTCTCATGGTCCTTAGTGCGGCAACCGCTACGGCAATCTTCACCTAGTGACATTGGCTCTCGCTTTCTTAAAGAAATCTAAATTGCGCTGGATGCGCTCTTGCTCAGGCCCATTGGCCTTAACAGCATAAGTGGCAAAGGTTATTGCTTCGTCGAGGTGCTTGAGGTTAAAGGCTGCAATGCTTGCCAAGTCGTAGGCTTTCCAATCCCAGACAGCAGATTCGTAGCAGTAGTGGTTGGAGCGAGTAGACTCCAAAGCGTTAAGAGAAGCATCTAAGCAGCGCTGCCATTCTTGCTTGCGGTATGCATCCATTGCCACACCAAATTGCGGTTCGCCTTGTGCGGGAAGAATGTCTCGGCCTTTGTCGTACCACATTCGAGCATCATCTTCATTGCCCAGTTGGTGTGCGGCTTCGCCTGCCCAACGACATACTGCTGCACTTTCGACATCCCATCCGCCTATGCTTAGTTTCTTTTCCGCACTGCGGATAACATCTTCCCATTGGGAATAGAAGAAATATTCTCGTGTCATGTATGTCCACATACGTGCATCTGTGTCATACTCTTTGACGCCAGCCTCTAGCATGGGCAGGTACTGCCCGCGAGACTTATTATTATCTGGCTGATGAGTGATGACTGCCTTACGTACATCGCAATCTTTGGCTTCACCTTCGCCATACCAAATATTTACTTCGTGGATATTGTATTTCCATATCCAACCCCAACGTGAGTGAAGTCTATCTCGCTCCCACTTGTTGGCATCAGTCTGCATGGTTATCCAACCCATATCAGAACCTGGTTTCCACAGACGCTTGACTTTCTTAAAGAAGTCTGGCTCCGGTACTTCATCTAAGTCCAGTGATAGACATACATCTACATCATCTGGTACTAAGGCTAAGGCTGCGTTACGAGCCATATCAAATCTAAATGGTTGAACATGAACCTGATGGACAGTAACTCCTAGTTCCCGGAGTTTATCTTGGGTGCCGTCCGTCGAGCCGGTATCGGCTATGATGACGTAATCGGCACCCTTACACGCATTGGCAAATCTTTCGCAATGCAGAATTTCATTCTTGCTGATACCATAGACGGCTATTTTCATAGTGTCCGAATTGTACCATATGTTACTTTGTGATTGCTAGGATTTCCTCGGGTGTCAAGCCTAGTGCGGCTAACTTACCTTGTGCCGCTAACTTGGCATCTGCCTCAGCAGCAGCCTTGGCATCAGCCTCAGCCTTAGCGGTGGCTGCTGTAATAGCATCCAATTCACGTTGCTGGATTTCCTCAGCGGTTAGTTCTACTTCTGTTACTACGCCCGTAGCGCAGTCAACAACAATCTTTGTATCAGCCATTTGGCATCTCCTTTGGTGTGTGGGCTTCATTAGCACAATCCCATAGGGCTGTGTCGTTATTTAGTACCGCTTCATCGTGGCACTGGGCTGGACCGAAAGCGTCAATGCTTGGGTGATAGAGATACCCAATGCCTGCATAGTTCTTTCTGATAGAGCCATCCATTGCTGTCTCAATCCATACTCCATCCATACCTGCAATGAAGTCTTGGCTTGCAACAATGACTTGTGTGACAACGGAGTTGTCATCTAGTTGAGCAAAATATTGTGTCATCTTTTCTCCTTATGCCACTGTGTATCGAACAATTACAACACCTGAACCACCGTTAGCACCGTTAGTAGATGGGTTTCCACCGCCACCTCCGCCGCCTCCAGTATTGGGTACTCCAACAAGAGCAGCAGTTGAGCCAGCACCACCTGTTCCACCACCTGAAGATGCAGAACCAACTGATGTTCCTGAACCTCCACCACCACCGCCAGCAAGACCGCCGCTTACACCTAAACCAAGAGTTGTTAATGCTGTAGAAAGGCTACCCCAGTTTGTAACAGTAGTAACACCTGCTCCACCAACACCACCAACACCAATAATTCCAGTAGCGCCATTACCTCCAGCACCACCACCACCACCTGCAGAAAGTCCAAGAACTGTTGTGTTTCCGCCAAAACCAGTAGCACCATTAAAACCTTGAGTACCAGTGGCGCCTGCTCCACCTGGTCCACCACCATAAGAAGAACCACCACCACCACCTGATGCGCCACCAACACCAGAAGCAGTTAAGTTACCGCCACCGCCACCACCGATTGCAGCAGTTAATGAAGCAAATTGTGATGATGTTCCTGAGCCACCTTTAATACCAGTGGTATCACCAGCACCGCCCGCTCCTACAGTAATAGTTTGAGCAGAAGTAGAAATGAATTGAGATGCGAAGCCTAACGCCCCACCTGAACCTCCACCGCCACCGCCATTACTACCGCCACCAGCGCCGCCACCAACTACTAGAACATCACAAGTAAGTCCAAGTTTAGGCGTGAATGTTCCAGAGGACAGGAAGGCGTGGTACCAGTATGTACCGTCTGTCTGAATGATGTCTCCGCCAGTAGCCTTTGGGTCTATTGCTGGAGTAGCGCCGACTGCGGCTAGTCCGTAGAGGGCGAAGGTTGAGTACTGCATAAAGTTTGTTCCGCTATTAGGAAATATATTGATTGTTGTAATTGCAGAAGTTACTGACCAAAGACCAGCAACCAAATTCATATAAGCAGCCGAAGCATTCGTTTCTTGAACCGCATCGGTTGAAACAGATTTGTAATTGCTTGAAGTGTAATTTGGAATATAGGTTTCGCCATTAGAAAATGAGTTGGATGTTGCAGTGTTTCCCGTTCCTGAACCAATGTAGATTTTGTCAGTAAATGGACTATTTGATGCTGCTGCTGAGCCTGACCCATATAATTGTTTGTTGCTATAACTAGCACTTGAACCATTGAAGCGCATACACATATCTTCATTGACGGAACTGTTCAAAGTTCTAACCGACCAAACAACCTTCAAATCCGTATAACCAGTCTGCGGAATGTTGTTGAAAGTCACCGAGGCAGCGCCTGCTGCGCCGACTGTTATCTTCTCAAGAAGAACGTAGTTTGCTGCCATTTATTTTGGGTACCTAACTATGATTAGTCCTGAGCCGCCTGCAGAAGATGCAGCATTACCTGATGAGTTACCAGTTCCTGCTCCTCCGCCGCCGCCTGTGTTGGCCGTACCAGCAGTTGAAGCATTAACAATAGTTGTGGAGTTTGTAGCCGCACCTTTACCGCCACCGCCTAAACCGCCAGATGCTTGAACTGGAGCAGAGTAATTAGCAGCACCGCTACCGCCTCCAGCAAAATATCCGTTATCGCCTAATCCTGTGGCAGTAGCCCAAGATGAATAAGCATTAGTTCCATTACCACCAGCACCAGCAGTTGTTGATGTAGCGTTTCCTCCTGCTACGGAATAACCACCACCGCCACCGCCAAAGTTTTGATTGCCGCCTGTGTTGTTTGGTGTACCACCATTAGAACCTTGCGAGCCAGTACCACCAGAAATACCACCGTGAGCAGCACCACCGCCAGAGCCACCATTGCCGCCGTTCATTCCTGAACCACCGCTAGATGTACCACCACCATAACCGCCACCAACTGCTGCTGTTAAAGCACCAAATTGTGAGCCAGCACCTTGAGAGCCAACTGCTACTCCGCTTGCGCCAGCACCTCCTGCGCCAACAGTGCAAGTGTAACTTGTTCCGCTAGTAAGTGATTGAGCAGTAAATCCTATAAGTCCACCAGCACCACCTGCACCACCTGCTCGGTCAGATGCACCTCCACCGCCACCACCAGCAACAACAAGGATGTCAGCAGTAAGTGCTTTGCTTGGAGTAAAGGTGCCTGATGAAGTAAACGCGTGGTAATAGTAAGTCGCATCGGAAGTAATCAAACCGCCTGTGGCATAACCAGTTCCTTCGGCTGCGATGCCGTATAGGGTAAAGGTTGAGCCTGTGGCAAATGAGCCAGTAAATTCAGGATACAAGGTAATGCTACTTATTGCCGCAGTATTGCGCCATAAACCTACGGTTGCATCAACACCAGTTGTAACGTGGTTAGCGCGAGCAAGAATAGTTTTGTAAGTAGATGTGTTTGCATAATTCATTATATCTACTGTATCTATTCCAACGGTTGTTGAATCCCAGTAAGCGTTATTATCAAGGCGAATAATATTTTGCCCAGTATGACGAGTAGATGAAGCAGCAGAACCAGTACCAGTAATAATGGTATCTGAATAAAGTCCAGATGAAGTGTCTCCGTTAAAAGCAAGATAAATGTCGTGAGAGCCGCTAATAAGTATTCCGTTAAGGACAATACGCAAATCGGTATAAGTAGATGGGATGGAACTAAAAGTTACCGAGGACGCCGATGACCCGAGTACCTGTGTTTGAAGCGCAATATATGTATTAGTAGCCATTATTTAACTCCGTAAAGGGCAAAAGAAGAACCAACGGCAAAAGTAGTTGAGTAGGTAGGTTCTGCGGTAAAAGTAATTGAAGTAATGGCGGCGGTACTATTCCATAACATTGAACCTAAAAATATTGCTCCTGAATATGGAAATCCCGAAGTATTATTTAAATCTACTCCGTTAAGAGAACGCAAAGTTTTTGTTTTATTTGTGGATGAATAATCTAAAATGTCAATTACTGCTCCCGCAAAACAATTTGCAGTATTGAGCGCATTAGGAATATAAAGCAAAGAAGAATTTATGTAGCCAGAAGCCGCGCTTGCTGATGCTGATGCTCCATTACCTAATAAATAATGATTGTAATAATTGCCAGAAGTGCTATCCCCATTTAATTGAGTATAAACATTTGTGTAATATCCACCTGAACCAGATGTACCTCTTGCTTGTACTCGTAGTTGAAGGTGAGTATAAGTTTGCGGAATATTAGAAAAGGTAATTGTTCCCGTTGAGCCAGTTGCTGTTGCTGTTGCAATCGAATCATATGAGCCGACAACGGTATACGGATTCCACACCGTATTGCCTGCCAGCATATCTGGGTAACGGGTAGTGGATGTAAATCCACCAGCGTTACTCATCTTGAGGATATGATTCATTAGGCTATTTCCACTCCCGAGATGTGGAAGTTAATAGTGGTAGCAGATGCTCCACCAGTGATGGTATTAGTAGC
>Ga0114964_10001528_pt1 | contig 16812 bp, 26 predicted proteins | sample C_131016_MF_Meta_FD_92638 | JGI IMG/M metagenome (GOLD analysis project Ga0114964, IMG submission 92638) | Freshwater microbial communities from Lake Croche, Canada to study carbon cycling - C_131016_MF_MetaG | ecosystem: Environmental > Aquatic > Freshwater > Lake | place: Lake Croche, Canada... | reverse complement strand
CAGTGTATCCATTATTAGTATTAAAAAATTCATCTAATATTCTTTTTTTATCTCCTAATAACTCTTCTATAACTTTAATTTCATCTTCAACATCCTGTAAATTTTCTTCTTCAAAATAATAATTAAGTGTTGATGGTTGTTCACCAATTACACCAAATCTATCTGCTGCATCACTTGATTGCACTGCAAACCAAAATTTACCTTCTATATCTCCTGTATAATATCTTCCCATAATTTTTCTTTTTTTAATTTAAATTATCTGTTAAACATCTTTTTAAATCTTGTGCAAATCTTTTTTAATTCTTCTCTTACTTTTTTAATATTATTTATGTGTATTGCCATTTTCTAATTTTTTAATTCTAAATTCTTCTACATGTTGTAATATTAAAGGTAACATCTCTTCTAATTTATTGTTATCTATAGTATGTTCAAAACCTATGTTTGATACTTCAACTGTTCCATTTTTTATTTTTCTGTTGTAAGGTTTATCTAATTTAAAACTAATTTGGACAAAAATTTCTGCTTTCCCTTCTATAGGTGTTTGTTCAATTATTAAATGGGGATAATTATTTACCATTGTTATTTATTTTTATTGTGAATACCATCATGGCATTTTGTACAAATACATTGTAACAAATTACTGTCACAAAATAATCTTTCTGCAAAACCAGCAATGTCTTCAAAACAAGTTAGAGTGCCACATTCTATTGTGTGATGTATATTAATATTTTTAGCATCAAATTCTCCTTTACATAGTTCACAAATATAAGAAAACTTTCTTCTTTTATTAACACCTTTATAAGGAATTTTACATTTATCTCTACACACTTTTATACTATGCCACCACCTAGATTTCTGTCTTAAACAGCTTCTTATCATTCCAAAAAACTGACTGTTGCTCATTGTACCATCTGCAAAAGGTTTTTCAATTACTTTTTTAGGTTTTTTAACAACAGCTTTTTTTCTTGGTTTTGCTATTTTCTTTTTTACAGCCATATTTTTTTTACAAATTTACATCATTAACTCGGAAATATTCCGAATTAACTATTTAATTTTTACTATTCTACTTTTAATAGTCTTTTTCATACCGCTAGCACTTATTAAAGTTGTTTCAGTTTCATAATGATCTGATTCTTTATTATTAACATTTACAACTTCTTTTATGCCTATTGTACTTTTAGCATTAATTATAGCATCATAATCTTTTTGTGTAGCTCCTTTTTTACTAAGAATTTGTCCATCATTTAACACCACTATTAATGTATCATTTACTAATTTAGCACTTTTAAATACTGTCTGGCTATTTATTATTTTTCTTAGTATGTCATTTAATGATGTGCTCATAATTTTTCAATTTCTCTTTTAACTTGATTCCAATATGTCCAACTTGCTCCATAATCAGTCGGTGTGCTAATATTTATTGATATTATTTCATCTACTGCTATTAATGCACATTTTTTAGCCATATCATCACTAAATAAAGACTCCCCGTGATAAATATTTTTATTACAAATAATCGGGAACATTATTATTCGATATTTTTTAAATAATTCTTCTGCTTTTTGTTTTGGTGTCATAATTAAAAATATTTATCAAATACTTCTGTAAACCATTTTTCATCTGAAGCTTTTAAACAATTTATTTCTTCTGCAAAATTATCCCAATCCCAAGGATTTTGAGGAGTTTGTAATTCTTCAGCTAAAGCTCTAAACATACACATATATTCCTCTGTATCAAGAGGAAGAAAATCCATGTTATAAATATAATACATGGATTTTCTTAATTTTTCTCTATTTGTCATATTGTTTCTAATATTGTTTCTTCTGTTAATTCTTCTACAGGTGTAATAATAGGAGCATAATACTCACTATTTATTTTAAACTTGTGATATTTACATAAATCCACCATTGCTTGAAATAATTTATTCTCTTTTATTTCATTTTCTCTACCATAAGAAATATGATAAGTTATGGCTTCTAAGAATGTTAGTCTATCTAATATTCCTTTTACTTCCAGATATGTAGAATAAACAGTTTCATCCCATAGATTATGTGTTGTAGCCACTTCTAACATTGCATTCCACATTTCATCATTTGCTCTATTAAAATGCTTATCTTCATATTGCTCTAAGGCTTCTATTTTTTCTCCTAAATCAGTGTTTAAAGCTTTAATGTATTTTGATTTTTCAAATACATGTGGATTTTGTTTATTTAATTTGTTAATTAAATATGCTGTTACAAGTCTTTTAAATGGTTTATTTTTTCCTTCCATAAATTTATCAAAGCTAATTAAATTGTGAATGTTTAAATCTTTTACTATTTTCATCTCTCTATCTGTAATCTGCAATAGTGTGATTTTTGTTTTTAATTGATATTTATCCAATACATCAAACAATTTATCCATCATTCTTAAATCTTTTTCTTGCCCATAGACAATTAAAGATTTGTGTTTACAGATTTTAGCTAAATCCCAATTATAATTAACCCATTTACAACTTTTACCACTAACATATCTTTCTAGTTTTTCAGCTTTTTTAACTGTCACTTCCCCAGATAATTTAACACTTCTTGTAGATGTATATGTTACACTAGCTTTAGGCTTCTTTCTAGCATCAATAAACTCTTGTGGCACTACAATTTTATCACCATCTATCCAATTATTAGTAATGAGTTTAACAAATTGTTGAAATTCTTTAATAATTGTTCTCCATTTGTCTTTTGGATGAGTGTGCAAATCTAATAAATTAAAATAATTTTTTCTACTTAAAGACCCTTTTACTATTAATGGTAAATTATCAGTTTTTTTAACTATTAATGTACTATTGTAATGTCCTGTTCCATCATATTTTTCTTTAAGATATTCTTTTTTAATTCCTTTTATATTATCAGACACAAGAATTACTTTTCTAGATAAATTACAAAAATTAATTTCTCTATCATAATGTCTAGAACAAGTTTTCCATTTCCCATTATCAATTTTATTTACAATCTCATATTCTTGTAAAATTAAATCATTATTAAAGCTTCTTCCTAACAATGTATCTACAGGTAATAAAGAAAATCCTGTTAATGAAGGTTTTAAAACCTCTACATCACTGTATACAGCTAAATCGTTAATAACATAAAATTTATCATTTAGTGTTATTGTTAATTTGTCATCTCTCATAGATTTATATAAATCTAATGGACTATTACTATTCTTTACATTTTTATTATATAAAGTGACAAAATAATTAGCTACAGTTTTAATTTTAGCTTTAATTATTTCTATAGTTTCTTTAGTGTATTTTAATTGTTCTCTATTAGGAAGAGGATAAATACCATCTGTCAGAGAAAATCTAAGAGCTACAGGAATACTAATGCTACTAACACCTAAAGCTTTCCAGTCAATACTGTAATACACATTATCAAGACTGATGTGAAGTTTACTATCTTGGGATAAAGAAGATATTTGAAAATCTTTTTCTCTTAAAATAGTAAAATCATTTGGAACATCAGCTACATTAAAATGTACTGTTTCAAAATAACAGAGCTGCTCCTTAATTTTACTAACAAAACTATATCTATCATAATATTCTACAGGTATAATTACTTTTACACCATTAGGTTCTGTAGTTTTAGATTCATACAATAAATCAATAGAGTTTTCAGATTGATTTTCATACATCATATATTTTCTTTCAATTCCATTTTTTCTACATATAAAGAAAAAAGATGAATTGTAAGCAAGTCCTACCTTGAATCCGAGTCCAAACATACCTATAGCTTGATTATCAGCTCTTTTTGTAGATTTACCATACTTACTAATGATGTTTTTTACATCTTCATCATCTAAGCCTAATCCAAAATCTTCCACTGAAAATTCATATTTTCCATCTACACTACCAAAATTAACTATAATAGGTTTATTTGTTTTAGCATTTCTATGACTATCCAAAGCATTGCTACAAATCTCTCTACATATACTTCCTATAGCATCAGAATATAAATTCTTACTCAGCATTTGCATCAGGAATGATGAGCTTTCTATATCTAATGACATTTTAATTGTATCATCTTCTACTATTCCATGTTGTACTATTGTTGCTTGTTTTTGTTGTTCTATTATCATATTTTCTGTAATTTTAGATAAGTGGTTGAACTTTCTTCTTGATATTTATCTTTTAATGTTGTATTTCTATGGTCATAGCTCATTTTAGCCATTTCATTTTTAGTTCCTTCTGAAAATTCATTTATACCAAGGTTAAATAAGGCTTGGTGGAACCTGATGTCTTTATTCATTTCTAAATAATTACTTAATAAAAGTATTATTTGCATATTTGCTTCATATCTCGTCATAATTGTTTAATTTAAAAGGGACATTCTTGTAATATCATCCATTGTAATGTTTTTCCGTTGTTTTTTAGCACTATATCATTGACTTCTGTAAATACACCATTTGTATTCCATTCTTTTCCTGTATATGATGCTGAAGCTGGATGAGAAAGTTTAAATTGATGAGGAGATTTACATAAAGACATATATTTCTGTGCATCATTTCCCACAAAAATTACAGGAACATTCATATAATTAATGACATTCTCAAACAAATATGTTGTAAAGGGTTTCCATAGTTCTATATGACTTCCTGCTTTTCCTTCTTCAACTGTCAAAGCAGCATTTAACATTAATATTCCTTGATGACATAAATAATCTATGTCTGCATTAAAATCTAATTCTAAACCTATACCATTATACAATTCTTTTTCTATTCCATTATAGAAATGTTGTAATGTTGGTTGTAGTTTTCCTGTTGATTTACAGCTTAAAGCTACACCATCAGCTATAGGGTTTCCATCTATAAATTTAAAATAAGGATCCATAAATAACATTATACAATTAACATTACTTAATTCACATTCTTGAAATACACGAAATGTTTTAGCAGAATTAGGAGCTATCTTCTTACCAGCTTTACTAAATTCTTTTAATTGTTTATATATTTCATCACACTCTTTTGACATAAAAAATGGTGAAAGTTTTCTCCACCATTGTTCTGTCATTTTATCTTTAAATAGTTCTTTATTCATGTTCAAAAGGTATTTCTTGTTCTATATATTTATCACTTATAACAGAATCAGGATGTTTTAATATTCCTAATTCAAACTTATAGTTATCAATATCTACTAAAGAAGTGGCACAATCCCATTTACAAACGGCATAATCAGCACTCATTCTTTGTTTTATTTCAAATTCCAATAATGTTTTATTTAATAAATTAACAAGTCTTTCTGTTTTTGTTAGAAATTTTCTAAATTTTTCCTCATCTGTTTTAAATTGTTTCATATTAATTGTTTTTTCTTTAAAAATTCTTCAATTGGAGCTAGTCCATCTAGTTTACACCAATCAGCCCAATCTTTAATTCCTTTAGCCACTAGATGTTTTGGAACATTACAATAATCAAAATCAAATAGTTTAGTGATTTGCTGTGAGTTCTTAACACCTACATCATCTGCATCAAACGAAAGTATTTGCTTTTTACTATTAGATTTTAAGTAATTAACATTCTCTTCAGAAAAACAAGCAATTCCTTCATTTTGAACAGCACAACTACAAGGAAATATTTTAGACATCACCATAAAATCCTTTTTCGATTTTTGAATAAAAGCTGCGTCACAATTTTTAATATTAGTAAGACCATCCATTGAAGTTATTGGAACATTATTAGGAACCCATTTAGACTTTCTATCAGCAAAAGGAGAATAGATTTTCCAATTAGTGCCATACAAATAACCAAATCTCAATTCACTATCTTTTAAAGGGAATAATTGTTTATTTAAATACACCTTACTAACACTAAAGACATTATTTTTTCTAAGGTCTTCTATGTCTATATGATATTCATTCCAATATGCCAATTCTTCTTTAGTGAATTTTCTAGTAGACACCTGAATAAAAGAATATCTCTTCACTTCTTCAGGTTGTTTATATTCTTTTATTAATCTCCTATATTCTCCAGTCTCTTTCCCTAGTATCCCTAAACCAAAATCATTATCAATTATCTTCAAAGTGTCATATATTCCATTAGTGTTAAATAGTTTGCTAACAAAATCAAAACAATCTCCTCTATAGCTTGTATCTCCATAATCAATGAAATAGATATTTCCTTTTTTATTGCCAACAACAAATGAAGGATTCCTATCTCTTCTAAAGGGAGAATTAGTAACCTCATTCAATTTCCATCTTCCAGGCATATATTTCATAAATACATCATACTCACTTATTTTAGAAAGAACTGTTTCAATTGTTAATTCTTGTTTTTTTCTTCCATTAAGTTTCATATATCACTCCAGATTATATCTATTGTGTAAAAATTATTGTTTGCTTCTTCATAATGCCCATTTTCTATAGCATCATAAACACTTTGATCTTCATCTTCTTCATCCTCAAATTTTACATTTTTTAACAATTGTTCTTTAAAAAATGTTTCTGCTTTTTCCACCACTTCATCACTTAGTTGTTCTTCAAATATTCCAAAGGATGTAACATTCGTAATTACTCCTGATTCTTGTTCTATAACATTAATTATTCTCATAATATAAAAAAGAAAAAGCCTTGCTATTTCTAACAAGGCTTTTGTTTAAATGATTAAAAATTAATAATCAGCATCTTCACTAACTCCTTCAAGAACAGGACTGTCAGAAGACATTACATTTTCTGATGGGTCATATTCTTTCATATCTTTAAGAATGAAGAAATCTTTACAAGGGTAATCACCATAAAGACTTATAACAAATCTCTCTTGAATTTTTAAATCTTTAGAGGCTTTTGCTTTTAAAGCATCAATTACAGATTGTTTACTGTAATCATTAAGTCTAAATTGTTTCATTACATATGTAGGAAGAATTTGCTTATATACAGATTGATATTGTTTAGTTTCTGGTGTTCCATCATTATCTTTAATTACAGATTTAATTGTAGCTAAAGCTAAAAAACTATTACTAAATGTTCCATCAATTTGTTCTTTTAAATCTTTAACATTTCCTTTCATTAATTTCTTCCAATCTATTAACACACAATTATCTGCATCCATATAATCAATTCCTCCTAACCACACTCTAATAAAATCATATAAATCTCCTTCTCCACTATGACATTCTCTAAATTCTCTTTTTACAAACCAAGGCTTTAATGATTCTTCATTTTCTGCCCAAGATGTAGCACCACTTTCATTAATGTATTGTGTCTTTGTTTCATCTTTATTCTGTCTAACTTTGTCTTCTAGGAAGAATGTTGTCTTAAATTTATTATTAAATTTATTATCTTCCATCCAGAAATCAATTCTTAATGTTGTATTTCCATCTTTACTCTCTCCTAAATACTCTGTAGCTTTACTATCTTCTGCTAATTCAATTCCTAATAATGTTTTGTATTGTTCAGCATTTGGATTTACTGCTATAATTTTAGCTTCCATTAATCCTACATGCTTACTACTTTCTCCTGTTGATTGTTCTCTTTTTTTACCTTTTAATTCCATAATTTTTCTTGTTTTTTAATTATTAATTGTAAATATTATTCCAAAATGTTTCTATTTTGCCATTTTTATCTTGTTTAGAAATTAATATCTTTCCTTTTAAATGAGGAACTCTACTTCCAGCTATAATGCTATCATTAAGAACATCAAAGTTTAAATATCTTTCTGTTCCTTCTGCTGTTAATTTAGCTAAAGCAGTTACCTTGCTGGCAAAGATTGTTTTAAGTTTTCCAACAAGTGCTATTTCACTTCCTACTACTTCTTCTTTACCATTGTCTTTAATGTATTTATCAGCAACGTGAGCCATATAAATTCTATATGGAGCTATTTGTCTAAATGTTTCATATTGTTCTAGAAACCATTTTCTAGTGTGTTGATAACCTGCACCATCAGGAAGTGTTAAAACAGATTTCCATTCAGGATTATCATAATCTAATTTATTACCAGCAGCATCTCTGTTAAACTTCTTACCTATAATACCATTCATATAAGCTAAAGTGCCCCCTATCTCTGATAAATCATCTAAATCTGTTAATCCATCTACAATTAAATAATCATATTTTCCTTTATTTTCTAATAAAGCTTTTCTGTATTTAACATAGTTTTGAAAAGACTCCCATTTAGTTGTATCTTGAGAGGTGTATGTACTTAATTTTCTTGCTTCTAAAAACTCATAACCGCCTTTCTCTAAATCTAATACTAAAGCATTTTTTTCTTTTGTTAAAGAGGCTGCTATGGTTCCCTTTCCTGTCTTAGGAATTGAAATCAAAACTAAATCTCTAGGATTTGTACTTTCCACTTTACTAATCTCATCAGGAAGAATTACATCATCTTTTATTTTTTCTGCCATATTTTATTTTTTACAAATTTACTAATTTTTTACTAGAATTACGAATAATTTTATCTAATTCTTTATAAGAAATTTTATTATTCAGAAATTTTTTATTTACAGTTATCCAGTTTTCATCTCCTTTAAATTTAATTTTAAATTTATCACATTTATTCCAAGGTCTATCTGCTGAAATGTATATAGTTAAAAATGTTTTTGGATGTATTTTAATATCAAATTCCCAACTGTTTAATTTTATAGTTTCTTTTGGTGAAATCCACCATTCTTCTTTTTCTTCATTATAAAATAAATATTGTTTTTCTGCATTATAGGCTTCAAAACACCCATATCTGTCAGATTTCTTCTCTTCTAATTCTCCTAAATTTTTTATAACCATTTAATTCTTTCTTTATTTATACTTTCTAATGCACTATTTAACCATTTTTGTTGAAATGGTTCAGAGCTAACAAATATATGAATGTTTGCTTCATCTGTATCCATTAACAAGCTTCTTCCTATTTGCTGCTCAAGAGCTTCACCATTACTATTAATGGCTGTAATGAGAATTGTATTGAGAGTGGGATAAGTAATTCCAGCTCCACCTTTTTTAATAAGACATAATTGATTAATAGAGCCTTCTTGAAATTCCTTTAATACATCATCATTCTTAGATTTAGAATTGTACATTGGAATATTGTATTTTTTTCCAATGTTTTCGTCTCCTGCAAATAATAAAAATCTTTGGTCTTTATTACTATTAATCCACTTATTAACAGAATTTATCAAACTATCACAACTATTAATAAATCTCATTCTATTTAAAGCAGCAAACTTCTTACTTTCTCCACTACTATTCATCACTCTATTACTTAATCTAGCACATTCTTTAGCTTCTGTAGCTTGCCATTTCTTCACTTTACCAAACCATCTTTTAGTGGAGTTGTCTAATTGATAAGTGTGTACATACACATTAAAATTATTGACAATACCATCTTCTATAGCTTGGTCTGTAGAATAAGCAATATTTAAATCCATATTAGTAGCTGAAGATAAAGCAAATAAAGTATCTATAGAATATGTTCCAGAAGCTAATATTGTATTACTATGTCTTTGAATTAATTCTCCTATTTTAGGAAGAATGTTTTCTTCAGGAATTAAATGAGCTTCATCAGCTACAATGTAATCCCAATTTTTATCAAGTATTTTATCAACACTAATATATGTAGAATAAGTGATGTCAGGAAAATAATCTAATTTAATACATTCATCCATCCAAGATTTTTTAATATCTATATTAGGATATAAAATTAATATTCTAGGATTAGAAATGTAATTTTTACTATGTTCTTGAATAGATTTTAAATATATTCTACATTTTCCTGTTCTAATACTAATTCTATGTATTCCTTTAAAATTTTTAGATATTTTATCTATTAATTCTTGTTGTATTTCATCTCTTTTTGTCATGCAAATAAGTTTTCAATCCACAAATTTAAGTCTTTTGATGTTTCTTTTATCAAATGCATGCATTCTTGTATAGGAACACTATGATAATATCTTACATATCCCTTTGAGGTTCTGAGGTCAACAAAAATATTAGAAGTTCTATTTATTAAATTCTTATCTCCAGTATACAATAAAAATACATGCATCCCTCTAGACTTAGTTGTATAATGTAAGCTTTGTTCCAGCTCATCCATAATCTCTAAAGGAATATGATCAAACCCACAACCTTTTGGCTTATTGTCTATATCCACCACTATATATTTATCAGAAGGACTAACAGCTAAATAATATCCTTCTGGTACATTTCCTATAAAATATGTGTCATTTGGAAGTAACCCCCACTTTAAAGTAGGGGTATTTGTTTTACTTGATAATAAGAATGATTTCATTTAAGAAAATTTATAAGTGTTTCTATTAGCATGAACTTTCCACCATTTACCATAATTGTTATTTTCAGCATATTCGTACACTCTATCTAATTCATTCATTAATTCTGAATCACAAACTTCATTTGGAATTGATTCAGCACAATCATCACTTGTAGCTTCTATATATAAGGCATATCCACATAACACCACTAAATCACTATTTCTTCTTCCTTCAGTAAATTGAAGCCCATTTTCCTTAATAAATTTCTGTAATTGTTCTATTTTTGTCATTGTTTAATTGTTTATTATGTTTTCAAATAATATTGAAATATCTGTGAATTCATTTCTAGTTGCTCCACTAGGAGTATTTAATATCAAAAGAGCTAACTTTTCTCTTAATTGTTTTATTTCTTGTTCCATAATTATGCTATTGCTGAATAACTGTTATTGTCCGTAAACTCTTTTATTGCTTTTTCTGCTTCTTCTGTATTATCAAATAAATCAGAGAATTTATCACCTTCACCTATTCTTCTCCATGTCTCAAGAGAATTCTCTAATATTCTTTTGCTATCACTCACACCACCTTCAGGTTTTAATGTAAGCATAGATTTTAATAATTCTTCAATTGTTAATTTTTGTTGTTTCATTATAGATTTTTTATTGTTGATTCAATTAATTTTATTTCATCTTCTGTAATACTGTGTGTAGCTAACCATTGGTTTAAAATAGTGATTAATATCTTGCTATTGGTTTTAACATTTAACACCTTCTCATCCACTTTGTCACTAGTAAATATATTTTCATATTCAATCATTCCTTGAAGTATTTCAATATACTTATGAGTCATTGCATCAGTGTTATATCCTCTTTTGTGATATTTTATCACTCTTCCAAATTGTCTAAGAATTCTACTTACAGCCCATATGTTAGGATTGTAGAATGTCTTATTCCATTTATTCCATGTAGCCACTTTTTCTCCATTGTTCTCACTCAAATCTAATATTTTACCAGATTGAATGTCTATGCCTTTACATATAATATCTAAATCAAAGCTGCTTAATACATCAAATATTGTGTGATTTTTTTCTTTGAATATAATATTAACATCAATAAGCATATTATATTTAAACTTAATACTCACCAATCCTAGTTTCTTTAATGATCCTTTGTAAGGATTTTCTGTCCAGTCTTTAAATTTCCATTGCTCCATTGGTTCTAGGAGTAGGAACATTTTATTATGATAGAGAGAATATATCATTTTAGTAAAAGCTGCCTCATTGTATGTAAATACATCTATGTCTTGCTTTTCTCCCTCCATATAGCCAAGCATACAGCTTCCTGTAATACAGCCTGCTACATCTTGTTTTTTTAAAAAGTCTAATGCATTGTCAAAATGTTCTTTCATTGTGTTTGTTTAAATAAAAAAGCCACATAATATTTCATATGTGGCTTTAAAATAAATGTTAAAAAATTAAGCTGTTAAATGTGGTTCTAATACTTTCACTGCCTCTAATACATCTTCAATTGAATAAATTTTAGATAATTTAACAATTTTGTCTGTTGAAAAATAAATTCCAAATTCAGAAAATTCTTGTAACAAATTAAAACGTTGCATAATTTTGTTAATTTTTTCTGCTTTTGTTCCTTCTTGTTCAAAATTAAGCCAAGCTAAAGCTTCTTTAGCTAAACTTTCTGTAATTGGTCTCTCTACTTTTGTAGAAACTTCTACATACTTTTTATTTTCATCTTGCAACTCTTTTGTCACTTCATCTTTTACTTGTTGAAAAGTTTTAACTTTTTTTACTGTAAAATCTGTGTCTTTTACCTTTGCTGCCAATCTAACTAAAGTGTTAGCTTCCTGTTGCAATGCTACAAACTCTTCATGATTTACTGGAACTTCTTTTCCACCTTCATTAGCTACTAAATAGCCATTTCCTTTTAATACTAAATTGTCTTTTGTTACAAATAAATTTGCCATTTTGTTTTTAATTTTTAATTTTTAATAAATATATCAACCATTTTTGAAAACCCTAATTTAAAATTCCTACGATAAGTAGGTTACCCATTTATCCATATATGTTATATCTTCTGTAGAAAACCACTCTGCATAAGCTGTGATTATTTTAGAAGATTTTGTATGAAAACTATAAATTCTATTTACGTCCCATTTATTTAACTTCTTGCCCTCTTCTAAAGATATAGTTTTTGTACCTTTATTATATGTATTACTCCAAGCATATCCTGGATTATCATTATCCCCAAACGAAATTACTGTATTGTATTTTCTATATGTACTGATTAATTTAACAAAATGAACCTGATCATTATCCATTTCATTTTCATCATATATTTTAGTGACATCTAATTTATCCATTTCTGTATAATCATACAAAGTGGATTTAGAACCTGTAATTAACAAATCAGCATAAAACTGGCTAGCCATTGTCTTAGCCAATAATAACACTGCTTTAGAAATAGCTTTAGGAATACTGCTAGAAATATCTATAATAATTAAATTCTTTTCTGGAGAAGTTAATTCTACACTTCCAGAACATAAATCTAGTTTTTTATTATATAAACTAGGATTATATAGAATACTATTCATAATATTCTCCTTTACAGCAGTTTCTATGTCTGTAAACCATGTAGGAATAATATGTAAATTCTTTAAATATTCAATATCCACTATATACAAACTTGACTCTATATACTCATATACAGACTCTCCCATTAATTCTTCTTCGTCTCCTGTATGTTTACACACTTTACTTTCTGAAGCTGTTGTAGAAATATTTTTACCAAACCCATTGGCATAAAGGATGTCCCGCCATTTAAAAGGTAACCCTGTATTAATAGCACTTCTTAATAACACTTCAAATTCTAATAATCTAATAATGTCCTTCTCATCTTTCATTGAATTCCTAATATAAGGAACTCCAAAAGGCAATTTTAGTAGCTCTGATTCATTTTCCACCAGATACAATATTGGTAGCGATACCTTGTTTGATTGTAGTAGTTTCATTTTTTAATTTTTAATTTGTTTAAAACATTCATTATCTCCACCAAATTCTATTATTGGGAAATATTTAAATTCTTTATTTAATTTTTGTAATTCTTTTTCTAATTTACAACATTTTCTACAATTTTCCTCTGTAAGTTCTTTAAATTCAAAAATTTGTATAATTTCATAACTGTAAGGCATGGCTCTTTTATGATCAAATCTATTTTTTATTAATTCAAAAGTTTTACCTATTTTAAAAAACTCTTCTTTTTTATTCCAACAACGAATAATATACACTTTAAAACTATCAAAGTTTTTAGATTTTTGAGCTGTTTTATACCAAGCACTATAACTCCAACCTGTAGGATTTTCTCTAACTCTTCTAGAAGTAAGCTCATTTTTACATTGTTGACAACCTCTTCCTGCTAAATGGGATCCTGATGCTTGTTTAAAGTGTCCATGAATTTTACATATTATATCAATTTTTTGATTAGATTTAACATAATTAGCTAAAGAATAATCATATTTATTGTTATGCACTTTATTAGCTTTTTCAATAAAATAATCTGTTGTTAATTCTTTATGATATCCTCTTTTTAAATTTGCACATTTAGGACATCCTGAACCATTTAAATGAGAAGAAGGATCTTGTTCAAAATCACTATGAATAGTACAAGTTATTGTCACTGTTTTATTTCTAGTTTCATAATCAACTTTATTATAATTATATTTGTTTCCATGTACTTTTATAGCTTTTTCAATAAAGTCATTTGTTGTACTTTTTGTTTGTATTATTCCACATTTATTACAGCCAGCTCCTTTTAAATGATTACAAACCATTTGTTGAAATTCTCCATGAATAGGACAAATAATTCTTATTCTATCAAAGGCTCCTTTGTATTCAACCAAACTATAACTGTATTTAAAATTATGAACAACACTAGCCTTATTAGCAAAATATTCATTTTTATTAATAGCTGATTGAATAGTAGGTATTTGACATAATAATATATTATTTCTGTATACAATACATTCCCCAAAATCATCTTTTATTTTAACTTTATTTTTTGGTAATAATTCTAAAATATTTAATTTTGAGTCTGGAAATTTGTTATAATATTCTTTTTTAAAATCTTCTATTGTTATTTTAAATTGCATAAGTCATAGTTTTTTTACAAATGTAAACTTATTTATTTAATAAACAATAGAAATCATTAACTATTTTTCATTAATTTTTGTAATTGTAACCAACTTATAGGAGAATTCTTTGTCCATACAAAGTCCCCCAAAGATACATCATTTTCTGTAGTATTCAAAATTTTTGTTTCTAATAAAGGCTTTAATTTTGTTGAATAAGGAGTAGAAACATCTTTTAGTATCATTTTAAGTGCTTTCTCAATGCTTCTTGGAGTGTAATAGTTTTTATCACTACTACTAAATGATTCACTTTGTATTAAAACACATAATTGCTCAAATATCTCATCAGTAATTAAATATTTAGACATATATGCTTTCCAGGATTCTTTATCAAATTTTAAATTATACCAAATAAATCTTTCTTTAATTTGTGGTGTAACTATTTGAGCCCCTTGAGGATTAGCTGCTGCTATTATCATCACCTTTGGTAGTTTTCTACCACTAATCAACGTTCTATTCTCTAAAATTGTTAAACAAGCATTTAACACCATAGGATTTGCATTGAGAAGCTCATCAAAGAATAAAATATCACCATCTTTTAAATCATAAAACATCTGATAGTCAAAATAAACCATCTTCTTGCTGTCATGTTCAGGCATAGCCATACCTGATATTTCATGAGGCATTAACTGACTGGCAATTATGTCCAAACAATTGACACCTTTTTCTTTAGCAAATTGTTTTACTACTGAGGTTTTACCCATTCCTGGATTACTAAGAAATAAAGGTATACAAGTGTTTCTTAATTCATCATCTTCATAGATTTTTGTTATAATATTTAATAATTCATTCATTGTATTCCTATTAATTCTTGTTTTTGATTAAATAATTTTGTTATTGTAAATTTATTGTCGTAATAAATTAATGCTCTATTAAAAAAATCATTAATTGTTTCTCCATCTTGCATTAACCATATTTGTAAATTCATTAATAAATCTTGTAAATTATTCATTAATGGTTTTACATCTCTTTCTTTACATTTTTCTAAATAGTATTCCATTAATATTACAACATTATTTTGTTTTCTTAGCTCTATATATTCTTCTTTTATCATTTTAAAAAATATTGTTTACTTAATACATCATCTATTAATTGTTTATACTGTCTTTCATCTAACTCACTTCTTTTTGGGAGCTCCTTAAATACACCTGCAAAACCTAAAAAAGCTAAAGGAACTCTTACTTGGTCCTGTCCATAAGATGATTTGATAATTTGAGCACTTCTAAAATAGTTATTACCATTAGATTTATCTACAAAATCTACAGGATCATATCCTGTTTTTGATGATTGCTTATATTTTAATGGATCCCATAAAGAGACAGCTAAATCACAAGCTTGACCTATATCACTACTTTCTGCAACATCTTCTAATGTTAATTCTTGTTCACTATCTTTTTGTCTAGTTACTCCTGATATGCTTCTGTTACATTGAGCTACCCATAAAACACAGGAATTTTCACTGTCACGAAATCCTTGATACATAGAACAGGCTTTATCAATAGCTAATTTCTTAGTATTTAATTCTTGAGAAGTTTTAGTGAGATTACCATGATCTATAATAGGAATAGTAATAACATTGTCATCATTTTGTTTATATACTTTTTTAGTCTTTCCATCAATTTCTATTGTTTCATATTTTCCTATAGACTCATAGAAATCTTTCATAATGCGGTACATTTCCTTTGGACTTTTGGCTCCTTCATGAATTGAAACATAGTTTTTCAATATAGTTTCTATTAATGGTGTATATTGAGCTATTAAATCTAATTCTGTTGTATTAAGTTTTGTTTCCCACCATCCTAACATCTTAGGAAGTTGTATTTCTATTCCTTCTTCTATGAATATAATAGCACTTAACCATTTAGCTATTCTTAATTTACCTGCTCTTTCCATAGAAAATAACTGAAAGTTGGGTTGTGCTCCACCATTTTTCATATGATGTAAACAACTATTTAATATAATAGTGTCTATAATGGCTGATTTACCAGCACCAGAAGTAGAAAAAATAAGCATCATTATATTTTTTCTAAGGTTAGCCCATTGTCCTAACTTAGGAAGTCCTATTGGAATAAAATTAGTTTTACCTTCTACACCATTCTTAATTTCATTACTTAATTGTTCTATTAAATCCATAATTAAATATTTACACCATCAAAATCTTCTTTAATTGTTTCTTGTTTATTGTCTTTTATTAATTCAATAAAAGGTTCAAAGCTTCTTTGCCTAATATATGTAGCACTATTTTGCATAAATGTGAGTTTATTAGTGGCTTGTTTTATACTTTGTTCTTTCTTTTGAAGAACATCATATTTAAGAGCTTCTATTAATTGTGTAGCTGTATATTCTCCTTCATTAATTATTTTATTAAACAATAGCTTACATTCATCTTTATTAGTTCT
>Ga0114964_10001527_pt1 | contig 16816 bp, 18 predicted proteins | sample C_131016_MF_Meta_FD_92638 | JGI IMG/M metagenome (GOLD analysis project Ga0114964, IMG submission 92638) | Freshwater microbial communities from Lake Croche, Canada to study carbon cycling - C_131016_MF_MetaG | ecosystem: Environmental > Aquatic > Freshwater > Lake | place: Lake Croche, Canada... | reverse complement strand
CCAAAAGGAACATGCATTCCCTGGAAGTCAGCCTCTTGACCTAGCCACAACAACTTCGGAGTTCCTTCTTCAATGATGCGCTTTGCTTCACGAATGATTACTGGCTCGGCACACGCGCCGCCGATCCAGCCGAAGATTTCTCCGTCAGCTGTCACGATGGCACGCGAACCGTACTGACCCGATGAGGGTGGCTGGCGCCACACGACTGTAGCCATGGCGAAGGACTTGCCTTCAGCAGCCATAGCGACAGCGCGTTCCATGACGCTCAGTCCTTCAAGGGGTCGGTTCATTAGTCGCCGGACCTCACTGGTGGCATTCCGCCGATGTCCTTGCCGGTCTGAATTGCTTCATAGACGCGGTTTGGCATCATCGGCATGTCAATGTTGCGAACACCTGTGTGCTTGAGTGCGTCCATTACTGCGTTCACGAATGCAGCAGGGCCACCGACAGTTGCACATTCGCCAATGCCCTTTGCACCAATTGGGTGGTGTGGACATGGTGTGACAACTTCGTAGAGTTCGAAGCCTGGAGTTTCCCATGCGGTTGGCAGCAGGTAATCCATGTAGTTCGAACCGATGCAGTTACCTTCTTCGTCATACGTTTGGTACTGCATGCTCGCCATCGCGTAAGCCTCGGTGAGGCCACCCATGATCTGACCTTCAACAACCATCGGGTTAATGCGAACGCCACAGTCATCGACGGCAACGAATTGCAACACGTCCCACACGCCAGTTTCAGGATCAATTTCAATCTTGGCGATGTAGCACGCAAACGGCCACGTTAAGTTCGGTGGGTCGTAGTACGCGTTGTTTTCAAGACCTGGCTCCAAGCCGTCTGGCAAGTTGCTGTAGGCCGCCATGGCACAATCCTGAATTGTGACACCGCGTTCGTGGTTGCTACGAACATAGAAACGTCCGAGCTCCCACTCAATGTCTTCTTCAGAAACTTCAAGCAAGTGCGCCGCAATTTTGCGAGCCTTTGCGCGAATCTTGCGCGACACCATTGCAACGGCAGCACCGGCAACTGGCGTGCTCCGCGATGCGTATGTACCCATACCGAACGGCGCAGTGTCAGTGTCACCTTCTTCAACAGTGACGTCATCAGCAGGAATACCAAGTTCGTGAGCAACAATCTGTGCCCATGTGGTCTGGTGACCCTGGCCTTGGTTCATTGCACCAGTGCGCAGGATTGCCTTACCGCTCATGTGAACGCGCAGTTCAGCTGAGTCAAACATCTTGATACCCAAGATGTCGTACTCCTTGCTGTTACCTGCTCCAAGTGGTTCGGTCATCGTTGAAATGCCGATACCGAGCAAACGTCCACGCTTGCGCGCTTCTTCCTGCTCTTGCTTGAAGGTCGAGTAACCTATTGCCTCGAGCCCAATGTTCAGACACTTTTCGTACTGACCGGAGTCAGTCAAGAAACCGAACGCAGTGCGATGTGGGAAATCATCATCCTTCACGAAGTTCATCCGGCGAATTTCAGCCTGATCGATTCCTAGGTCATCGGCAGCAGCCTGGACCATGCGCTCCTGGAAGAACATCGCCTCAGTCACACGGAATGAACAACGGTAAGCAACTCCGCCTGGGGCCTTGTTGGTGTAATAACCCGACGAGGTCAGATGCGCAACTGGGATGTCATACGCAGCAAACGTTGAGTGCATCAAGCCAATCTTGAATTTCGATGGCTGAGCATCCGCATAGAACGCACCATGATCCGAAATGGTGTTCATACGAACGCCAAGAATCTTGCCATCCTTACGAAGCGCAAGTTCACCCTTCAGATAAACGTCGCGACCAAAGCCGGTTGAAATCAAGTTTCCAGTCTTATCTTCAATCCACTTAACAGGTCGTTCAGTAAGAATCGACGCAAGAATTGAAACGACGTAGCCTGGATAAATTGGCACCTTGTTACCAAAGCCACCACCAAGGTCAGGCGACACAATGCGAATCATGTGTTCAGGAAGTTCAGCAACCATTGCCACTGCAGCACGCACAATGTGCGGAGCCTGCGATGTCATGTAAACAGTCAACTTGCCTGTTGCACGGTTGAAGTCTGCAATCGAGCCACAGGTTTCCATTGGTGATGGATGTGAACGTGGGTAGTGCAGTTCCAACTTCGACACATGGTCAGCAGCAGCAAATGCCTTGTCCGTGCCATCCTTGTCGCCAATTTCCCAGTCAAAGATCTTGTTCGTTGGCTGGTTTTCTTTGTCGTCACGAATTAGCGCAGCTGATGCTTCCATCGACTGGAACGGATTGACGATTACTGGAAGAGCTTCGTATTCAACAACAATCTTTTGGCATGCATCTTTAGCGATGTATGGATCGTCAGCAATAACTGCAGCTACTTCTTGGCCTTGGAAACGAACCTTGTCAGTTGCAAGCACTGCTTGGGTGTCGTACGACAGTGTTGGCATCCACGCAAGGTTGCGGGCAGCCATCATCTCGCCGGTCAGAACCAGGCGAACGCCAGGAACTTCCCAGGCAGCACTGACATCAATTGACTTGATACGTGCGTGTGCCATCGGGCTACGCAGAATCTCCATGTGCAACATGCCTGGCAACACAATGTCATCGACATAGTTACCCTTACCACGAATAAAGCGGTTGTCTTCTACGCGGCGGCGGCTAGCGCCCATACCGCCAATTTTGATTTCATCTAATGCCATGTTGAGTCTCCGCCTTAGTTAGATTCTGCGCGCATTTTTTCAGCGGCCCATAGAACTGACTTCACAATGTTTTGGTAACCCGTGCAGCGGCACAAGTTGCCCGACAGTGCCCAACGAATTTCGTCTTCTGTTGGGTTTGGATTCTCTTCAAGGAGTGCCTTCGCAGCAAGCATCATGCCTGGTGTGCAGAAACCACAGTGCAGACCGTGCTCTTGCTTGAAGCCTTCTTGAATTGGATGAAGCTCGCTTGCCGACGCAAGGCCTTCAACAGTTTCAACCGAGTGACCATCAGCCTGAACAGCCAGCATGGTGCAGCTCTTGATCGGACGACCATCAAACAACACGGTGCATGCGCCACAGTTAGTGGTATCGCAGCCGGTATGTGTACCCGTCATCTTGAGACCCTGACGCAACAAGTGCGCGAGTAGCAAACGTGGTTCAACATCTACCGTGCGTGGTTCACCATTGACGTCAATGGTCACGCGGCGAGTTGGAACATCGCTTGGTGGAGTCGGTGTGACTTCATCGTAAAGGCTCGACATATCAGGCTACTTTCTGTTCTGAGTTTGCAATACCGGTAAGAATGCGAGACACAAAAGTCTTCACAATCTGACGCTTGTAATCCGACGAACCACGATGATCTGTACGTGGCTCGGCTGCTGCGGCGACAGCTTCTGCTGCAGCCTGGATAGTTTCAGCCGACAATGGCTTGCCGACGAGAACTGATGCTGCTTCTGTTGCATCAATTGTGCGACCGCCAACACCAGCTAGTGCAATGCCAGCCCGAACGACATTGCCACCTTGAATATTCAACGCGACAGCAACGGATGCAGTTGCAAAGTCACCGACGCGACGTTCAAGTTTGAGGTAGCTACCTACCGCTGTTCCCTGTGGTGCAGGAATGACAGCCTCGATAGCGATTTCATTAAATGCCAGTGAATTCTGGAATGGACCAAGTACGAAATCCTTCATTGCAATTTCGCGCGTACCCTTTGGACCCTGCGCAACAATGTGGCCACCCAATGCAGTCATTGCGGCAGCCCAGTCACCTTGTGGATCGGCGTGACAAACAGAACCAACGAAGGTTCCGCGAGTACGCACGATGGGATCAGCCACGAGGCTTGCTGCGGCGGCAAGGGTCGGCTGCGCAGCCTGAAGCTCCTCGGATCGCTCGATGCCTTCATGGCGAACAAGTGCGCCAATACGAATCGAACCGTCTGCTGCAATGTTGATGTAGTCCAGACCCGGGATGCTGTTGAGATCAATCAACATTTCAGGTGCTGCGAACCGCAACTTGAGCATAGGTACCAGACTCTGGCCGCCGGCCAAAATCTTTGCTTCTCCAGCACCTGCTGTGAGGTAGCCAATCGCTTCTTCGATTGACTTAGGTGCTTCATATCCAAAGCGTGACGGATACATTCATTGTCCTTTCGCGAACAGTTAAGTCTGTGGTGGTGTAAGTGCTACTGGTTGTCGCGGATGGCAACTGGCATTGAGTCTGCATCCGGATCTGGAAGGCGTTCTTGATTTGGTGGCCATGGACCTTGAACGGGCTGACCAGCAACTTTCAAAAATTCTGTGAACTGCGGCCAGGCCCACACTGTTGGACTCTTGCCTGTCTTTGGAGAGTTCTCAATAAGTGAGTACATACGTGGTGTGCCACGTTCTCCACCAGTGGATTCAACCGCCATTGCTTGTCCCTGTCTTTCTCTTGGTATGGACTGAAATTAGCACCTCTGGAACTTTTCGCATCCCGAAACGCAAAAAATTTATCGTGGCGTGACCAAGCGAAAAAAGTTTTCTCAAACGCCTAGACACTGGGGCAAAACAGTCGTATTCTGCGTCAGACTTTCTTCAGAGTGGCAATGATTTCGGCAATAACCGATACCGCTATCTCCGCTGGCGTGCTCGCTTGAATGTCGAGTCCAGCTGGACCATGCACCCTTGAGAGATCAGTGATCTCTTGGTAAGCGAGCCAATCAGCGCGGTCTTCTTGCATTTTGACTGAACCTAAAGCCCCGATGTAGCCAGCCTCACTCGCGAGTGCATAGGACAGATTCTTACTCGATGTCTCCACATCGTGACCCATGATGACAACTGCGTCCAGGGGCGAGAGCCGAGCGACTAAACCAGCAACTACGGTGTTGCGGCCATCAATTGAGACATTCCACTCAAGTAACTCCCCAATCGCTGCAAGCGCGTGTGCAATCGGACCCCCACCCGCAATCACAAGAGTTGGAATTGGGAACAAGACAGTCACGACCAAGTCATCCTGGACGACAACATTTGTCACACCTTTAGCGAACAACTCCGCGGTAACCTCATCGGCCTGGTCGATCGTTTCGGCATCAAATACATGGACTGCCATCACATCATCACCATCACCATCAAGGACGCACGTAATGGCCACCGGACGACGCTCCATCAAAGCCGGCCAAAAATCAGGATCAAAAGAATCCGCTGGGACAACTAAGAACTGCGCATCAGTGCCAGCAACCAACCCAGAAATCGAAGACTCGAACTCCCCAATCTTCAGAGCAACCACACGGCCATTAGGCAGTTTGCGAGTAGCGAAATCGCTCAAGTTTCCATCAAAAACACCCGATGCGAGCGACCCTACGCGGCCAGAACCGGGAGTCAACGCCAAAGCATCATTTGAAATAGTCGGAGAAATCATCCACGCAACATCCGCGCGCGTTCCGGATCGCACAAAGGCATTCACACTCAAAGCAATGTCGTACATATGGCAAGCATAAACGCGTTCAAGTTCCAGTGCATTTGCGGCAAAGGATTCTTACTTCAAGAATCCTCCAGGGCTCATTGCAAAGGATTCTTACTTCAAGAACCCTCCAGGGCTCATTGCAAAGGATTCTTACTTTAAGAATCCTTTGAAGGCACTTGGTAGTTCCGTGAGTTGGCCATTCGGGGTCTCTGCTACATCAGCGCCCGCTGCTTGCGCCGCCCGTTTTGCTGGATTGCCCGACTTCTTGGCACCTTTGCCAGCCTTCTGAACTTTCTTCTGCGCCGGCGGGCGCATGCCTGGCATCGGCGGCATGGCTGGCATACCTGGAACAGATCCACCCTTGGCCATTGTGCGCATCATCTTTTGCGCCTGACTAAATCGTTCAATCAAACTGTTAATTTCGCTGACCTGAGTTCCCGAACCGCTGGCAATGCGTGCCCGACGAGAACCATTGAGAATTTTTGGATCATCACGTTCCGCCTGAGTCATCGACGAAATGATTGCGCCAACTCGATCAAGTTCACGCTCGTCAATGTTGTCGATCTGTTTCTTCATGTCGCCAGCACCAGGAAGCATCCCAATAATTTTGGTCAGCGATCCCATTTTCTTCAGTTCCTGCATTTGATCCATGAAGTCACTCAACGTGAAGTCTTGACCCGCCTGAACCTTTGCTGCCAGCTTGTCAGTTTGGTCTTTATCGAATGTTTGCTCAGCTTGTTCAATAAGTGTGAGCAGATCGCCCATGTCCAGAATGCGTGAAGCCATGCGATCTGGATGGAAGATTTCAAAATCAGTCAGCTTTTCACCAGTTGAGGCAAACATGATTGGCTTGCCCGTCACAGAACGTACTGAAAGCGCCGCGCCACCTCTAGCATCGCCATCGAGCTTGGTCAGAACAACTGCGTCAATGCCAATCTCGTCGGCAAAAGTTTGTGCCGTATTGACCGCATCTTGACCAGTCATTGCATCGATGACCAAAAGAGTTTCGTCTGGTTGCGCTTCGTCTTTGACCTTGCGCAACTGCTTCATCAAGTCAGCGTCAATTGCCAATCGTCCCGCAGTGTCAACGATGACAACATCGTGCATTTTGTCGCGAGCAAATTTCATCGCATCACGCGTTACTTTGACTGGATCACCAACACCATTACCCGGTTCCGGTGCAAAGACCACAGTGTTTGCTTGCTGGCCAACAATCTTTAACTGGTCCACAGCATTGGGACGTTGTAGGTCGGCTGCCACCAACATTGGCTGATGACCTTGTGACCGCAAGTGATGGGCAAGCTTTCCAGCCAGTGTCGTCTTACCAGCACCCTGAAGGCCCGCCAACAAAATGACTGTTGGTGGCTTCTTAGCCAAACGAATACGCCGAGTTTCGCCACCAAGAATCTCAACGAGTTCTTCGTTAACAATCTTGATAATCTGCTGGGCAGGGTTCAGCGCCGCCGACACCTCAGCGCCAAGCGAACGTTCCTTGATGCGTGCGCAGAACTCGCGAACAACCGGAAGTGCGACGTCGGCTTCAAGAAGCGCGATGCGAATTTCCCGGACGGTTTCATCGATGTCGTCTTCAGTCAACCGGCCTTTACCGCGCAACTGCTTGAAAGTTGCGCTGAGGCGATCGGACAATGAATTAAACATGATGTCGACATTCTATTAGGAGCAACATCCAGAACCAGAGTGCAAGGAATCTGATCGATAATCCAGACTCCCGCACAGCATCCTCAAGGATTGGTAAATGGATTACGTAAGTTCCCTCTGAGGATGACCATCACGGTGATTGAAATTCCAAGCAAGAGTCCGCTGAGTGCGTAGGCATTCGACAGATTCGTTTCAAGGGCAACGTAAACCTGTTGTGGCAATGTCCGAGTGACTCCAGGAAAAGATCCCGCAAACGTCAGTGTTGCGCCGAACTCACCAAGTGTTCGAGCCCACGCAAGTGCTGCGCCCGTACCAAGCGCGCGCCGCACTTGTGGCAACGAGACGTGCCAGAAAATATCGCCCGATTGTGCGCCATCAGTTTCGGCGGCCTGTTCAATTTCAGGGTCCAACTGGAAAAACGCAGATTCAACCACCATGATCAAAAACGGCATACCCACGAATACCCCAGCAACAACGACCGCCGTCATAGTGAAGGGCATCGCGTATCCCGTTGATTCAAAAATGAAACGGCCTAAAACACCATTTCGTCCCAAGAGCGCCAAGAGCGCAAGGCCGGCAACAGTTGGCGGCAACACAATTGGTGCCATCACAATCGGACGAATAACAGATGCCACTTTTTGCGGCCCCCGGGCAAGCAACCAAGCAACTGGCACGCCAAGGACAACAGCACAAACTGCAGCAACCACTGAGGTCGTCAAAGAAACGCGTAGAGCAAGCAGGCTCTCATTCGACGAGAGTTGCTCGCCCAACGAGGTCCATGGAACGCGCGCCAAGAGTCCAGCAATTGGCAGAGCAATGAATAAAACACCAACCACAGAAAGTGTGACAAGGGCTGGGCTGATTCGTTGGCGGCGGGAAGTCACTACTTACTACTTCAGAGCTGTAAAACCGGCAGTTGAGAATATTGTGTTGCCAGCAGGACCGGTTACGTACGTTATGAAATCTGCAGCCAAAGTATTTCCAGAATCGATTTCACCAATTGAGTACGTGGTCGTTGCAGCCTTTGTCGCCATGAACTCCAATCCATTTAACGTTGGGTTCGCAATCACATCTGTGTGATACACAATTGCGCCGTCAACTTCACCTGCCAACATTTTTGTGACAACGCTCTTGACATCCGGTTCGAGGGAAACTGGCTTAGTTTTCACACCATCAGCAACAGTTGCTTTATCGGCGGCGGCACCGCACGGAACTTCATGTGCACACTGAATCCACTTGAAATTTTCTTGATTCATGACGTTGGCTGTCATTGAATCTAAACACGGGTTCACCGAAAAGCATGGGTCATACATAGCCTTAGCTGGGACCGCTAGCACAACATAATTTGAAAGAAAATCGATTGGTGACTGAACCCGGCTTGCGGCAGCTTCCATTGATTTCTTCGATGCAGATACAAATACTTGAGCCGGGGCGCCTGCAGAGATCTGTTGAGCCAAAGTTGAGGATGCGGCAAAGTTCAGCACGATTTTTGTATTGGGATGCTCGGCTTCGTACTGCGTAGCTAACTGCGTCAAAGTGCCGGTGAGACTCGAGGCAGCCATAACTGTGATTGATTCTGGCTTTGCTCCGCTGTTCGCCTGACCGTCAGTTCCACAAGCAGCTAGTCCTACAACCAAAGCAACTGTCAGCAACATCTTCTTCATGACTGTTCCGTTTCTATTCCGACATTTGTGGACTTAATACTTGCAACAGCGCGAGATCCAACTTCTAAATTGAGTGCGCGTGCCGCATCAGCAGTGATCATGCTGACAATGTGATGCGGCCCTGACTGAACTTCAACCTGGGCAACCAGACCCTCAATTTGAATCTTGGTCACGATTCCGACGAAGCGATTGCGGGCACTTACCTTCGACCCTCTCCCATCGGTGAGGTCTTTGGCTTGGGCGACTGCGAACTCGGCAAGTTTTTGGCCATCGATTACTTGGCGCCCTGAACCGTCAGTGGTGGCAGCCAGCTTGCCTGTTTCAATCCATCGACGAATCGTGTCGTCACTGACTGCAAGCAGTTCGGCAGCCTCAGAAATCCTAAAAATCGGCATAATAAGCAATTATGCACCGTATTTGCGGTTCTGCAAGTCAAAAACTGTAGATACTGCGGAATAGTAGCGGATTACCCTCCGGCAAAAGGCGGCAACACATCCACAACATCGCCATCCGTCACAGCCACCAGCATGTCCCGACAAGACAGTTCGTTCACAAGGAAACTGCACTGCGGAAGCACAGTTAAAAGGCCAGGACCCGCAGCAACCGCATCAGCCAAAACAGATTCCAAAGTTCCAGCCGCTACGGACACTTCCGCCGCACCTGCCGCAGCGCGTGCCGCCGCAAACAAGCGAACTGTGACAGCCACCGCTAACCGCCAATCCTTATCAACATGCCGCCTGCATTCATTGATGTCAGCAATTGACTAACTGCCAATTTATTCAACATGCCGCCTGCACTCATTGATGTCAGCAATTGGCTAACCGCCAATTGCTGACATTGGCCTAATTGGCTGGATAAAACTCGGGTCATTAATCCCATGTCCTGGCAACTTCGCTAAAACCGTCTTGGCAAATCGACCAGCGATTTCTGCCCGGGCTGCATCGTCGCCAATAGACCCATCACGCAAAACGCCGCGTAAATCTGTTTCTGAAGCCGAGAACAAACACGAACGCAGTTGCCCATCGGCCGTCAAACGCAATCGATCACACGACCCACAGAACGGACGAGTCACACTGGCAATGATTCCCACCGTCTCGGGGCCGCCATCGATAAGGAACTCTTCAGCGGGAGCCGAACCACGCGCCTCAACTGGTGTCAGCGAATACACCGGATTCAGCGCATGAAAAATGTCATCGGCCGTGACCATGGTTTTGCGATCCCAAATGCCACCAGCATCAAGCGGCATCTGTTCAATAAATCGCAAACGGAAACCTTCATCCAAAGCCCAACGAACTAATGCCACAGCTTCATCGTCGTTAACTCCAGGCATCAACACTGTGTTGATCTTGATTGGCGCCAGATCAGCATCGCGGGCAGCCTTCAAACCCTTCAACACATCATCAAAACGATCACGGAATGTCATGGCCTTAAAGCGTTCAGGTGACAAAGTGTCGAGACTGACGTTGACTCGCTCGAGGCCAGCATCCTTCAATGGCTGTGCCAAATCAGCAAGGCGTAATGCGTTAGTCGTCAATGACAACTTCGGTGCATTGGGCAAACTATTAATGCGTGAAACGATCTCGACAATATCTGGACGCAAAAGTGGTTCGCCACCAGTGAGCCGCACTTCATCGATGCCAGCCGCAATGCCAATTTCCAAAATTGTCATCAGTTCATCGGTAGTTAGCAAATCATCCGACGGCATCCACGCCGCAAAATCTGCAGGCATGCAATACGTGCAACGTAAGTTACATCGGTCGGTCAGCGAAACACGAATGTCTCGGTGTACGCGTCCATAGGTATCAATCAGCTGACTCATGCGCAGTTCACCCACTCTTCGGTTCCGTCAGTGAAAACTTGATGCTTCCAGATTGGAATCTGGGCCTTTACCTCATCCACCAATTCCAGACATGCTTGGAATGCCTGCGCCCGATGTTTTGCGGAAACCGCGGCCACGAGGGCAGCCTCTCCGATAGCAATGGGACCATGACGATGAGCCACCGCAACAGTCACGACGTCGTACTTATCGGCCACTTGGCGCGCAACATCTTCAAGTATCTTTTGGGCACCCGGGTGGGCCTCGTAAGACAACGATGCAACTGATCGACCGTGGTCGTTGTCGCGGACATCCCCACTGAAAGTGACGATTGCCCCGGCAGTGACACTCGATACGGCTGCGGACATGTCGGCAACCGAAACCACATCTGTGGTTACCCGCACGAGCCCGACGTCAGCCATTCCATCATTATCTATGCGTTCCAGGCATTCCCGCACATTGAGTTGCTTTGGTAGGCACGGTTGGCACCTGTCCGCGAGAATAGGCACATGACCAGCACGCATTTTGAGGCCTCGTGGGACCAAGCCCGCGACCTCGTTCACGATGTGGCACTTGCCCAGCCAACGATTGCTGTCCCTGTTGCTAATGCTCACGGATTCGCTCTGGCTCAAGATCTCCATGCGCTTGCGGATATGCCTCCCTTTGCAGCCTCGCGCATTGACGGCTGGGCGGTCAGTGGACCTGGTCCCTGGCGCAATGTGGGTGATGCGCGAGCAGGACATGAAAGTTCACGCTCACTGACACACGGTGAATGTATTCACATTGCCACCGGCGCTGTAATGCCCTCAGGTGCGAGTGCATGCCTCAAAGACGAAGAAAGTTCTCTGGTTGGCGACCTTGTGTCTGCAATCGAATGTGCGCTTGGCATTCTCGATGCACATCACGCGCTTCCAGAAATGCACGACGTACGACCTGTCGGATATGAAGCACGAAACGGCGAATTATTGATTTCTGCGCATACGAACATGTCCCCCGCACTTATCGGACTCGCTGCGGGCGCTGGCCACGACACTTTGACGGTATTTCGTAAGCCAACAGTTGATGTCATTATCTTTGGCGATGAACTTCTTGATGACGGACCGTCACGCGATGGAAAAGTTCGCGATTCACTTGGCCCACAGCTTTCGGGTTGGGTGACGTTCTTGGGCGCCGAACTTAAGTCCGTGTCGCGTGCCGAAGACACACTCGCTGCACATGTGTTGGCCATTCAAAATTCGACTGCCGACATCATCGTTACTACGGGTGGCACCGCAGCAGGTCCCGTTGATCATTTACATCGTGCAATCAGCGACTGTGGCGGCGAGTTAATTGTTGACGCTGTTCTCGTGCGTCCCGGCTACCACCAGCTATTTGCAAAATTGAAGTCCCAGGTGCTCATCGGATTGCCGGGGAATCCACAGTCTGCAGTCATAGGGTTACTCAGCTTGGGTTCTGCGCACATCGCTGGCATGTTCGGGCAACCTGTGCCTGAGTTACCCTTGCGAACTATCAGTCGCGCAGTTCGCGCACCTGATCACGAAATTAAATTCACCCTCTGCAAAGACACGGGTGAACATGTCACGCCTGTGGAACACGTCGATTCGTCCATGTTGCGAGGTTTCGTCCAGGCTGATGGCTACGCCATTGTGCCCGCCGGCGGGGTCACCGAGGGAACACCCGTTCGCTGGCTTGTACTTCCCTAGTCCCGCTACGCACTCGTTTCGCCACTTAGCGACCCCACAGATACCCCCGTAAACTAAAACTCCGCGACAAAGGGATGCCATGAAGGAAGTACTCGAGGAACTCCTCACCTCGTACAACGCCGGTGACACCACAGCATTGGCCACAGTTGTGCGCACTTGGCGTTCGGCTCCACGCCCTGCTGGCGCATCAATGATTGTTACTGCCACTGGTGAAGCCGTCGGCTCAATTAGCGGTGGCTGTGTCGAAGGTGCAGTTTATGAACTTGGCGGCGACGTCATTACCAATGGCGAAGCACGCTATGAAACGTACGGCATTAGTAACGACGATGCCTTTGCTGTGGGGTTGACCTGCGGCGGAATCCTTGAAGTATTCGTTGAGCAAATTTCGCCAGCAACATGGCCTGAACTTCCTGCATTAGCAGAGACAGTTTTTGCCGACGAACCTGTTGCCGTGGCAACTATCGTGCGTGGTCCGCATCATGTGGGCAAGCACCTCGTCGTGTGGCCCGACCGAACCGCCGGAGATCTTGGCGCCGAACGCCTGAATGACACAGTGAGCGCAGACGTCTTGGGCATGCTCGAGCATGGCGCAACCGGATTCTTGAACTACGGTCCCGAAGGTGAACGTCTCGGTGACGGTCTTGAAGTATTTGTGACGTCCTTTGCGCCAAAGCCACGAATGTTTGTTTTTGGTGCGATCGATTTTGCTGCTGCTTGCGCAAAAGTTGGAAAGTTTCTTGGCTTTCACGTCACAGTGTGTGATGCCCGAGAAATCTTTGCAACTAAGAAACGTTTCCCCGATGCTGACGAAGTAATTGTCGATTGGCCGCATCGATGGCTTGCTACCCAAACCGTCGATCCCCGCACAGTGATTTGCGTACTGACCCACGATCCAAAGTTTGATGTCCCCGTCATCGTCGAAGCCCTAAAAACTCCAGCCGCCTACATTGGTGCGATGGGTTCCCGTAAAACTCATGACGATCGCACACTGCGCCTGAAGGAAGTTGGTGTCACTGACGACGAGCTTGCCCGAATCAAGTCACCTATCGGACTTGATCTCGGGGCTCGCACACCTGAAGAAACTGCTATCGCCATTGCTGCTGAGATCGTGCAGAACCATTGGGGCGGCTCGGGTATGAATTTGCACCAGACTTCTGGGAACATCCACCCCGGCGCACCTCGCTAATCACATGACTACCGCTGGACTGGTACTTGCCGCAGGTGAAGGTAAACGCTTTGGCGGCCCGAAAGCACCTTTCGAGTTTGAGGGTGAACGCCTAGTTGATCGTGCTATTCGCCTCCTGCACGACGCCGGTGTTGAGGAAGTCTTTGTAGTTCTGGGTGCATGGACTGGGGATGTTCCCAATGCAACCACAATCGTTAATTCAGGTTGGGTCACTGGAATGGGCTCATCGCTGCGAGTTGGACTTGCACATCTTTCTGCTCGGGCTGACATTGATCGCGTCATCGTGACACTCGTTGATCTTGTTGGTCTGACTTCTGATGCAATTCACCGCGTCAGCCATTCTCATGCACCAGTCAGCGTGGCAACCTACGACGGTACCCGTGGACATCCCGCATCTTTTTCACGAGTGATCTGGGATCAGATTCAAGAATCTGCGATTGGTGACAAGGGTGCGCGTGACTTCATTCGCGATCACGAACACCTAGTGCAAGAAATTGAAGTTGGGGATGTCGCCACTGGCGAAGACCTAGACGAGCGCCCAGCTAACTAGCTGAGTGCGAATGCACGTGAGCTGGATGCGTACCACTTGGAATTATCGAAGTCCCCAGGAACATCATTCCTAGGGCAAGCACTCCCGTTGATAATCCGATTGCGCGAGCGACAATCAGGCGTTGTGGCAAGGCAAATTCGGTAAACATCGCCAGGGCCACGACACCCATGACGAGTTGTGACTGAGGCATCCAGGCAAAGAGCGCCAACATTAACGGTCCGCATGACACAAAACATGACCACGCAGTTCGCACAGCGAAACTCGAATCGCCGGCAGGTACCTCCATGCAGTGATCAAGTTCTTGCACATGCCTGCGGGAAAACTGAAAAGCGGCAGCAGCTACGAGCAGTGCGATGGTCACCCAGGTTCGGTTAGCCAATGCCAATGCGCGAAGTGCCATCACTGCAGGTACCCCAAGGATCATCCATGTGGCAACGAAGATTGTTGATTGCTTAAGAACAAATGCAGCATTGTTTCGAGCTCGCCACGAAAGCAACACGGCTATCGGACCCATCATCCACACTGACATGACCGCCCACTCGCGCAACATTGCCGAGGCAGTCATAGTCATGCTGAAATCTTATGCGTCGAATTGATGGATGTCGCGTGCGACCTCGCAACTACACAGGCAGTTTGTCGCCCGTCGTGACCGGCGAATCCTTCAAGAGCAGCCATTCTTCATCAGTGAAAAGTCGTGAGCGAATAATAAAACGCATACCTTCTGGTGTCTCCAACGAGAATCCACCACCACGCCCTGGCACCACATCTATGGTGATGTGGGTGTGTTTCCAATACTCAAATTGCGGCTTGGAAATCCACACGTAAATTGGCTGGGCAATGTCAGAAATTATCAGAGCGCCGAGCAACACATCCTGTCCACCAACGCGAAATTCACCAGATTGGTAGCACATAGGCGCTGATCCATCACAGCATCCACCCGACTGATGAAACATGAGTGGACCATTGACGGCCGTTAGCTTGCGCAATAGAACAGATGCTTCTTCAGTGACATCTACTCGGCGCGGCAAAGTATCTGAGTACACCAACGAACCTGATACTTGCGAGGTTTCTTCACTCATGTTGTCCTCCATGAAAAGGCTACGGGAGCCACTCTCTACTGTGAGGGCTCCCGTAGCAAATTGCAAGGCTTAGAAGAAGCCGAGCTTGTTTGGTGAGTACGAGACCAAAAGGTTCTTGGTCTGCTGGTAGTGGTCAAGCATCATCTTGTGGTTCTCGCGGCCGATACCTGAGGCCTTGTAACCACCGAATGCAGCATGAGCTGGGTATGCGTGGTAGCAGTTGGTCCAAACACGACCTGCCTGAATTTCACGACCAGCACGGTAGCCCGTGTTCATGTCGCGAGTCCACACACCGGCACCAAGTCCGTACAAAGTGTCGTTGGCAATCGTCATTGCATCGTCGAAACCGTTGAACTTAGTCACCGAAACGACTGGACCAAAGATTTCTTCCTGGAAAATGCGCATTGAGTTTTCGCCCTCGAAGATGGTCGGCTGCACGTAGTAGCCACCCGAAAGATCGCCACCAAGGTCAACGCGTTCTCCACCTGTTACCAGGCGAGCACCCTCTTGCTTGCCGATTTCGATGTACGACATGATCTTTTCCAACTGATCGTTGGATGCCTGTGCACCAATCATGGTGTTGGTATCCAACGGGTTGCCCTGAATGACAGCCTCTGTGCGTGCTGTTGCATCGCTGAGGAACTTGTCATAGATGCCACCTTCAATCAATGCGCGCGATGGGCATGTGCAGACTTCACCTTGGTTCAATGCAAACATGGTGAAACCTTCAAGTGCCTTGTCATAGAACGCATCGTTATCTGCGGCCACATCGTTGAAGAAAATGTTCGGGCTCTTGCCACCAAGTTCGAGCGTGACAGGAATGATGTTGTCCGATGCGTACTGCATGATTAGTCGGCCAGTGGTGGTTTCACCAGTGAACGCAATTTTGGCAATGCGCGGAGAAGATGCAAGTGGCTTACCTGCTTCAACACCAAATCCGTTAACGATGTTAAGGACACCAGGTGGCAACAAATCCTTGATCAAATCCATCAGGAAGTGAATTGATACAGGCGTCTGTTCTGCTGGCTTCAACACAACACAGTTACCAGCAGCAAGTGCGGGTGCGAGCTTCCATGTGGCCATCAAAATTGGGAAGTTCCACGGGATGATCTGTCCAACAACACCTAGTGGCTCATGGAAGTGGTACGCGACGGTGTCTTCGTCAAGTTCACCAACTGAACCTTCTTGTGCACGGATTGCGCCAGCGAAGTACCGGAAGTGATCGATTGCTAATGGAATGTCGGCTGCCATCGTTTCGCGAACTGGCTTACCGTTATCCCACGTTTCAGCTACTGCAATGGATTCGAGGTTTGCTTCCATAATGTCGGCAATTTTGTTCAAAATATTTGCGCGAGCAGCCACAGATGTTTTTCCCCAAGCACGTGCTGCAGCATGTGCCGCATCCAGTGCCTTCTCAACGTCAGCAGCATTGCCACGTGCAACTTCACAGAAAACCTGACCAGTGACAGGTGTGACATTCTCAAAATATTGACCAGAAGCTGGCGCAACATATTGGCCACCAATCCAGTGGTCGTAACGCGGCTTGTATTCGGCTACGCTTCCGGCCTGACCCGGAGCAGCATATACAGTCATCGTGATTTCTCCTTTTACGTCCAGCAACTACGTCCAGCGATATTGCTGAACACCTGTGGTCACGGTATGCCCGCCAAATTTCGGTTGGGGCGGATAGGTCAATGACTAGCCCCAAGCCCTACCAATAGGTAGGTATTTACCTGTCCTTATGGACAGGTACCCCAGTCAGGCGT
>Ga0114964_10001519_pt1 | contig 16863 bp, 8 predicted proteins | sample C_131016_MF_Meta_FD_92638 | JGI IMG/M metagenome (GOLD analysis project Ga0114964, IMG submission 92638) | Freshwater microbial communities from Lake Croche, Canada to study carbon cycling - C_131016_MF_MetaG | ecosystem: Environmental > Aquatic > Freshwater > Lake | place: Lake Croche, Canada... | reverse complement strand
ACAGTCAGCGGTTCCAATGATGGCTGTTAAAACAGTGAATCACGAATATGAAGTCTCCTTGGAATTTGAGAAGATCTCCATTCGCAAGCCCACCATGCACGAAAACAATGGGGCGGTCCATAAGATGCTTCCCGAAGATGCCCGAAAGAGCAACCTAACCTATGCGGGGCCTCTGAATGCCAATGTGAAGGTCACTACAACATTCATTGACCATACACGGGGCTCTATTCGTGAATCCAAGGTCCGTGTCTTTCCCAATGTTCATTTGGGAAAGGTCCCCATCATGGTACGCTCCAAATACTGCTTGTTGAATGACTTGAAGCATATGGAGCCCCGTGATCTGGGGGAGTGTGCAGAGGACAAGGGAGGCTACTTTATTATTGCGGGGGGTGAGAGGGCCATGCAGTCCATGGAACGAATGACAGAGAATCGTCCAGTTGTCTTTCGTAACGGCCGAGGAAACGTAAAGGATAAGGAGGTCGTCGAGATCAAGTGTATTGGGCCCGATAACGATCAGGTCCCCAAGTCCAATGCCGTGCGCCTAGTCTACCATCCCAAGAACAATCTAATTACGATGCTTAAGGCCACGATTCCTCGTATCAAGACCGACATTCCTCTTTGGATTCTCTTTCGCGCGCTCGGTGTAGAGACGGATAGGGCCATTCAGGAGCTTATTCTGGGGCCTGACGGCGACCCTGTCTATGATAATATCATGGAAGAATCCATTCAGGACGCGACGGCTATTACACGAAAGGCCACGGCAATTGAATGGCTTTCTCAGCATATCAGCTCTTGGTCGGCTAAGAGCCAGCGTCAGATGGTTGTTTCAGACATTCTGGCAGAGGAACTCTTTCCTCATATCGGCGGATCTTCACAGGAGTACGAAAAGGCATGCTTTCTCGCCCACATGACGCGCAAGGTGCTCTGGGTCTCCTCTCAGCGCATCCAGAAGGATGATCGTGACGCCTATCCCAATAAGCGTGTTGACATTCCTGGATTCCTGTTGGCTGATCTGCTACGAAAGACCTACAACAATCGGATGGTGAAGGATATGCGCGCCTGTTTGTCAAAGGAGATCCACGGAGGTTCATGGAAAGCCACGGGAAACTGGTCCGAAATTGTCAATATCAACAATATTAATAAGATCATCAAATCGACGATTCTGGATGTCGCGCTCAAGTCGGCACTTGCTACGGGTAACTTTGGCAACGGTAAGATTGCCGGGCCCGCCAAGCAGGGTGTTTCGCAAGTGCTCAATCGCCTCAACTATCCATCGGCAATCTCCCATCTGCGTCGTTTGTCCACGCCTGTGGACAAAACCGCAAAGCTCATTGATCCGCGCAAGCTTCACAATACGCAGTGGGGAATGGTCTGTCCCTGTGAGACACCCGAGGGCCATGGAGTGGGTGTGATCAAGAATATGGCCTGTACCGCCCATATCACCATCTTCTCAAGTCCTGCGACTATTCTGATGTACCTGATGCGTATCGGTACTTTGAAGCGTCTTAAGGAGAGTAGTATCGAGGAGAAGTTCAAGGATGTTCGTGTCTTCTTGAATGGATCCTGGATCGGCATTGTACCCTCAGACAAGGCGCTCCACATGATTGACTCCTTGCGAAAGGCCAAGAGGGGTGGTGAGATTCATATTCACACCGGGATTGTATGGAAGTCGGCGCTCAAGGAGCTCTGGATCACCACGGAGGCCGGTCGTATCATACGTCCTGTCTTGTATGCGCCTTGTTTACGAGAGATTGCTAAGGATACGACAGGAGCTTTGAAGGCGCAGATCGATGCTATTACGGACTGGAATAAGATGCTTCTCTGGGCCACTCCTTCAGGCAAGCACCTCTTTGAGTTTATAGATGCCGGCGAGTCGGAGGGCGTCTTTATTGCGATGGACTACGAAACAGCCCTTAAGGACACGGCCAGAACACATGCGGAAATCCATCCCTGTGTGGCGCTCGGCACAATTGCCTCTATGATCCCCTTCCCCGATCACAACCAAAGTCCTCGTAATGCCTATCAGTCTGCGATGCAGAAGCAGGCAATGGGCATGTACGCACTCAACTTTGAGGAGCGCTTTGATGCCATGGCCCATTTACTGTGCTATCCCGAGATTCCCATGGTTTCACCCTTTATGAGCAAGTTCTATGGGGCCCAGAAGCTTCCCGCCGGCTCCAATGTAGTGGTTGCGATTATGGCCTACACGGGCTATAATCAGGAGGATTCCAACATGATTAACAAGGGTGCCCTGGATCGAGGACGATTCAGCAGTATCTTCTATCGAACCTACAAGGATGAAGAGAAGAAGAACCAGAGTAGCGGTGAGGAGGAGCGCTTCTGTAACCCAGATCCGGTCGTTACCAAGCATATGAAAAATGCCCACTATGGAAAGCTTGGGGAGGACGGATTTATTGCGGAAAACAAGTTTGTGACGCCCGAGGATGTCCTCATTGGCAAGGTCGTTCCTCTTCGTGTTCCCACGGGCAAGGTATTGCCTGCTGGCTCCAAGACATGTCGCGATGTCTCGAAGACGCCCCGCAACAATGAGAGTGGCTATGTGGATCGTGTCTACAAGAATAGGAATGGCGAGGGCTACTCCTTTGCCAAGATCCGCATGCGTCAGTACAGGGTCCCCGAGATTGGCGACAAGTTCTCATCCAGGCACGGACAGAAGGGTACCATGGGGATGGTCTTGAATCCTGAGGACATGCCTCAGACCGGTACCGGCATTGTCCCCGATATTATCATTAATCCCCATTGTCTAGCAGACGATCATGAAATTCTGACTGAACATGGATTTATGAATTGGCAGGAAGTTCAGGCTGGCTATGAATCTGGAACTCTTCGTATTGGTGGATACGATCATGAATCAGGATCACTTGTATATGAACATCCTACCCATTTCATATTCAATGACGCAAAGGAACGAGACATGATTGAGTTTACACATTCAGGGGAGGCAAATCGCTGGACCGATACCTCCATTGAACCGCTTGATACAGCTAGCAATGGTGTCTCTCTTCTCGTCACCACTGATCACGATATGTTTGCCAAGAAGGGAAAGCTCTATGGGGAGGGAGTTACATGGAATGGCAAATGGAAGGGGCCTCGCGGAGCCTCCTATCGAACCCCTCTGGACTACGAAAAGTGTACGGCAGAATCCCTCCTAGCAACAGAGGGCCATGATGCGATTAAATTCATTGGAAAGGCTCGATCAGGTCTACTAGGGCTCAAAGAGTCTATTCCATTCCGTGAAAGCCTAGGCCTCCTAACGGAATTGAAAGAGCAGGCCTTCTGCGAGCTCTATGGATATTGGCTGGGCGATGGATGTCTACGATTTGGCGGAAATTCTGTGGAAATGAGCCCTGTAAAGATGGCAGACGATGAGTGGCTCCGTAACCGATTTTCAGATCTGGACCTTGTAGAGGGAATTGATTATACTTATAACCTCATAGGAGGCCTTACAGGCCCTGTCCGTTATCGTTGGTCTATTATCAATAAACAGTGGTTTAACATCTTCTGTGCGGAGTATGGTAAGAAATATGCCAAGTATGCATTCTCAACCACGGCTCCTGAAGTAACCAGTCAGATGGAGCCTGAGGCGATCAAGTCTGCCAAGTGGATGGCACCCTGGGTCTGGAATTTACCAATGAGCTCGGCCCAAGCCCTTCTCCGAGGCCTTCGATTTGCCGATGGATCTGAAACGGCAGACCGCAATATGATTTGGACCTCTTCTGCTCGATTTCGCGATGAAATTATGCGACTAGCTCTTCATGCTGGCTTCTCTGCTCACTTTACAATGCAGTACCCAGAAGGAACTGTCAATGGAATTATAGACGGAAAGGAGGTCATTGCTCGTCATGATTCATGGAAAGTCTCCTATTCAAATACGTCGAGAGCCAGCGAGCCTGTGCTCAATGCGCATCGAGATACTAAGAAAACTACATATACGGGTCGCACGTGGTGCGTAACAATGCCTCATGGATTTATTATAACTCGTCGATCAATTCGTAATGAAACAGGGGTTGTAGTACAGGCTAGTCGGCCCATTATCACAGGCCAATGTATTCCTAGTCGTATGACTATTGCCCAGCTGATGGAGACTCTATTGAGCAAAATTGGTTGCTATGCGGGAGCATTAGGAGACGGGACGCCCTTTAATGCCACCACTGTCGAGGGAATGGGAGCCATTCTCCGAGATCACTACGGTATGGAGCCGTATGGCAATGAGTTGATGTACAACGGATATACCGGTCGAATGATGGAAACGAGCATCTTCATTGGGCCGTGTTATTATCAAAGGCTCCGACACTGCTCGGCAGACAAGCTCCATAGTCGTGCTTCAGGGCCTCTTGTCATGTTGACCAGACAACCGGCCGAAGGGCGGGCTCGTGATGGAGGATTGCGTTTTGGAGAAATGGAACGAGACTGCGTCATTGGTCACGGAATGAGCGAATTTACCAAGGAGCGTCTTATGGAGTGCTCCGATGCCTTTCTGTGCTACTCCTGCCGTGAATGTGGTCTCTTGGCCATTGCGAATGAAGCAGAGGGCATTTGGGCCTGTAAGGGATGTTCGAATACAACAAACTTTGCGCATATTCAGATCCCCTATGCCTCTAAGTTGCTTATGCAGGAGCTTGAGACCATGTGTATCGGAAGTCGTCTGATTACGAATCAGACACTTCTCCGTCCTTCTACTGATAAAAAAAATGATGCCTAAAAGGAGAATGTCCCGCTACGATTCATCTACCTTAACAAAACTCAAGTCCGATCGCAATCAGGCTGCTTATTTTGTGCGTCAGGGAAACCTCCAATCCGTCGCTCAACCTGGTGTTTTTGTCCAGAGTTACAATCCTCAGTCAGGATCGTTTGATGCCTCCAAATTTGGGGACATTGTGACTGGATCCATTAATACATTCTATCGATCCAGTCCGGCAACTATAATCAGTTTATCTCCTACCTATTTGGATGTTTCAGGGAATACCTATCCAACAGCAACAGCCAATATCAATGTTCCAATCTATCAGCCGGTTAACGATAATTCTCCACAGTAATGTTAGAATGAAAGTCACTACCACATCCTATGTCGCAGAATATGTAGGAGCCTTTTTCTTTATTTTGGCCATCTTTGTGTCAGGAGGGAATCCCCTCATTATTGGTGGAGCTCTCGCTCTTGTAATCTATCTGATCGCCTCCGTATCAGGAGGCCACGTCAATCCGGCAGTCAGTCTAGCAATGATGCTAAATAACTCGATTAATATGACGGAGTTTATTGGATATGCCGTAGCACAGCTTGCGGGGGGTGCCTCGGCCTACTATGCGTACAGGGCTCTCAAACACTAACGGCGCTTCCGAAGAAAGCCATAGGCAAGTAGCAATAATATACTAACCACAGCGATCGAAGCACCTGTGGTTAGCATCATAGCTGTAAATTTTTCATTCGTTCGTTGTCTCTTAGGACTACCGTTCAGATTCATTGTTTTGGGTGTCTTTGTCCACTTTTCTTTTGTAAGAGTAATCGGCTTTCCATCATTATCCGTTGCTTGAATCCAGCGTGTCTGATAATAGCGTCCATCATTGCCTCTGACTGCCGTTTGAGGGCTGTCAATCCAAGGCTTTCCTGTTTCAGGATCCGCAATTCGACCTCTCAAATCTCCCACTTGCCCCCTAAATGATTTACATTTAGGATACCCGGATCCTAGCATCGCATTTAGCAAAGGAGAGGGGTTTAGGGCTCCCTCTACATCCTCTATCATTCCGGGCACAAGACCTTTAAGGGACATATTCTGGGCCGCCATAGCTCTGCCAATCTTAGCTCCAAGAGCATCCCCGTTTGGGATCCCTTCAAAATACTGCCACATAGTGGCTCCATTTGAACAGACCTGACCCGTATTCATAAAGTAGTTTACTCCGAGAGGCTGAAGCCCCATATCACGTGATAGAACATTTGTCGATTCACCAAACCCAATGACATCGGTGTAATAGGCAACCCCCTTTACAGCATCAATTACGGAGTCAAGGGTATCGTCCGTTCGAACATTGATTTCATTAGGCATTGGTAACGCGTCAGCAGGAGAATAGGGGCTTCCGAAGAATCCGAGGCCTTTTGGCATTAAGGAGGGTAAAATGCTGTCTCTCTTTTCATTCCCCTTTTTGACCATCGCTGTTTAGAATTGGGAATTAATATGGCGGGAAAGAATAGAGGATGGAACAAACAGGAGGTGTCTTTGGACAATTTAAAAGAGGCCTTGCTGCGATGGTATCTAAAAAAAACTTTCTTCATAATGCACTTCGTGATGCTTTGAAAAGAGCAAATCAGAATCTAATTAATATAACTGAGTTGCTTGAAGATGACCTATCAGTACTAGCAAGAGAAAGTAGTAAAGTTAGCATTAGAGGCCCTTCTAGAGATACTATACGAGGCATAATAAATAAACTGGAGGGTAAATTATCGGAGATATTTGACGGACTATATGAAGCTTTTAAAGAAAATTTAACTAAGGCACTTGAAGAAGCAGATAAATTAAAAAGAAAGACAGCAGAATCAAAAAAACCTACTGCTACAATTGATGAGTTAATAACACTTTTAAGAAAAACAAAACAAGTAGATGTTGATAAATTAAATACATCAATTAGTTCACTAAAGGAAGCATTAGGGATGATTACTATAGATGCGGAAGCTAATGCGAACGAGACAATTGTAGAAAACTATAGTGATCAATTGAAGACTATAATGGCAAAAGAGAAGGTTGAAGTACTCGCCAATTTAAATACATTAGGTGATTCTATGACTCAAATAACTGATCTTGGATATAAGGTGTGGAATGAAGAACCTCCTACGCCCTCTGCTCCCTCTTCCAGTTCTTCAAGTCCCCCTTCCAGTCCTTCACCTGCTCCCTCTTCAAGTTCCTCTCCCCCCTCTACATCAACTCCTTCCTCAACCGATGTCGATACTCATATACAGGGAATGTTAACTGATATACAGTTAGCCCTTAAACAGGTTTCAGATGCTGTGCCTGCTGACAAAAAAACAGCAAAATGGTACACGGATCTTATGGATAATCTCTGCTGTGATGTGGAAAAACCAGCAGATTCAGGATCTAATTCTGAATCTACAAAAGAGAAACCAATTATAATTAAAAGAGGTAGTACATTTCCAGGATATAATGATGATACATTACAAACTATGACTATTGATGATATGCCTAGACTCTTAAATGCTATAAATAAGAAAATTGATGACTCGGATGTTAAAACTGCGCTAACTACTTTACTTGACATACCAGATGATGGAGATAAAGATTCAAAGCTTACACATGTATATCATATATTATATCTTTTATCTCGTGATCGTGCAAATACAGCAAATGATGATACTAGGACTACAAATATAGAAAATTTATCGAAAGTATTTTTGGAATTTTTATACAAACTTCTATCAGCCTCTAATGCTAATGAGGAGAGTATATATAGTGCTGAAGCAGATTATGATAATTCATTGGCTGATTCATCCAGGGGGGGCGCAAAATCACCTAAAAAAGCGCTCCGTCGCAGTCGCAAGAAGGTGCGTTCATAAATTTGAATAATCATCTCTCTTTTAACAAGGGTCAAATGGAAGTTCTCTTTCGCCGGTTTACAAAGACTGAATCAACTCAAGATATGACCTTGAAGCACTGGGATGCCGTCGAATCAAAGGCCCTTGATCTCGACGTCTGCCCCCTCTGTAGCAAAACGGATTGTTTTGATATGGATGACCTCATGACTTGTAAGAGTTGCGGTCATGTCATCAATCGCCCCTTTGATACATCCGCCGAATATCGATTCTTCTCGAATGACGATCGAGGAGGAGATCCCACCCGAGTCGGGGCCACGCAGAATCCTGACCTGCCCCAGGCCTCCCTCAGTACTGTCATTCTAGGAGGAAAGGGCTCTAAGAATATGTACAAGGTGGCCAAGTACCACGCCTGGAACGCCGTCCCCTACAAGGAGCGCTCCCTCATCCAAGCCCACGAACGTCTAGCGCTCATCGGCTTGAACCACGGAATCAACCAATCTGCTATCGAAAGCAGTTGGCACATGTATATAACCATTAAGGAGGTCGCAGGGCGCCAGGGCCTAAGTCGCGATGCCATGCTGGGCGGATGTATGTATCTGGTCCTGAAGGAATCCGGCAGTCCCAGGAAACCCAAAGAGATTGCTGAGATCTTTGGTCTCTCTTCGGGCACCTTTACGAAGGCCCTCAAGCAACTCCAGGAACTGTTGGCCATGGCCCGTCAGAAGGGACTCTTGAGCCAGACCAAGGCTAAGACAAGCGCCTCTTCGACCAAGGCAGTCGAATACATTCGGCTTCCGCTTTCGAAGCTCCCCCTTCAACGGAATCAGAAGGAACATTTGACGACCCTATGTATCCGTATTGCTGAACAGGTGGAGCTCTTGGGCCTCGGTCAAGAGAACATGCCACCGAGCTTGGCAGCCGGCTGTGTGGCCTTTGTCCTGAAGCGCTGTGAAGTACTGGACATTCCCCTTCCGAAGATCGCAGAGGCCAGTGATATCTCCATCGCAACCCTCCAGAAGTGCTTGCGCCGTCTAGAAGGGCATGCGACGGACCTAGAGAAGTTCTTCTCGGTGGCATACTAGACTTTGTATTATAATCAAAAAATATTTTTATAGCTGATAAGTGCTAATCTCTACCTTTAATTGCCCATCGTAGAGCAAATACAGGAATGTTATCATCATTATATCCTACATAAACACGATGTATGATATCACCCTGCTTTGCCTTTGTAGAGCCTTCTCCCCAGTATGCCATGCTTGTTCCACCAACCCTTTCACGAATTGCTGTAATATTGTGTTCCTTACTTTCTGCTCCAATAGAACACTTATATCTTCCATGTTCTTTAGGAGGCTCTCGCAAATCAGATGCATGTGGATTGATAATCTTCCATCGCTTATTAAGCGATTCCATACTCAAGAACTCCTCAAAATGCGATACAGTAATACCTTCAACAACAGGCAAGTCTACTACTACCAGATTTTGAATATGCTTAGGTGAAAGCATCGTTTGATCTGCCGATACCTTCCCTTTCTTCTTCTTGAAGCCTGCTGTCTGATAGGAGTTAAGACCAAATGGATCGAGATATGTCTTTTCATAGTCTTCAATTGCTTTGATAGAAGTTCTATAAGGTCCTGTCTTATGCCCTCCTTCAATATCCTCACGCCAGTATCCAGACATACGTCCAACAAGACCTTGGATTTGGACATTATTGTCTACTACTTTCGTATAAAATTCGTGCATCGCACCAATACGAAGTTTCCAGCGATTTGGAATAAGATTTGCCCTGCGTAAGAGCCCTTTCACGCCAAGAATGATATGATGGGTTAGTGGCTTTATGAAGAACTCAGTTTCATCATCTTCTGAAAGGCGATCCGATGAAGTATGATTTCTAAATAGAACACCTTTGCTAATACATGCGTTCCGAACAACACTGACATTCTTGACAGTTACACGCACAAGATGAACTCTAAAATCCTTTTTCATTGGATTTTGTTCTGGATTACATTTAATACACATACATGGACTACTGTATTGATCTAGAATATCTTCTTGAACCCATTTTTCAGCGGCCTCTTTAGTATTCATAGCATAGAATTCCTTTACAATTCCCTTCTCTAAGAAATCTTTATGACCAAAGTAAGCAGTTGGAATTGTCATTGTATAGAGTTCATGGAGGTCTCCCCATCGGTAAAGATCATATAATTCCTTAATCATTGTAGCACTAATGAAGACAAACCGGTTGTTATGCTTCTCCATATGCTTCACATCCAATACACCCGCTTCCGTTAGAGCAGTATGAAGTACTTGATACTCTTTATCACCTGTATCAATCTCATCGATAATAAATAGACCATTCGTGATATTTAGAAGTTCTGCCCTTGATAGTTTTCCGTGATGAAAGATTTTATCTTTAAAGCAGGTGGGTGCTTTATCGATCATATCTTTTTCCCATTTAGCATTGCTCATGCCCGTAAGAAACCGTATATTCGCAGGATTCACAACAAACTTGTCATCTATATGTGTAGCTAGAAGTGTGGCAAGTTGAATCATAAGACCATCGGCCCCTACTTTGGTCTTCTTTGAAATACTGATAACACGACGCTTATTTTTATAGAACAAGTCTACAATATTGTTCGCATCTTCCATTTGGTTTGGGAAGATGTATTCGGCCGTCGCCTTATCATCACCCTCAAGAAACAACCGACGATTGGTTGCTTTTGCTGAGTTGTAGGCCTGTAATACATCTTCGCGCCTTGCCGAAATTATATCACTTGAAGAGGGCATTATGTTACCTAACTACTAGGCTGGTATAATGTCAAATTTAATAGTAGGCAGTACGGCATAATAGACTTTGGGCTCTTTAGCAAGATTATTCGGGAGGCGTATGAGCCCCCCGAATAATCTTATGAAAGAGCAGGGATGGGCAACCAGGTCACAAGCGCAAATCGTGAAACAGCTCTGAGAGCTACACTACCTGTTCGAAAAGTCTGTGACCAGATTCTCGAGTATATGCTCAAAGAGATCAATATCCGTGATTTCTATATGCTTGCGACGAAACGAGAATGTAGCAAATACGTTATTTTTTTGGCCAATCAGATGAACAAGACCTTTCGCAGTCTAAGTTTTGCGCCCGCTCGTGGCCCTGCAGGAATGCTCTATTTTCAACCCATCGACATCTTACAGAACCCTACGCCCGAACAACAGGCCGAACGCCAATCCCTCTGTCTCTTTCTCTCCTATTTCTATGTTCGTATCTTCCAGATCTATGGATCTCTGGCACTCACGTTGCTCGACGATGCGAATGTCTTTGTCAAGTTCAAGGACGGAAAGGGGCTCACGGAGGAACAGGCGGCGATGGCCCGCCGAGGGACCACACGACCCTATGGAACAGTGGGAGCACCCAATCCCGTCCCCCAGTGGTACGATGTCTTTAAGCCCGACACCTTTGAACGAGAGGGTCCCATCTTTCCTGGACGACGGGGGCCCACGGATAAGCTCTTTCAACCTCCGTCCGAACGAGTACAGATGGGCTATCGACGGGAAGAGCGCCGAGACTATGACCGAGACTATGGTCAAGGATATGGTCGAGACTATGGTCGTGGGTACAGGGGAGGTGCCGTTGTTCCTGAGAATAAACTGGGCAAATATCTTTTTTTACGAAATCTATTGGACGGAGAGGAAATTGAGGCACGGGTCGTTGATGAACTGAGTTATAAAAAGAAGATTGGCCATCGCATTTCGGGGATTAAAGGTACCTTCAAGCTCGGCGAGAGTACCTTCTTAGGAGATTCGAGTCGTGTCGGATCAGGGAGCTTCTTCTTTGAAATCCCTGTGGGTCGTGGTCGCACGCGATTTTATGAAATTGTAACAGAGGTTGTTAAGCGCATCAAGAACTATACATTACGATTTGTAGGGATTCGCTACCAGAGCCTATTAGAAGAGGCCTTAATCGCACAACGATCGGGCTATGGTGTAACAGCCCCCCGTCTTTCTCGGCGCTATGATATTGAGGAGGGCCGTTTACGGGATTTTGTTGGGCGTGTCTTTGGTGCTGAAAACGGAGAGCTCGAAATTGTCTCCTCGGGCTCCAGTGACTTTAAGATTGAGACCCGTCGTGGCCAAGAATCTCCCATTGAATTTATGAAATCACTCAAAGAGCAGTTTGATCTGCTCCTAGGATTTCGAAGAGAATCGGATATTCGTGATATTACGCGAGGTGATTCTCGTATTGCGGGAGAGATTGATCCAAATCTTGATATTAAGTATACGCTGACCTATTTACAAGAGAAGAAGCCCTTGGCACACTGTATAGCACGAGGTCTCCAGTTACTAGGAAATAAGAACCCCGATGGAACCTTTACGCCTGCGGTCTGCTCCACCAAGTTCTTGATCAGTAAAAAAGACTATGAGGAGAAGATAACTGATCGCACAGGCGTTCCTGATCCAGGTGAAAAGATAACCGCGAGCGGGGGCATCCAGGCACTCTCCAATCTCTTTTTTGATACGCTCATCTTTAAGAGTAATAAACTTATTCGCAGTAATCGTGCGATCAATGACTATATTGGGTTTATGCAGAAAATGACGCAGGTCTTTATGGATCCTGGCTCAGGCAAGAAAACGGAAACGGAGGCCTCATTGGCCTCTGCATCAAAGGAATCGGATACCAAAAAAGAGGAGCTTCTCAACAATCCTGAATTTGTAAAACTGGATAGCATCACAGACACCCAGATGGCCAAGTTATGTGAGGGGCTCAAACTAGATCCTGTACATCCCAAGAGTCCTGAAGGGAAGGTGGTATTATCACAGGTGGCCAAGCTCTTTGGGCGCCAGATTCAGCATGCGGCCAACTGTGGCAATATTCTGCGCCAACTCTTTACCACAGTAAGCATCAATGGAATTGTATCAGTGCGCATTAACAAGACGGTCTTTATCAAGGGCGTCTTGGAACTGAATCGAATTAATGAATTGGCGCGTCGTCTCTTAATTGGATATTATTCGGATTGTGAAGCGCTCTATCGAAATGGAGTAAAGGCTATTCAACTGGGAGAACAACTCAAAGAGAAGCTTCGATCAGAAGAGGGGCGGAAACTCAAAGAGATGGGGGCCTCTGCTGAGGCGTCTGCTTCTGCATCAGCCATCCCTCCTAAACGACCATTCAGAGGGGGGGTCACACGAAAACGCTCACGTACGCCGTGAGCGACGAAGAGTCTTCTTGGACTTTGACTTTCGAGAGGCTTTTTTAGAGCGACGGAGCTTTCGTGTTCCTCCTGTTTGTTTGGATAGATTCGCTTTTAATTCATTATTCGCACGCTTGAGAACATTAAAAAGGAATTGAATCTCGTCAATGTCTTCATCAGTAGCGAGCTTCCCTTTATCTACTTCCTTCTCTATTTTTTTTAACCGATATGCAATGTCTTTAATAAAAAGAGGGGATGGTAGTAATTGGTTTGGATATTTCCTCTTTATTTCTTCTGAAGACTTATATAATGGACCCCCACCTGATACAAAGAGGCGTATATCATTAAATAGTCTATCTTTTTCTGGAAAGGCCCTAGATAATACAGAAATCTTTATTGCTATAGATCCGCTAACTTCCCTTATACTAGCTAGAGACCCTTGAATAGTTTCATTAGAGTAATATGGTTGTGCTGATAGAGTCGCCATATTCAAATCTAGGGGATCGTTTACAGATTGTTCTGATAAACTCGCTGTTGTACCATTTGCCCTTAAGCTAGTTTCTAAAGATGGAGGAGCTGAACCAACAACAACAGCAGATTGTCCTGATAAACTTGGCGTTGGATCAGTTACAATTGGGCTACTTTCTAAACGTGAAGGAACTGAACCAACAACAGCAGATTGTCCTAATACACTTACTGTAGCACCTTTTTGTACTTTTGCCAATTCGTCTTCTTGTGTTACTGCTCCTGTTTCTTCTACTGCTCGTGTAGCACCTTGTTTGACTGCGGTTGATTGTCCTGTACTCACAGGGGGAGTCACTACAGCTGGCAACAATTTGGAAATAGTCTCTATTTTCTGTAGCAGGGCCTGTACAGCTGTATTTACTTTTGTTCGACTTATCGCATTGGATCGTGTTCCCTGTAAGAGTGGAATAAGGGCAGTCATCTGCTTTTTCAGATCTTCCAGATCTTTCTGTGGTACTTTTATCTCAGGAATATCTTGTAAGGGTAAATTCAGGGTAGTGTTCAGATTCTGTAACATAGTATGAAAATTTCCTCCTATTCCCAATGTTGTCGTAATCTTTTGTAATTCATTGATCGCAGGTTGAACATCGGTGGCAGAGGGAACTGTTTTAATAACATTTTCTAAGGTACTCTTCCATTGGCTAGCCGCACTATATACAGTGCCCCCTAGTGTAAATATATCCTGTGCTACTTGTTTCATATTCTGTGATTGTTTTGCATCAGGTTTCTTTGTAAATGTAAACGCATTTTTAATTCTTCCTAGAACCCCCTTTGATTGTGTCGAACTCAATTCCTTTACAATATCCAGTTGAATGGTATGAGCATTGTCTGTCATCTTTATTGCCATTTCTGTGACATTTTTAATTGGAACTTGAACAAGACCTTTTTCCATCATTTCATTTAACTGTTTTGATTGCTCCATTGCCATTCCTTTTACTGCTTCAATGGGTCGTTCACAGGGTTCTTTATCGCATGTAATAATTGGTTTATTCTCTAACTTATTAAAATTAGAAATAGTTTCATTGAACTTTGTAATTAATCCCGTATTTGATTCTAGAACAGAAGATCGTGTATTCACTACTAGTTCAAACGCAACAAATATCATAAAAAAAGCATCAATAATATGTTCAAAGAGAGTATCTAGAATATTAATATATTGAAGAGTTCCAAATTTCTTATTATCTGCTTCTGTTAATAATTCAAATGATTGATTTTGATTCACAGGAATACTAGGGTTCTTTAAGAACCCTTTTAGTTTCTCATTTGATTCAATATTCATAAAGAGGTAGGCGTGAAAGGATTTGAGACAATGCCGAAAGACAGTTACATCCAGATATTTATCCTTGTCTTTTTCTTCTTCCTTGCCTTCTGCTTCTTCCGTGCCCTTTTCTTCTTCTTTTGTCTCCTCATTGCCACCTCCTTCTTTTTTAACTTCCTCCTCACTTTTCTTCTCTCCCTTGTCTTCTATCTTGCCTTCCTCTGCCTTTGGCTTTCCAATCGGAAAGTCAATGACAGATCCAATTGTCAACATAGATGAATAGAGTTCAATGAGTTTTTTGAAATATTCATAATAGGCGTTGAACTTAATTGTGGAGGCTTTGTTTAATATTTTTTGATTGACCAATCGACTTAACGCAATTGTAATCGCAAAGAGGGAGGTAAGTGTTTCATCAAGTTCTACTTTCGGAGGCTCAGCAGGAGCTTCTTCTTTTGCTTCTTCTGCTTTTTTAGAAAGTATCTTTTGCTTCAAGTCCTCCAATGACCGTTTCAGATCACTGAGTTGCACATCTACCACTTTACGAAATTTTACGGCTTTGTAATAGGTATCTGTTCGCTCTTTAACAGAAGGAGTTGAGGAATCGTTTGCTTGTCCTAATACAGAGTTATTATTACCAGAATGCTGTCCTAAATCCCCTTCCTCTAGATGTGGACCCTTGCCTTGAATATCAGTAGGGTATGGGGGGGCATTCTTTTCTTCTGACCCATAATTGTTAAATGTGGGTAGTGCACTACTGTTGAACGCTGCTTGCGCTGCTTCTTCTTCTGGTGTCATTTGTCTCGGTGTTTTTAAAGTACTCATATTCCTATTGATTGCTTATTTTAAAAGCAATCAATAGGAATGCGTTCAGTGTTAACAACAATAGTACTCTTACTTGTACTTTCATGGTTTTTTTTGTATATACTGAATCGCCGGATCCCCTTTCTTGATGGGTTTTCTGGGGGCGGTGTAGAGAGTCGTGAAGGAGGATACGGAAGACGTGGATGGGAATCAGGGGGGGGAACCAGTACTGATTGGAGATGGAAATGGTATTACGGAATCATCCCTTATTACGGATATGATGTCCTTGAAGAACAATCCAGTATAAAAGAGAGATTCGTAGATGTTGAACAACCCTGTTCCACCGATCTCGACTGCCAGACCGGCCACTGTACTATGTTTGGAATCTGTACCAATGCATTTTCACTGTAAGAGTAGAGCTATGTTCAAGATCCCCTTATACGTAACAGTCCTGATATTAATTATTCTCTCCCTCTTTCTGATTGTGCGGGAAAACTTCATCGGGTTTGATGAAGCAGGTGTGCCCAAGGAAACACGATATTCCCTTATTCCGAAGAGCCCCTTTGCCAAAGCCTGCCTCCATTAAACTACGAGCCCATAGAATCGTTTAACTTGAAGATTTGTAGACCACTGATAGGGGTACCAGTGAAAGGGACCATCCTCTTTCCAGTCAGTCGAGCCCTCAGGCAACCAGATCCGATCCATCCAGATCCAGTCATAAGGTGCGCCCTCAACGAGCTGTTCAAAGGGCTTTGACCGCATCGGTTCACTCGCAAAACAGGCCGTTATCCAACCAATGCGCCCCTTCTGGTGTATCTGAAAGGCGTCCTGAATACAGAGTAAGATCCATTCATACCCCTCCTTCCAGAATAGCCAGTGCTGATTTGTATTGCGAACGTCATAAAGCCAGAGAGTATCCGGATGGAGTTGTCGATAGGTTGCCACAAGAGCGACTGCCCGTTGGGGGCTTAAAGAATGCTTTAGGTCCCCTCGAATCTGAGGGCGGAAGACGTAGTGCGACGAATAGAGGGGCTCTGTCTTTGGCAAAGCCCGGCCCTCTTTCAAAAAGAGGCTATAGCGGAGGTCTATACCGTTTGTATAGGCATGAAGGGATGCAAGGAGTTGCGTGGCGAGACCGGAGCCCCGTTTGGACGGATGGACACAGAAACAGTCAATCACATGAATCGGCATTTGCTCAAAGAGACCGGCGTACTTGTAGCGAATGGTGGCAACTAGTTGGGTGTTTTCTTTGACGAACAGGATGATTTCATGGACTGGATCAAGAATTGGTCGAAAAACAGGGCTACTGGGAGGGGTGCCAAAATAGTGTTCTAGGAACTGGAGAAGGGCCGGAATATCCCTGTTAGTCGCCTTTGTAGCGGTTATTGTCGGGATTGCGAGAGGACGGATCAGGGATTCAAATCGTTCTGTTCTCGAGGAGGGGAGTAAGCGATTCCAGAAGGAGTGGCTCATTAGAGAAGGGATTGAATAAAGTTTACCGTTAAGAATCTAATTACGCCTCCACTTTAGGTGGAGGCGTAATT
>Ga0114964_10001515_pt1 | contig 16890 bp, 16 predicted proteins | sample C_131016_MF_Meta_FD_92638 | JGI IMG/M metagenome (GOLD analysis project Ga0114964, IMG submission 92638) | Freshwater microbial communities from Lake Croche, Canada to study carbon cycling - C_131016_MF_MetaG | ecosystem: Environmental > Aquatic > Freshwater > Lake | place: Lake Croche, Canada... | reverse complement strand
GAACGACGAGCCCGTCCAACGTGGTATATTGTACCCTAGAGAACGGATTGGCTCAGGGCGAACGGGCCACCCGCGACGGTTAAGGGAGTTTTATAGGAACAGCAGGCACCATCTGTTGAGCACTCCCTGAAGCCAAGGATTTTTTTGGTGCCGCTTTTGAGACAGCCGCTTGGCGCGCCTTCACATGGGATGGCGCAGGATGTGCCATCCCACCCTCGGCTTTCAAAGCCTTGGGCTTTTGCGCGTCCGACGGATCGTCTTTAGGCCTCCCCGACGCATCCGCCACCAACGGATCTTTCTGGCCATTTGCAGCGGCCACGAACAGGCCGAATATCTCGATTTCTCGAACGCGACATCGTCGAACAATGTCTCGGTCAATCTCGATGGCGCAGGCATCCAGAAGATCCTGACCGGCTCCACCTCGAACAGCAATGCCGGCATCCTCGATTTGAAACTTGATGCCGGGCATAATGATACGCTGACCTTGGCGGCGAACGGGACCTACAGCTACTGGGATGCGGCCACCGGCGGCAACCAAATCAGCAACGGCACATCGGCAACCTCGGTGAACGTCTCAGCGCTCACCACCGCAGGCGCAGACATCTACGTCTTCGACTCAACGCACACAACGCTGCTGGCTGATTTGCATTACCACGTGTGATTTTTCCTTCTCCCGCGAGGGGAGAAGGACGATTAAACCACCCCCAACACCTTGCGAAACAAAGTCGGCAGCGCCTCGCCTTCAGGGCCGTTCGGCGATGACCAGCGATAGGGTGCAGGGGCAGCACACGCCATCTCCACCTCGGCCGCATAAACCTCCAACCGCAACGGAAAATGGGTGAATATGTGATCCACCGTTCCACAATACCGCCAATCGACGGGCAGTGGCGGGACAAAAGCTACACCCTTATCCACCGTCCAATCAGAATTCGGTACTTCCACCATACCACCAAGCAAGCCCTTCTCGGGTCGCGTGCCAATCAACACCGCGCCATCGACCCGCCGCACCACAAAGGCCTTACCAAAGCGCATGGTTTTAGCCTTCTTGGCGAGTTTTTTCGGGTAATCGAGCATTTTTCCCGCTTTGCGTGCTCCGCACGCCTCACGCCACGGGCATAAGCCGCAAACAGGATTTTTTGGCGTGCAAATGGTTGCCCCCAAATCCATCAGCGCTTGGGCGAAGTCTCCTGCCCGCTTCGGTACCAGCGCTTCCGCCAACTTGGTTATGATGGGACGCGCCTTCGGAAGCGCCTCCTCGACCTGATAAACGCGCGCTAAAACCCGCTCGACATTACCGTCCACCGCCGCAACGCGTTGATCAAACGCAATGGATGCAATGGCGCCCGCCGTATAAGCGCCAATGCCGGGCAGCTTGAGCAAGCCCTCGATACGCTCCGGGAACCGCCCGCCATGCCGTTCGACAACGTCGACCGCACACGCATGCAGGTTCCTCGCCCGCGAATAATAGCCAAGCCCCGCCCAAAGCCGCAGCACCTCGTCGCGCTCGGCCGAAGCCATCGCCTCGACCGTCGGAAAGCGCGCCGTAAACGCCTCGAAATAGGGGATGACGGTTTTCACTCCCGTTTGCTGGAGCATAATTTCCGAGAGCCAGACCCGATAAGGATCGGCCTTCTCGCCAGAAACGGCCCGCCACGGCAACACGCGGCGGTTGTGGTCATACCAATCGAGGAGGGTCTGATCCAGGGACAGGGCTAATCGCCTTTCATTTACCACAAACAATGTATTCATTATAACGACTGGAGATTCCTTCTCCCTGAGGGAGAAGGTGGACGCGAAACGGTCGGATGAGGGTCTAATGGTAAACAATAAATCGCAATCAACCAACCGCATAAAGCGCCCAACCGGTGCCTCACCATCAACCGCTAGACCCTGCTCCGTCGGTCTCTGACCGACACCTTCTCCCTCGGGGAGAAGGTTTCCCTATCCACGGACCGCGTCCTTATGAAACAACCCTCGCTCCGCCCGCTCTCCGATCTGCTCGACGAGGCCTTGGGGCCCGTGCTGGCCGCCCAGGGCTTTGCCGCATCCGATATCGTCACCGGGTGGCCGGAAATTGTTGGCGAAACGCTCGCCACCCAGTGCGAGCCGCTTAAAATATCATGGCCAAGGCGCATCGGCGATGCCCCTCCCGAGCCTGCGACGCTTATCCTGCGCGTTGAAGGCGCTTTTTCGCTCGATATCCAGCACCAAATTCCGGTGATCATCGAGCGGGTGAACACCCGCTACGGATGGCGCTGCATTGGCAAAATTGTCATCAAGCAAGGTCCGTTGCACAAAACGCCGGCCCGCAAACCTCGCCTAGCCGCTTCACGAGAAGCGGTGCTCGAAGCCGAAAAATGCGTTGGCACGATCGAGGATCAGGGCTTACGCGAAGCCTTGGTGCGCTTGGGTTCCGGTATCCTGTCAGACCGTTCCTGACGCCTTGCCGGATAAGCCCGCCCCTGCTAATCAGCCCTCAGAAACCCACAAAAAGGACACGCCATGTCAAGCCGTCGTCAAATCCTAGAAGCTTTCGGCTTAATCGGCCTCTCCGCCGTTCTACCAAGTTCGTTCGCCTTCGGCCAAGCGGCAAAAGAGAATGAACTCAAAGTCCCGGGCGCACTCGGCGATGTGTTTTTGGGTCAGGACGACGCCAAAGTGACGATTATTGAGTATGCCTCGATGACCTGCCCGCATTGCGCGCATTTCCACACCACGACCTTCCCGGCTTTAAAACAAAAATACATCGACACCGGCAAAGTCCGTTTTACCTTGCGCGAATTCCCGTTTGACCCACTCGCAGTAGCGGGTTTCATGCTCGCCCGTTGCAACGGCAACGACAAATATTACGCGATGGTCGATCTGCTGTTCACCCAGCAAAAAGCCTGGGTTGGCACGCCCAATCCGTCAGAATCGCTGTTGGCAACCGTCAAACAGGCCGGTTTCACACAGGAATCTTTTGAAGCCTGCTTGAAAAACCAAGCCATCTATGACGCCGTGAATGCGGTACGGGATCGCGGCGAAAAGGTTTTTGGCGTCGATTCAACGCCAACCTTTTTCATCAACGGTCAAAAACAAAGCGGCGCACTCAGCATTGAGGAACTCGATAAACTCCTTGCTCCCCTTCTCGGCGGCTAACACACCGTCCTCTCCGAACGGAGGGGTGCGATGAAGCTGACACGTCTGCGCATCACCGGCTTTAAATCCTTTGTTGAAACAACGGATTTTTTGATCGAACCTGGTTTAACCGGCGTGGTCGGGCCGAATGGGTGCGGTAAATCCAACCTGGTTGAGGCGCTGCGGTGGGTGATGGGCGAAAGCTCGTATAAATCCTTGCGCGCCTCCGGTATGGACGATGTGATCTTTTCGGGCACCGGCAGCCGTCCCGCTCGGAACATGGCGGAAGTCATGCTGACGCTCGATAATGCCGACCGGAAAGCCCCTGCCGCCTTTAACGATGCCGAGATGCTTGAAGTCACCCGCCGCATCGAGCGCGACGATGGCTCGGTCTACCGCATGAACGGCCGCGAAGTCCGCGCCCGCGATGTCCAACTGCTCTTTGCCGATGCCGCAACCGGCGCGCGTTCACCCGCGATGGTGCGCCAAGGCCAAATCAGCGAAATCATCAACGCCAAACCGAGCGCCCGCCGCCGTATTTTGGAAGATGCCGCCGGCATTGCCGGCCTCTATGGTCGCCGCCACGAGGCCGAACTAAGGCTAAAGGGTGCCGAGGACAATCTCACCCGGTTAGACGATGTGCTCAAGCAAATCGACAGCCAAATCGACGGATTGAAACGCCAATCGCGCCAGGCGCAGCGTTATAAAGCGCTTTCCGCCGAGATCCGCCAAGCCGAAGCCGTCATCGCGCTGGGTACGTGGCGCGATGCGCGCGTGCAGGTAGCCCATGCCGAGCAACAGGCCGCGGCCGATATCGACGCGTTGACAAGGCTAGGCCTCACCCAAGCCGAGACGGCCAAAAACCAGGCCGTCGCCGCCGAAGCCCTGCCAAAATTCCGCGAGGCCGAGACGGTTGCCGCAGCCGTGTTGCAACGGCTCTTAGTGGCACACGAAACGCTGCAATCGGATGAGGAACGCGCTCGTCAACGCCTTACCGAGCTCGAACGCCGTTTGGCGGAGATGCAGCGCGATCTGGAACGCGAAAATCTTCTCTTAGCCGATGCCGGCCGCGCGATAGCCACGTTGGATGCCGAAGAGTCAGCGCTCGTCGGCGCGCTTGAAGCCACGCAACTGGCAAATACCGACGCCGCCACGCGCCTGAGCGAGCGCGAAGCGGCGCTTCAGATCGCCGAGGCGGCACTTACCAAAGCGCAATCAGAACTGACCGAGCTTCTAACGCGTCAAACCTCGATTGACGCCACAATCCGCTCCGAAAATGACCGCTTGGGGCGCCTTCGTCTTGATCTCGCCAAAACCGAACTTGATCTTGATATCATCCGCGCCGCTATCGATAGCGACCTCGAAATTCGGATGATCACTGCCGAATATGACGAGGCGACTGCGGCTTTGTCATCCGCCGAGGCTCAGGCTGAAGCGGCACGCCAAACCTTGCTCAAAGCGCGCGACACCGAAAACGCCTCGCGTCGTCCGCTCGAAGACGCAGAACGCCAAGCCCAAAGGCTTGAAACGGAAATCCGAACGCTCACAAAACTGCTTTCCTCCGGCGACAGCAAACAATGGCCGTCGCTCTTGGATCAACTCACCGTCAGCAAGGGTATGGAGGCAGCGTTAGGCGCAGCCCTTGGCGATGACCTTGAAGCGTCTGTTGATCCCGAAGCACCTGCGCACTGGTCAAACCCCGGCGCCCACGCTGCGGATCCCGCGCTTCCCGAAGGCGCGCATCCGCTCAAACAATCGGTCAAAGCGCCACCCGCCTTGGATCGGCGCTTGAACCAAACCGGGCTCGTAACCCGGGACGTAGGCGAAAATCTGCGTTCACAGCTCAAACCCGGGCAGGTTCTGGTCTCCAAAGAAGGCGATATCTGGCGCTGGGATGGGTTTACGGCCAAGGCCGACGCACCGACGCCCGCCGCTCGCCGCTTGGCCGAGAAAAACCGCTTGGGCGAGCTTGAACTTGAAGCCAAAGACGCCCGCGCAGCGGCCGATGCCCTCAAACAGGTCTATGAACAAGCCAGCGAGGCCGTCAAGCTTGCGGTTGAGGCCGAGGGCAAAGCCTTAGCCCTGGTCCGCGCCACCCGCCAAACGGTCGATGCGCTCCGCGACAAGCGGCTCGGTGCCGAGCGTCGCCAGAATGAGCAGGTAACCCGCCGCTCCGCGTTAGAGGACGCCAAAGCCCGATTTGACCGCGAGATCACCGAATCAGACGCACGTTTGGCGAACTCGACCGCGCTTAAATCCGCACTTCCCAATTCTCGCCATCTCGAAACAGCGCTCGATACCGCGCGCGCAGAGACCCAATTGCTTCGCACGGCGGTCGCCGAGGCCGCAGCCACCGTCAAAAGCCTGACGCGTGAAATTGACCTGCGCACGCAACGGCGCAGCGCGATCAGCCGCGAAAAATCCGGCTGGGTCGAGCGTAAAGCCCGCGCCTCAGCACAAAACGCCGAATTTACCCAGCGCCGCGCCGACATCGAGGCCGAGCGCACCACGCTGATCGAAACACCCGGGATTTTTGCCGAGCGGCGCCGCGCCCTCAATCTTGAAATTGAAGCCGCCACCGCAAGCCGCCAAGCCAAAGCCGATGCGCTGGCTGAAGCCGAAACGGCGCTTGCCACGACCGACCGCGAAGCGCGTGATGCGCTGGCGCAGTTTATGACCGCACGCGAGGATAAGGTGAAAAGCGAGCTAAGGCTCGAAAATGCTAAGGAAACACTCGGCAAGGCGATTGCCACCATTCGCGAACGCTTCGAGGAGAGTCCCGAAGAATTGGCCAACCGCCTCAACGCACAGTCTGAGGAAACGGACGCCACGCTGCACCGGCTCGATCACCTCAAATCCGAACGCGAACGGTTAGGCGCCGTCAATCTGCGGGCCGACGAAGAACTCAACGAGATTGAGGAACGCAAAACCGCGCTATCGACCGAGCAGAATGAGTTGGTCGAAGCCATTCGCCGCCTCCGCTCAGCCATTGGCAGCCTCAACCGCGAAGGTCGTGAGCGGTTGCTCGCAGCCTTTGAAGAGGTCAAAACCCATTTCGAGCGCCTGTTCGTTTCGCTCTTTGGTGGCGGTACTGCACGGCTAGAACTTATCGAATCAGACGATCCGCTTGAGGCGGGGTTGGAGATCTTGGCCCATCCGCCGGGCAAAAAGCCTTCCACAATGTCGCTGCTTTCGGGTGGTGAGCAGGCTTTGACCGCCATTGCGCTGATTTTCGCGGTGTTTCTCACCAATCCATCCCCCGTTTGCGTGCTTGACGAGGTCGACGCTCCGCTCGATGATGCCAATGTCGAGCGCTATTGCGATCTGCTCAACGATATGGCGCGAACGACCGAAACGCGCTTCATTGTCATCACCCACAACCCCATCACCATGGCCCGCATGGATCGTCTCTTCGGCGTAACCATGGCCGAGCGCGGCGTGAGCCAATTGGTTTCGGTGGATCTCGGGATGGCGGAAGGATTTTTGCAGGCGTCTTGAGGGGATGGGAAAGCTAAATTTCCCCTGTTTGCCTTTCCCCGAAGGCAAACAGGCGCCTCTCCTCGTTTCGCTCATCAAACCAATTTTGTACTGTACGCCGGTGCGAAACGTTACCCTGCATCCCCCAAAACCACTCTCAAAAAAATTCCCGTCCGACAAAAGTCACATAACCGGCCTCTGAGGCTAAAAACCAAAACAATTCATCATCTTAACCCAGATTCACCCTGCCTTGACACCGCTGGGGGCAAAAACTATGTTACGCGCGCCTGAAAGGGTAGGCTTGACCTCGTCTCGGTCGACCAAAATTGACCTTTGCAAGCCTATCGCAAACGGTCAGTCCGTGGCGCGTCACGTGTTCACGGAAAGTGGTCCAATGAAAGAGGTCGATCACGGCAAGGGTGAGGATCGCGGTCTTCACGAGCGGCTCGAAAAACTTTCGGGTGCGATCGAGAAGAAGAGATCGGAATCGGCTGAAAACGATAGAAGGCAGGCGGAGCAATCCGCAATCGGTGGCGAAACCGGTAAAGCCATGGCGCAAGGCTTCCGCATTTTAGCGGAACTCGTCGCTGGGGTGCTGGTGGGTACACTGATTGGGTGGCAAATCGACCAATGGACCGGTTTATCACCTTTGTTTTTGATTGTGTTTCTGCTACTCGGCGTAGCGGCTGGGTTTTGGAACATGATGAAACTGGCCAGCGCGCCGACAAAACGATGAATTTTACACCGGCATTACCGGTTCAAGTGTGACTAAGGAGCGATGAGCGTGGCAGCTGAAGGCGAAGTGGCAATGGACCCGATCCATCAGTTCCATGTGTTGCCAATGCTCGATATGGGCATGGGCGGTGTCGTGCTGACGAATTCTGCGGTCTACATGATCGCTATTTTGCTCGTTGCAACGGTCGTCATGATTTTGGGCACCTCGCAAAAGGCTCTGGTGCCGAGCCGACTGCAATCGGTCGGCGAAGTCGCCTATGAGTTTGTTGCCAACACCGTGAGAAGCTCGGCGGGCAATGAGGGCATGCGGTTTTTCCCTCTCGTCTTCTCGCTGTTTATGTTTGTGTTGATCGCCAACCTGATTGGCTTGATCCCATACACCTTCTCGGTAACGAGCCACATCATCGTGACCTTCGCGCTTTCGGCTTTGGTCATCTTGACCGTGATCATCTATGGCTTTTACCGGCATGGGTTTCATTTCTTGGGCCTGTTCGTGCCATCGGGAGTGTCACCGGTTTTGTTGCCGCTTCTCGTTCTGATTGAAGTGATCTCGTTTGTCTCGCGCCCCATCAGTCTTTCGGTGCGTCTGTTTGCCAATATGCTTGCGGGTCACATTACGCTGAACGTGTTCGGCGGCTTCGTCGCCTTGCTGCTGGCCTCCGGCACATGGGCGGTCATTCTTTCACCTTTGCCGTTCGTCATGACGGTCGCCCTTTCGGCGCTTGAACTGCTGGTCGCTTTTCTACAGGCCTATGTTTTCGCCATCCTCACTTGCGTCTATCTCAATGACGCGATCCATCCCGGGCACTGATCCAAGTGTCTGGTTATCTATCCCACTGATCCAATCATCTTACAGGAGCACACCATGGATCCCGTCTCTGCAAAATATATCGGCGCTGGCTTAGCAGCCATCGGCATGGGCATCGCCGCTATCGGCGTTGGCGTCATTTTCGGCAACTTTTTGTCGGGCGCTCTGCGCAATCCGTCAGCATCTGACAGCCAGTTCGGTCGCGCCTTCATCGGTGCCGCTCTGGCCGAAGGTCTTGGCATTTTCGCGTTCCTTGTCGCGATTCTCTTGCTCTTCGTGATGAAGTAAGATCCTGCTCGGCGGGGTGGATGTTCTGCCCCGCTCAGTCCTTTTGATCGATCTTTGACGCGAGAACAGCTAATGGCTTCGACCCAAACAACAAATACCGAAGTCGGACATAATGGCGGGCACGCCTCGGACGTGTTCCCTCCCTTTGATCCGGCAAAATTCGGCGGCCAATTACTTTGGTTGGCCCTTGTTTTTGGCACGCTTTATCTTTTGATGTCGAAAATTGGCTTGCCGCAGGTGGAAGGCATTCTCGCCGCCCGCAAAGCTGCCCATGAAGGCGATTTGGCGGAGGCGGCTCGGCTTCGTTCCGAGACAGAAGAAGCGATTGCTGCTTTTGAAAAGGCTTTGGCAGATGCACACGCCCATGCCGAGGAAATCGGTGCGAGCACACGCGACAAGCTCAACGCCGAAATCATTGCCAAACGCAAAGTGTTCGATGCCGAGATCACAGCCAATCTGGACGCGGAAGAGCGCAGTATTGCGACGGCGAAGGCCAAAGCAATGCAAAATGTTGGCGAAATTGCCGCCGAATCAACCGTTTCTATCATTCAGCATCTGACGGGCACCGCGCCAACAACCGCGCAGGCTAGTGCTGCTGTCACGCAAGTTGCGAACGCCTAAGGGAGAACGCCACCATGGACGCTGAATTTTGGGTTTCGATCGCCTTCGTCGTTTTTGTTGGCGTTTTGTACAAAGCGGGTGCCTTTAGCGCCTTAGTCGGCGCGCTTGATAAGCGTTCCGATGCGATCCGCCACGAACTCGAAGAAGCCAAGGCGCTTCGCGATGAGGCGCAGCGTGTTTTCCACGACTATAAGGCGAAATTCGCCGCGGCCGAGAAAGAAGTCGAAGCCATTATCGCCCGCGCAAAATCGGATGCCGAGCGCTACTCGGCTGAAGTCGACGCCGAATTTGAAAGCTTCATGGCCCGTCGCCGTGCGATGGCCGAAAAGCGCATTGCGCAGGCCGAAGCCGGCGCCATGGCCGAAGTTCGCGCCGCCGCAGCCGATGCCGCGATCAAAGCATCCGAAATGATCTTGCGGGATACGCTGAAAGGCGCTGCAGGCGAAGCGCTTGTCACGAAAGATCTCTCGAGCCTTCACGCCGAGTTTAATTGAGCATGATCGTTCCTCTCCCCGCGGGAGAGGGACTCTAGAGCTGGTTTTCTGCCGCTCAAATCGTGATTAAAATTTTTGATCGCTGCCACTGACCGCCTGCCGAAAGGCCTTTAAATCGCGCCAAGCGAAACGCTTTTGCATGGGCTGGCGCAACAGATAGGCAGGCGACAGGCTCGCCAACATCCGGACATTCTGACCGTCTAACACGACATCAAACCATTCACCACGCAGTTTTAAAATCGTCTCCGTCCGTCCGGTCAGCATCTGCACGGGCAAGGCCCCCAACGCCAAGATCAGGCGGGGTCTAACCAATTCGATTTGACGCTTCAAAAACGGCGTACAGACCTCAAGTTCCTGAACGGTAGCGGCTCGGTTGCCCGGCGGCCGCCAGGGAATAGCCGTGGTCAAAACCATATCCGCTCGCTGCAGCCCAATGGCTTTCAGCATCGCATCCAGCAACGCGCCGGGGCGGCCCAAATAGGCCTCACCATTGCGGTCATCATCAGCCTCCGGCGCGTCACCAATGATCATCAGGCCCGTTTCGGCCGGAGACGTCGCCAAAATCAAGCTTTTAGCCGTGCGGCTCAACGCGCAGCCCTCAAAGCGCTCAAGTTCCGTACGCAACGCGGCAAGCGTTTGCGCGGCGGCTGCGCGGGCCTGTGCCTCGCGGACCCAATCATCCGTTGGATTGGTTGGGACGATAGGACGGACCGAGCTTATGCTTCGCTCTCCCGACGGCAGCCTGCCGACTGGCGCGCCCTCCACCGGTCGGCGAGCCGCGAGATCGCCACGCGCTGTTAATTCCGCTGCCGCCTCCTGAAAGCGATCATGCGGCACATCGTCGATCACGGAATCAACACCCGCGGCCAGATGCCAAGCCAGCACCTCGCCTGCCAAAACGCGCAGATTTCCCGAAAATTCGACCATAAACCATCTTTAATGATCTTCTCGAAAAACTTCCAGATTTTTCGTCGGAACTGGGCCCAACTGCGTCGTCAGCGGTTGCGAGCAGACGAAAGTCTTGCGATAGATAACGCACACTACCTGATCGCCTGATCGAACGACAAAGAGGGACTCCCATGGATCTGACCGAGGCACGCATGACACCCCGCGAGGGAATGGAATTCGATGTTGTCATCGTCGGCGCCGGCCCTGCCGGTCTCTCTGCCGCCATTCGGCTCAAACAGAAAAATCCGGACTTATCCGTCGTGGTCGTTGAAAAAGGCTCGGAAGTGGGAGCCCATATCCTGTCGGGCGCGGTCATTGATCCGATCGGGTTGGATCGTCTGATTCCCGATTGGCGTGACGATCAAGAGGCACCGATCAAAACACCCGTCACCGACGATCATTTTCTGATGCTTGGTCCAGCAGGCGGCATTCGTCTGCCCAATATCTTAATGCCCAAGCTCATGTCGAATCACGGTAATTACATCGTCTCGCTCGGCAATGTCAGCCGTTGGCTTGCCACCCGCGCAGAAGCGTTGGGGGTTGAAATTTATCCGGGCTTTGCCGCCGCCGAAGTGCTCTACGGGGAGAAGGGCGAAGTCGTTGGCATTGCCACCGGTGATATGGGCATTTCAAAAGCGAGCGAGGTCAAAGATAGCTTCACGCGCGGCATGGAACTTCGTGCGAAATATACTTTATTTGCCGAAGGCGCGCGTGGCAGCCTCACCAAAACACTCATCAAGAAATACCGGCTGGATGAAGGTCGCGATCCGCAAAAATTTGGTATCGGCATAAAAGAGCTTTGGCAGGTTTCACCCGAGAAACACCGTCCGGGCTTGGTGCAGCACTCGTTCGGCTGGCCGCTCGATGGCACCACGGGTGGTGGTTCGTTCCTCTACCATCTCGAAGATAATCTCGTCGCCGTCGGTTTTGTTATTCATCTCAACTACCAAAATCCGACGTTATCTCCATTTGACGAGTTCCAGCGCTACAAGACCCATCCGATGATCCGCGAGACCTTTGAAGGCGGAAAACGCCTCTCCTATGGCGCCCGCGCCATTACCGAGGGTGGATGGCAATCGGCCCCTAAGCTGACCTTCCCCGGCGGCGCGCTGATGGGTTGCGCAGCTGGTTTTGTCAACGTGCCGCGCATCAAAGGCTCGCACAATGCCGTTCTTTCCGGCATCCAGGCAGCGGATCACATCGTTACAGCCATTCACGAGGGACGCTCAAACGACGAGTTGACCGGTTACGAGGCGGGTTGGCGCTTCTCGGCCATCGGCAAAGACCTCAAAAAAGTCCGCAACGTGAAACCGCTTTGGTCCAAATTCGGCACCTATCTCGGCATTGCGTTAGGCGGTCTCGATATGTGGACGAATGAGCTTTTCGGGTTCTCGTTCTTCGGCACACTCAGCCACGGCAAGGCGGATTTCGAAACGCTTAAACCGATTAAATCGGTTAAGCCGATCGTGTATCCAAGGCCGGATGGCGTTGTTTCCTTTGATAAGCTGTCATCGGTGTTCTTGGCCTCGACCAACCACGAAGAGGATCAGCCCTCGCATCTGACCTTGGCCGACCCTTCGATCCCGGTTGCCAAAAATCTACCGCTCTACGGCGAACCGGCGCGGCTTTATTGCCCGGCAGGGGTGTATGAAATCACCTACTCAAACGCCGAGAAAAAGACCGATCCGAAATTCGTCATCAACGCGCAAAACTGTGTCCATTGCAAAACCTGCGACATCAAGGATCCGGCCCAGAACATCACTTGGGTAACACCAGAAGGCGGCGGAGGCCCCAATTACCCGAATATGTAACGAATCCTTATTGTTTATCTTCCACTTTGGCGGCTCTATCGTTATCGACGCGTTATGCCATTTCACATCCCTTCTGATCGGTCGCACCGCATGAACCACCCTTATGCCCGAACGTTTAAACGGGTCGCGGTACTTTCTCTTTTTGGCATCTCCGTCTTGAGTGGACCTGTTCAGGCAGCCACCGACACGACGAAATCGCTTAATTTGCCTTTCGCCGATACGCTTTCCGGGAATTATTTGGCCGCACTGGTGGCAGGACTTTCGACAGACACGGCGGCAGCCGCACGGTTTTATGCCGAATCATTGAAATTTGATCCGCATAGTCCTGATTTGACCGAGCGGGCCTTCGTCACTCTTTTGGCCGAAGGCAACATGCCGGATGCGTTGCGCCTCGCGCAATCGGTCAATCGGAAAAATCCCGGCAACGGCATCGTGCAGCTCGTTATCGCGATCGACGCCGTCCGGAATGAACAATATCAAACGGCGCGAAACGCCTTGCGTCGCAATGGCGGCAAGCAAAGCACCGATCTAACCGCGTCGTTGCTCACCGCTTGGGTGTTGTTGGGCAATGGCAGTCCGCGCAAAGCCATCGAAACCATCGACAAAATCCCCGATGATCCGGCAACCCGCCCGTTCCGCAACCTGCATGCCGGCTTGATTGCCAAATTTGCCGATCATCCCGCGGATGCACTTCAACTGCTCAAATCGGCTTACGAAGCCGATAAACGCGCGGTTTTGACTGCCGATATTTATGGCCGTTACCTCTATTCATCCGGGCATCAAGAAGATGCGAAGGCGGTTTATCAGGATCTCGCCAAACTGTTTCCGCGTCACCCGATTGTTCGCGACGCTTTGAGCCGGATTGAAGCGGGCAAACCGCTTGAAGAGCGGATTAAAACGGAGCAGGACGGCGTTGCCGAAGTCTTGTTTGGTCTGGGCAGTGCCGTAACGCGGGATGGCGATGAATTGTCCTCGCTCATCTATCTGCGGCTTGCGACCTGGATCCAACCCAATCATGCCCCGGCCCATGTCGCGATTGCTGAAACCTATGAGCGCATCAAGCAATTGGACTCGGCTGTTGCCGCCTATCAAAAAGTGCCGCTCGACTCTCCACTTCGCATTTCGGCTGATATTCAACGTGCCCTCGATTTGGAGCAACTCGATCGATCCAACGACGCGGTTGCTTTGCTCAAAGAGACGGATAAGCGGCTGACCGACCACACCGAGCCCCTCGTCGCGATTGGTAATATTTACCGCTCGAAGAAGGCGTTTTCAGAAGCAGCCGATGCCTATACGGGCGCTATCAAAGGCATTACAGCTATCAATCAAGGCCATTGGGGCCTGTTCTATTCGCGTGGCATTGCCTTTGAACGCTTGAAGCGCTGGCCCGAAGCCGAAGCCGATTTCCGCAAAGCGCTTGAATTGGCACCCGATCAGCCTTTGGTCCTAAATTATCTCGGCTATTCGATGATTGAGCGGAACAGCAATCTCGACGAAGCGTTCAAAATGCTCCGCCGCGCGGTGGAACAAAGCCCAACCGATGGCTATATCATCGACAGCCTTGGTTGGGCCTTTTATCGCTTGGGGCAGTATGATAACGCGCTGCAATTGATGGAGCGGGCGGTTCAGCTGAAGGCGGGCGATCCAACGGTCAATGACCATTTGGGCGATGTCTATTGGCGTCTTGGCCGTAAGCTTGAGGCCCAATTCCAGTGGAACCACGCCCGAGATTTAAAGCCTGATCCGGAAGATTTGCCCAAAATTCTCGACAAGATCGAACGCGGCCTATCGGACGATCCAACGGCCACGGGCAATTCAAGCAATGGCGGCTAAGCGCGCATGGCATGGGTCGGCAAAACGCGCGCACGCGCCAAAATCAACCTAACGCTCCACATCAAGCGCCGAAAAACCGATGGCTACCACGAACTCGAAAGCCTCGTTGCTTTTGCTTCGGTTGGTGACGAGGTAGAACTGATCGCGGATCGTCCGCTTTCGTTGCGTGTTACGGGTCCGGAATCGGTACATTTGGGCGAAACCGAGGACAACCATATCCTTGCCGCCGCTCAAACGTTGCAAAGACTAAAGCCCGAAATCAGACTTGGCGCGTTCCATCTTATCAAACGCCTGCCGGTCGCGTCCGGTATCGGTGGCGGTTCGGCGGATGCTGCGGCAGCTTTGCGGCTTTTAGCCCGTTTAAACCGCCTTTCGCTCACCGATCCTGCGCTCTTGGACGCGGCCATTACCACCGGCGCGGATGTTCCCGTCTGCCTCGAGAGCCAACCCCGAATGATGCGCGGCATCGGCGAGCAATTGGGCATACCCCTTCACCTGCCGCGCCTTTTTGCTGTGCTCGTCAATCCCCGCATCAGCAGCCCGACACCCGACGTGTTCAACGCCATTGGCTTAAGTCGCGGCACGGTTCATAGCGACGCGCCGCATCTCGAACCAAAGCGTGGACCGTCGACGCAAGCGGTGTTCGAAGTACTCCGCGCCAGCACAAACCATATGCAACCCTCTGCAATAAGGCTCATTCCGGCGATTAACGATGTTGAGGCAGCACTCGCCAACTGTCCCAAGTGTCGGCTCATACGCATGTCAGGATCGGGCGCAACCCTCTTCGGGCTATTCGATACCTGCCGTGATGCTGGGCAAGCGGCCAAAAGCCTTGCGCGCACGAATCCCGGATGGTGGATCAAGGCAACAACAATCGGTTAGTCTTGACCGATCAAGCCCCCTTCCCTACGGTGCGGGACAATAAATTCAATCAAATTCAAGCGGCTCGTCCCATGGCTGATCTCATACCCGATTCCATGAACCCTCAGCGCTCTTTTCAAGCGCTTATCCTGACATTGCATCGTTTCTGGGCGGAGCAGGGTTGCGTGATTTTACAGCCCTATGACATGGAAGTCGGTGCTGGCACGTTCCACCCTGCCACCACGCTGCGTGCACTGGGCCCGAAACACTGGAAGGCCGCTTATGTCCAGCCCTCGCGCCGGCCGAAAGATGGCCGCTATGGGGAAAACCCAAATCGCCTGCAGCACTATTACCAATACCAGGTCATCATCAAACCCTCGCCGCCAAATTTGCAGGACCTTTACCTCCGTTCGCTCTACGCCATCGGAATCGACCCCGAATTGCACGACATCCGCTTCGTCGAGGACGATTGGGAAAGCCCCACACTCGGCGCTTGGGGTCTTGGTTGGGAATGCTGGTGCGACGGGATGGAAGTGAGCCAATTCACTTATTTTCAGCAAGTTGCTGGCGTTGAATGCTCACCCGTTGCAGGCGAACTCACCTATGGCCTTGAGCGTCTGGCTATGTATGTACAAGGCGTCGAGAACGTCTACGATCTCAATTTCAACGGCCTCGAGGGCGACGAGAAAATCTCCTATGGCGATGTGTTCTTGCAAGCCGAGCAGGAATATTCTCGGCATAATTTCGAAGCGGCGAATACCGAAAACCTCGCCCAGCATTTCAAAGACGCCGAAGCCGAATGCAAAGCGCTGCTTGAATTTGGCAACACGGCCGGAGGCCGTCATCAAATGGCACTTCCTGCTTATGACCAATGCATCAAAGCGAGTCATTTGTTTAACTTGCTCGACGCACGCGGCGTGATCTCCGTCACCGAGCGGCAAAGCTACATTTTCCGTGTTCGCGAGCTCGCCAAAGCCTGTGGCGAGGCGTGGCTTCGCACCGAAGGCGGCGGCGCTTGATTTTAATTATCAACAACCAAGGAACATCACCATGACCACTCCCCACATTGCTGGCAGAGCCCCCCTTCCCGTCGACGTCAAAGCCGGTGAAACCTATTATTGGTGCGCGTGCGGCCAATCGAAGAACCAACCCTTCTGCGACGGATCGCATAAAGGCTCCGACTTCTCGCCGCTGGCGTGGACGGCAGATACCGATAAAAAGGCGTTTTTCTGCGCCTGCAAACACACAAAAAATAGTCCGCTCTGTGATGGTTCGCATAAGTCGGTTTAACCCGATCTTTCACGACGAGATTTAACCGAGACTCTTCCAATGCCCGATCTTCTGCTTGAACTCTTCTCCGAGGAAATTCCTGCCCGTATGCAGCGTCGCGCCGCGGAGGATTTGAAGTCGCTGGTGACCAATGCCTTGGTCGAGCGCGGTTGCCTCTATGAGGGAGCACAAGCCTTTGCCACACCGCGTCGCTTGGCGCTGCATGTTGTGGGACTTCCCGCGCATCAACCGGACGTGAAGGAAGAAAAGAAGGGTCCGCGCGTCGGCGCGCCGCAGCAGGCGATTGACGGGTTTTTGAAAGGTGCGGGGCTCACCGATCTCTCGCAAGCGACCATTCAAAGTGATCCGAAAAAAGGCGACTTTTATATCGCCATCGTCGAGAGCAAAGGCCGCCCGACGCCGGATGTGATTGCCGAGATCATTCCGGGCATTATCAAATCCTTCCCCTGGCCCAAAAGCATGCGCTGGGGCAAGGCGTCGGCGGAAGCCGGAGCGTTGCGCTGGGTACGCCCATTGCATTCGATCCTGTGCACCTTCGGCTCGGATACCGAGACGCCAGACATCATCTCCTTCGAGGTCGATGGCTTGCCTTCCGGCGACATCACCT
>Ga0114964_10001514_pt1 | contig 16894 bp, 14 predicted proteins | sample C_131016_MF_Meta_FD_92638 | JGI IMG/M metagenome (GOLD analysis project Ga0114964, IMG submission 92638) | Freshwater microbial communities from Lake Croche, Canada to study carbon cycling - C_131016_MF_MetaG | ecosystem: Environmental > Aquatic > Freshwater > Lake | place: Lake Croche, Canada... | reverse complement strand
TGATACCTAGGACTCAACAAAAAATGTTTATAACTGTTATATAAAAGTGAACATCTTCAATTAAAATAAATAAAAATCAATGAAAAAAGCCATTTATGTCCTTTTTACTGTCCTTTTGACCGCTAGTTTAATTAGCTGGAATTGGACCAAAACCCAACACCCAACCGTAGAAAAAGCGGAAGTTATTGAGTGTTTGAATATGGAAACTCAGCAAGCTTACAAATTAGAGGCAGGTACCCCCGCTTTTGCTGCGATGCACCCTATCCCTTTAGTGGCAAATCCTGAAAATTTAATGGGTAACATGATTCAGTTTGATGCTGCCGATGGAAAAAAAGCCAACGCCTATTTTATTGCTGCAAGAAAAAAAACCAACAAGTTTTTAATTGTGATTCAAGAATGGTGGGGACTAAATGATAATGTAAAAATGGAATCTGATAAATATTATGCAGACTTAGGAAATGTAAATGTGATTGCAGTAGATATGTATGATGGCAAAGTAGCTGCAACCCCCGACAGTGCAATGAAATTAATGCGCGGTGCGGATATGGGCAGAATGACAGCCATTTTACAAGGAGCTATTAAATATGCAGGAAGTAATGCATCTATATATAGTGTGGGTTGGTGCTTTGGTGGTATGTGGAGTTTACAAACAGCTATTTTAGCAGGGCCACAAGCAAAAGGAACCGTAATGTATTATGGTAGACCTGAAACGAATATGGATAAATTGAAATCTATTCAATGTGATGTGATTGGATTTTTTGGTAACTTAGATCAAAGCCCTTCTCCTTCCATGGTGAATGATTTTGAAAAAAATATGAAAGAAGCAGGAAAGAACTTTGCTGTAAATAGATATGAAGCAGGTCATGGTTTTGCCAATCCAAGCAACCCAACTTTTAATGCTGCAGCTAAAGAAGATGCTTATGCTAAAGCCATTGCATTTTTAAAAGCACACTAATATAAGAAAGAGAAAATATTATTACACTGTAAAATAGCTTCTATTCGCCTCCGCGGCAGGAACCGATGTCGGCTTCATAGAACTATTTTACAGTGCTTTTTATTTATAAGTTAACTACTTATAAAATCCTTATGGCTCTGCGCTAGAACAGCGTCGGCTTCATGGAACTATTTTACAGTGCTTTTTATTTTTCAAATTAATATCCTTGCCCTGGCACTAAGTAATTGGCGACATAATCTTTTACGCCTTCTTCTAAACTTGAAAATGGTTGATCGTACCCAGCAGCAATTAATTTACTCATTTTGGCTTCTGTAAAATATTGATACTTATCTCTAATATCCAAAGGCATGTCTATAAATTCAATATTAGGCGTAATGCCTTGTGCAATGAAAGTATTGGCCGCTAAGTCATAGAATGACCTTGCTTTTCCTGTGCCTAAATTATATAATCCATTTTGTACAGTACTCCATTTAGAGGCCATCATTTGTTGCATCATCCAAAAAATTACTCGTGCCACATCTTTCACATAAATAAAGTCACGCAACTGTTCTCCATCTTTAAAATCAGATCGGTGACTTTTAAATAGCTTAACTACTCCTGTTTCTTTTATTTGATTAAAAGCATGAAAAATAACACTGGCCATTCTGGCCTTATGCCCTTCATTTGGACCATAGACATTAAAGAACTTCAAGCCTGTCCAAAGTGGTGGCTGCTCAGTTTGTGCGATAGCCCATTTATCAAATTCATTTTTACTCACCCCATAAGGATTTAGAGGAATCAATTGATCCAACACCTCATGACTATCTTCATACCCATTTTCTCCTGCGCCATAGGTAGCAGCAGAGGAAGCATAAATCAAAGGAATTTGTTTTAGCGTAGCATAATTCCAAATTGCTTTTGAATATTCCACATTCAACTCTTCGTGAATAGCATAATTAAATTCAGTCGTATCCGTTCTAGCACCTAAATGGATGATGAAATCTATTTCATAATCATCGTTCAATATTTGTGCTAAAAAAGCTTGTCGCTCTATTATTTTAGTATACGTTTTTTGTTCCCAATTTTTTCTTTTCCCTTCCACGCCAAAATCATCCACCAATAATAAATTAATAAAACCGTTTTCATTTAAAAATTGTACTACCACTGAACCAATAAATCCAGCGGTACCCGTAACGACTATGGTAGGTTGTTTAGACATGATTGACTAAGCTAATTTTTTTTCAATAGCAGTATCGTAACTATTTTTCCAGCTTGCAATAGTATCCCAGTTTTCATTATTTACTTGTATGGTTCCGTCAGTTACTTTTCCAATGATAGCAGAGGCAATACCCAACTTATTAGCCAACGCTTCTATGGATGCAACTGAAGCAGCATCAGTTGAAACAACTACTCTACTTTGCGCTTCGCCCAACCAAAATGCATCCGTTCTTAAATTGGAATGATTGGAACTAACCTCAAAACCTTTATTGTTTACAAATGCAGATTCTAATAATGTGATGATTAATCCACCTTCACTAATATCATGTGCACTTTTTATTTTATTTTCTTTAATTAAGCTTGTCACCAATTGATGTAATGCAAATTCTTCTTCTAAATCAAAATGGGGCGCTGGTGAATAAGCTACCCCTTTTAATTTGTTTAGATATTCTGATGAGCCTATATCATTTCTTTGTGTGCCTAATAAAACAATTACATCCCCAGCGGTTTTAAAATCTAAAGTCATACGATGTTTCATATCTTCTATAATACCCACCATACCAATGGTGGGGGTTGGAAATACTGGACCATCTGGATTTTGATTGTAGAAACTTACATTACCTCCAGTAACGGGTGTATTAAATTTTCTACAAGCAGCACCCATTCCTTCTACTGATTTTACAAATTGATAGTATACTTCTGGATCATATGGATTGCCAAAATTCAAACAGTTGGTTACACCAATTGGCTCACCTCCACTACATACTATATTACGTGCCGCTTCTGCCACAGCAATCATTGCACCCACTTCTGGATTTGCATATACATATTTACTATTACAATCAACTGTCATGGCTAATGCTTTACCTGTTCCTTTTGCGACTACAATAGAAGCATCACTTGGCGCATTGGTACTTGCATTGGCTGCACCCACCATGCTATCGTATTGAGTATACACCCAACGCTTTGATGCAATGTTTGGAATTTGAACCATTTGCTTTACGGTCTCTTGCAAGTTGGTCACATCAGCAACGGATGACATTTCAAAAGCATTCACTTTTGCTAAATAAGTAGGTGCCAAATATTCACGTGTGTATTGAGGAGCACCGCCACCTAAAACCAATTCATAAGCAGGCAAAGAAGCTTCTAATTCGCCGTGCATATAAAAGTTTAATAATCCATCAGAAGTTACTTCGCCAATATTGCTACAGGACAAATCCCATTTTTCAAATACAGCAAGCACTTGTGCTTCTTTTCCTTTTTCTACCACCATCAACATTCTTTCTTGGCTTTCACTTAATAACAATTCCCAAGCTTTCATGTTTTGTTGACGCGTTGGCACTTTGTCTAAATCAATGCGCATACCCACTTGTCCTTTTGCACTCATTTCTGCTGTAGAACAAATAATTCCTGCAGCGCCCATATCTTGCATACCTACTACTCCACCTGTTTCAATCACTTCTAAACAAGCTTCTAATAATTTTTTTTCTTGGAAAGGATCTCCTACTTGTACCGCAGGTAAATCTTCCACACTGTCTGCCGTAATTTCTGCAGAGGCAAAACTTGCACCACCAATTCCATCTTTACCAGTGGCACTGCCTACAAAAAATACAGGATTGCCTTCGCCTAATGCAATGGCACTAACCGTCTTACCTGCTTTCACAATTCCAACACTCATTGCATTCACTAAAGGATTGGTATGATAACAATCTTCAAAATACAATTCACCACCCACCGTAGGCACACCAAAACAATTTCCATAGTGACCAATACCATGCACTACACCAGCTAATAAACCTTTTGTTTTATTGTCATCTAAATTTCCAAAGCGCAAACTATTTAAAGAAGCAATGGGTCGCGCACCCATGGTAAAAATATCTCTTTGAATTCCACCTACTCCAGTGGCTGCACCTTGAAAAGGTTCCAATGCACTTGGGTGATTATGTGATTCAATTTTAAATACCACACCGTAATCATTACCAATATCCATTAAGCCCGCATTTTCTTCACCCGCTGCAACCAACATTCTTCCTCCATCACGCGGTAAAGTTTTTAACCACTTGATTGAATTTTTATAACTACAATGCTCACTCCACATACCACTAAATGCACATAGCTCTGTGAAATTAGGCGTACGTCCTAGTTTTAATTTTATACTTTCAAATTCCTCTTCGGTGAGTCTAAGCTGTTGGGCTGTTTTTACGGTAATTTCCATTGGAGTTAACTTAATCTTTTAAGATGACGCGAAGGTACAAAAGGGATAGGTAAGCTTAGTGCTGAATTACCAACATAAAAAGAGAAATATGTGTATCAAAAGTTTAAAAATACTGTTTGACTATTTCAGGAGCTTATAATTGAAAATCAATGATTTATATTAAAATAGAGTTTAAAATAATATATTAATTATTTTTAATATTTATATATTACCCAGAATTTTATCAAAAAATGAAATAATATTTTTTAAATAATATTATTCTTTATTATTTTCGTGACGAAATCCGTTTTTGATATCCGTTTTTGATATATATTTTATTTTATTAATATTTAAATACCTACCCTATGGCAGTTTCAAAATTAGAGTATATCTGGCTTGATGGTTACAAGCCAACTCAATCATTAAGAAGCAAAACAAAAATTGAAAAAGATTTCAGTGGCAAATTAGCTGATTGCGATATGTGGTGTTTTGATGGTTCTTCAACAGAACAAGCACCAGGAGGATCAAGCGACTGTTTATTAAAACCAGTTTTTATTTGTAAAGATCCAGGTCGCAGAGATGCCTACTTAGTAATGTGTGAAGTATTGAGTTCTGACGGAACACCACATCCAACCAATGGTAGAGCTACCATTCAAGATGATGACAATGATTTCTGGTTTGGTTTTGAACAAGAATATTTTTTATGGAATCCAGCCACTGATAAACCATTAGGTTTTCCAGAAGGTGGTTACCCTGGACCACAAGGACCCTATTATTGTTCAGTAGGTGCAAAGAACGCTTATGGAAGAAATATAGTAGAAGAACACTTAGACGCCTGTATTGACGCGGGTTTGAACATTGAAGGGATTAATGCAGAAGTAGCTGCAGGACAATGGGAATTTCAAATATTTTCTAAAGGTGCAAAAGAAGCAGGCGATCAAATTTGGATTGCTCGTTACTTATTAGAAAGAATTGGAGAAACCTATGGTGTATCAATCAACTGGCATTGTAAACCATTGGGTACCTTAGATTGGAACGGTTCTGGTATGCATGCGAATTTCTCTAACACCACTTTAAGAACTTGTGGTAAGAAAGAAACTTATGATATTATTTGTGAAGCCTTCCGTCCATTTGTTAAAGAGCATATTGAAGTATACGGTGCAGACAATCATTTAAGATTAACTGGTAAACATGAAACTGCAAGTATTCATGATTTCTCTTTCGGTGTTTCTGATAGAGGAGCCAGCATTCGAATTCCTATTGGTGCAGTAGAAAAAGGTTGGAAAGGATGGTTGGAAGATCGTCGTCCAAATTCAGCAGCAGATCCTTACAAAGTAGCAGCTAGAATTATCAAAACAGTTAAAACTGCGAAAATATAAACCCGAAAGGTCAACTTTAGAGTAAAAAATATACAAATCCCCCCTCCTAATTTACTGGATGGGGGATTTTTTGTTGATTACTCCAACAAAATTGCAGCTACCTTTATGAAATTACTTAAATATAAAAATAGTTAATATGTCATTAAGATTTGAAGCCATTAAACATGTGAGTCACGACAGGACCAACGAGCCTGATGTTACATCACAAAAAATCACCGCCATCTTTGGTGAAAGTGTTTTTAATGTAAAAACAGCTAGAGAATATTTAAGTGATGAAGCTTATAAAAGCTTAGTGAATAGTATTAAAGGTGCTAAAAAAATAGAAAGAAATGTGGCAGGTCAAATTGCAACAGGCATTCGTGCTTGGGCAGAGACAAAAGGTGTTACACACTTTACACATTGGTTCCAACCTTTAACTGGTAGCACTGCAGAAAAACATGATTCATTTTTTACTTTAAAATCTGATGGGACTGCTATTGAAGAATTTGATGGTGCTGCTTTAATACAACAAGAACCAGATGCATCAAGTTTTCCAAGTGGTGGATTGAGAGCTACTTTTGAAGCAAGAGGTTATACTGCATGGGACCCTTCTTCTCCCCCATTTATCATTGAAATTGGAAACGGTAAAACTTTATGTGTGCCTACTATTTTCGTTTCTTATACTGGTGAATCTTTGGATTATAAAGCTCCATTAATGAAAGCGACTGAAGCTTTGAATAAAGCAGCAGTAACTGTTTGTAATTTATTTGATAAAAATATAAACAAAGTTACTCCTACATTAGGTTGGGAGCAAGAATATTTTGTAATAGATGAAGCATTGGTGAACGCAAGACCCGACTTGGTTCAATGCGGTAGAACCGTATTTGGAGCGGCTCCTGCTAAAGGACAACAATTAGAAGATCATTATTTCGGATCTATTCCAGAAAGAGTGTACGCTTTTATGCGTGATTATGAAAATGAATCTTACAAATTAGGAATTCCTTTAAGAACAAGACATAATGAAGTAGCGCCTGCACAATTTGAGTGTGCACCTATTTTTGAAGAAGTAAATATTGCAGTTGACCATAACATTTTATTAATGGATGTAATGAGTCGTGTGGCAAAAAGACACCACTTAGTTGTTTTATTACACGAAAAACCATTCGCCGGTATCAACGGAAGTGGTAAACACAATAACTGGAGTTTAGCAACTGACACCGGTGTGAATTTATTAGCACCAGGTAAAACACCAAAAACAAACTTAATGTTTTTGACCTTTTTTGTCAACACCATTAAAGCGGTTCATGACTATGCAGATATCTTAAGAGCGGGTATTGCTTCTGCTTCTAATGATTTTAGATTAGGCGCCAACGAAGCACCTCCTGCTATTATTTCTGTATTCGTAGGCGAATATTTAACAAAAGTATTGAACGATGTGGAAAGCCGCGTGGGTACTAAGTTTGACGAGCAAGACGAAGCCATTTTAAAATTAGATTTACATCGCAGTATTCCTGAACTTTTAATGGACAATACTGATCGTAACCGTACTTCTCCTTTTGCCTTTACAGGAAATAAATTTGAATTCCGTGCGGTAGGTTCTACTGCCAACTGTGGTCATCCCATGACAATTTTAAATACCATAGTGGCAGACACTTTAAACAAATTTGCAGCAGAAGTAGATGCATTAATTGAAAAAGGAGATAAGAAAGAGATTGCGATTATGCAAGTGATTCAAAAATATATTGTATCTAGTAAGAAAATTTTATTTGAAGGAGATGGCTATAGCGAAGAATGGCATAAAGAAGCAGAGAAAAGAGGCTTGCCTAATTTAAAAACAACGCCGGTTGCATTAGATGCAATGGTGACAGAGAAAGCAAAAAAATTATTTAAAGAAAATAATATTTATTCGCACAGCGAACTGGAAGCACGTTATGAAATTGAATTAGAAAAGTATATTAAGAAAGTTCAAATTGAAGCGCGTATCATGGGCGATTTAGCGACCAACCATATTATTCCTGCTGCCCTTAAATATCAAAACGAGTTATTGAAAAACGTAAGCTTACTGCGCGAAGCAGCCTTACCTGAAAAATTATACAAAGGTCAATTGGCTTTATTAAAAGATGTTAGCACACATATTCAACAGGTATATGAAAATGTGGATGCGATGGTGGAAGAACGAAAAGTAGCTAATAATATCGCTAACTCAAGAGATAAAGCCATTGCTTATGAAGCTAAAGTAAAAGCACAGTACTTTGATAAGATCCGATACCATGTTGATAAATTAGAGCAATTGGTAGATGATGAATTATGGACCTTGCCTAAGTACAGAGAGTTATTGTTCTTACGCTAGTTAAAAAACTAATATAATAAGCTACAAAAATAAATACTATCCTTCGCTCCCAATCGCTGCGCTCAAATGTTCGCTCAGAATAGTATTTATTTTCTTTTATACACTTTGTTTCTAAATAAAAGGCAATAAAAAAGGCCCCTTATTCGGGGCCTTTTTAGTTAAGTTGTATATTCATTACCTCAATACTAAATACTAATTTTTCGTTCTCAATCGCTTTGCTCAAATGTTCGCTCAAAATTGTATTTAGTATTCCTATAAATATTACTATGAAAAAAATAATTCCTCCAAATAAATAAGGGGCTCCTTCATGGGGCCCCTTATTTATTTTCATCAGAGAAAATATTTTAGGCCCTTAATTTTCAAAGAAAAGGGACTAAAATATGACTACTTCATAGTAAATGTCTCTAAGAACTTAGTGGTGAAGTTTCCTTTTCTAAAATCTTCGTTCTGCATTAATTGTAAGTGAAAAGGAATGGTTGTTTTTACTCCTTCAATCACATATTCACTTAATGCACGGTACATGGTATTGATAGCCTCTTCACGTGTTTGTGCCACTGTGATTAATTTACCAATCATAGAATCGTAATAAGGAGGAATGACATAACCTGCATACACATGACTATCTACACGAACACCATGTCCGCCGGGCGTATGCAATACTGTAATTTTTCCTGGAGAAGGTCTAAAATCATTGTATGGATCCTCGGCATTGATACGACATTCGATGGCATGCAATTGTGGTTCATAATTGCGGCCCGAAATTTTTTCACCTGCTGCAATCTTAATTTGTTCTTTAATTAAATCATAGCTCACTACTTCTTCAGTTACACAATGCTCCACTTGAATACGTGTATTCATTTCCATGAAATAAAAATTACGATTCTTATCAACTAAAAATTCTACCGTACCAACACTCTCATAATTAATAGCATTTGCTGCTTTAATAGCAGCCTCCCCCATTCTTTTACGAAGATCTGGTGTCATAAATGGCGATGGAGATTCTTCTACTAATTTTTGATGTCTTCTTTGAATAGAACAATCACGCTCACTTAAATGACATACATTTCCATATTGATCTCCTGCCACTTGTATTTCTATATGTCTTGGTTCTTCCACAAATTTCTCCATGTACAAACCATCATTTTTAAAACTTGCTCCTGCTTCCATTTTAGCTGTGTCATACGCTTTTTCAATCTCAGCTTCATTCCATACTACGCGCATTCCTTTACCACCACCACCAGCGGTGGCTTTGATGATCACTGGGTAGCCAATTTCTTTAGCTAATTTTTTGGCTGCATTGACGTCTTCTAATAAACCTTCTCCGCCTGGCACCACAGGAACACCTGCTTTAATCATCGTTTCTTTAGCAGTGATTTTATCCCCCATGCTATTGATCATATCTGGAGTAGGCCCAATAAATTTAATTCCATGATCGGCACAAATTTGTGCAAACTTTGCATTCTCTGCTAAAAAACCATAGCCAGGATGCACTGCATCAGCATTGGTAATTTCACATGCTGCCATGATATGAGGAATATTTAAATAGGACTCTTGGCCTTTTGGACCTCCTATACAAACTGCCTCATCTGCAAATTTTACATGCAAGCTATCTTTATCGGCTGTAGAATAAACTGCAACAGTTTTAATGCCCATCTCTCTACAAGTTCGAATAATACGCAAAGCAATTTCGCCACGATTGGCTATCAAAATCTTTTTAAACATTTTTCTTAGTTAGGTTTAGAAAATGGGTGAGGCTTATTCGGGTTGTACCAAGAATAAGGGTTGATCAAATTCTACTGGACTTGCATCTTCCACTAGAATTTTTACAATGGTACCTTTGACTTCGCTTTCTATTTCATTAAATAGCTTCATCGCTTCAATAATACATACCACTTTACCTGGAACTACTTCGGATCCCTCTTCGGCCATTAATGGTTTATCAGGTGAAGCTCTTCTGTAAAAAGTACCTATCATAGGACTTTTAATGGTTAATAAATTATCGGCTGCTGGAGCAGCTGGGCCAGCTTGGTTAGTTGATGCGCCAACTACAGGAGCAGCAGCAACAGGTTCTGGAGCATAAGTTGGGGCAGGTACAGCACTCACTGTAACACGCTCTTCCTTTTGTTTTATGGTTACTTTACCATCTTTGTCTTCGATACTAATTTCTCCAATATTACTCTTGTTAACCACCTTAATTAAATCGTGAATTTGTTTCAAGTCCATGTTTAGCAATTTTGGGTAAAAATGGGCTTTTTTTGTGAATTTTCGCTAAAAAAAGGGCTTTTTTTATTAAAAATGGGCTTTTTTGACCAAAATTTGCCTGGGTCAATTATACTAAAATAAGGCTGTTTTGGCAGAAAATAAACCCTAGCCCTCGCTCTCAATCGCTTTGCTCAAATGTTCGCTCTGGCCAGTGTTTATTTTCTTGAAATAGGACTAGAAAAAACAAAAATGTCCCGAAACTTCGGGACATTTTTAAAATCATTAGAGAAATAATTTACAGGGCCTAATTTTCTTTAGGCCCAGGTAACTTATAAAAATCATTAGAGTGATTTTTCGAGCCCTTATCTTTTAATAAAGGGCGAAGAAAAATCTATTTAACGCGTTCTACGTATTCACCGTTTTTGGTATTTATCTTGATCTTCTCTCCCTCATTCACAAATAAAGGCACCATTACGGTAGCACCAGATTGAATAGTAGCTGCTTTTAAAGCACGAGTGGCAGTATCACCTTTAACGCCATTTTCGCAATAAGTAATGACTACTTCAATTTTTTCTGGAAGTTCTGCCCCAATGGGAAGCTCGGTCTCCGTATTCATAAATACAAATACTTCCGCACCGTCTATTAAAAACTGAGGCGCATCGATCATTTCTTCAGACATCGCAATTTGCTCAAAAGTTTCATTGTTCATTAAGTTGTAGCCGCTATCGTCTTTATATAAGTATTGAAAAGTTTTCTTTTCCACACGCACAGGATGAATGTTCTCACCACTATTCCATGTTTTTTCAATAGATCTCTTATTGTCTACCCCCTTCAATTTGGCCCATATTTTAGCTGCTGCACGAGCAGTTTTGTTTTCACCAAATTCTACTACAGAATATAAGTTACCGTCTAATTTTAGAATCATTCCACGACTGATGTCTGAAGTTGTTGCCATAATTATTTTTTTTAATTTGTCTTAGCGAACGGCAAAAGTAGCACATGAAAGCCATTTATTAAAAATCCTTTAATTTTTGTTGAAAAATAAGCCTAAAAAAACCTTGATTAACCTATTTTTGCGGCACAAATAACAAAATCTCACTCGATGTCAGTATTAGTCAATAAAAACTCAAAAGTCATTGTACAAGGCTTTACCGGTACAGAAGGAAGTTTCCATGCCACTCAAATGATTGAATATGGTACTCAAGTAGTTGGAGGGGTTACTCCAGGTAAAGGAGGCACCATGCATTTAGACAGACCTGTTTTTAATACAGTTGCGGATGCAGTTAAAAATACCGGAGCAGATGTAAGTATCATCTTTGTACCTCCTGCCTTTGCAGCAGATGCGATAATGGAAGCTGCTGATGCTGGAATAGATTTAGTAGTTTGTATTACTGAAGGAATTCCTGTTCAGGATATGGTTAAAGCAAAAAATTTCTTAGCAGGTAAGCACACAAGATTAATTGGACCTAACTGCCCTGGAGTCATTACTGCAGAGGAAGCCAAAGTGGGTATTATGCCTGGATTTATTTTCAAAAAAGGAACTATTGGTATTGTTTCAAAAAGTGGAACCTTAACTTATGAAGCAGCAGACCAAGTAGTAAAAGCGGGCTTAGGCATCACTACTGCCATTGGTATTGGTGGTGATCCAATTATTGGTACTACTACCAAAGAAGCAGTTGAATTATTAATGAACGATCCTGAAACAAAAGGGATTATAATGATAGGAGAAATTGGCGGAAGCATGGAAGCAGATGCGGCCAATTGGATCAAAGACAATTTAAGAAAACCAGTTGTTGGATTTATTGCAGGACAAACTGCACCAGCGGGTCGTAGAATGGGTCATGCAGGAGCAATCATTGGAGGTGCAGATGATACTGCAGCTGCAAAAATGAAAATCATGGCTGCCTGTGGCATTCATGTATGTGCAAGCCCTGCAGATATTGGCACGACGATGGCTGCAGCATTAAAATAATTGCAAGAAAAAGTAAAATATTTAATCGTTGGCCAAGGACTAGTAGGTACTTGGATGGCTCATTATTTGCAAGAAAAAGGAATCCCTTTTAAAATTATCAATAACACTCAACTTCCTTCAGCATCAAGTGTAGCAAGTGGCGTAATCAATCCAGTTACTGGAAGACGCATGGTGCAAACATGGATGATTGAAACTGTTTTGCCTTTTGCCGTAGATGCCTATAATCAATTCCAAGAAAAAGAAGGGGTTCCGATGATCAAAAAAGCACCTGTTGCTTTAATACATCCTTCCCTACAAATGAAAGAGAGCTTTGATTACAGACTAGCTCATGAAAATGTTTATCTGTTAAAAAATGATACACCAAATTGGAAAAGTTTTTTTACAACTCCATTTGGAACTGGTGAAATTGATAGTTGTTATTGGATTGACTTAGTTCAGTTTTTAAAGACGGGGCGAGAAAAAATAAAAGACCATTATCTTGAAGCTACATTTAAAATGGAGGATTTGAAATTAGATTCGAATGGAGTAATATGGAAAAATTTAAGTGCAGAAAAAATAATTTTTTGTGACGGAGTTCAAGCTATGGAAAATCCATTTTTTAAAGCCCTTCCTTTTGCACCGAATAAAGGTGAGGCTTTGATTGTGGACATCCCAGGCTTACCTAATAAAAATATTTACAAAAATAATGTTTCGATTGTACCCTGGAAAGAAAATTTATTTTGGGTAGGCGCAAGCTTTGAATGGAAATATGAAAATGCATATCCAACTAATTCGTTTAAAGAAAAAATGATCAGTTCTCTTGATAGTATTTTGACAATTCCTTATAAAATTGTAGATCATATTGTGGGCATTAGGCCAGCCAACACCGAAAGACGTCCGTTTGTAGGCTTGCATCCCACCTATCCTCAATTAGGCATATGCAATGGCATGGGCACCAAAGGCTGTTCACTAGCCCCTTATTTTGCTTTGGAATTAATCAACCATATTGAAATAGGAACTGCAATCAACAAAGAAGCCAATATAGAAAGGTTTAAGCATTTACTTGCTTAAAAAAAGATGCTTCAAAATAAAAAGAAATGAATATTTTTAACCCAATTTATTTTATATCAACTTTATTGCAATGAACAAAGAAGAAAAAGAAGTATACAATATTCCAATTGCTTACCGAAAAATGGAAAATTTACATATCGTATTTTGGCTTTTTAAAGACATTGCCTGGTGCATGTTTTGGAAACCACTAGGTATTGCAATGATCATCCCTACCTTATCTATTTCAATTATAATTGCGTGGAGAACTAAACATATTTTTTCAGAACTATGTCATAATCTAGCCATTACTGTATGGATTATGGCCAACTCTTTTTGGATGTGTAGTGAATTCTTTGGAGTAGATAACAATTTTGTGTATCAAACTATCACAGTTAAGCACTTAGCTATGATTCCATTTATTACAGGCGTTTTAATTCTAGCATTTTACTATTTGATACACAAGCCAAGACATAAAGAAGAGACGGCTACCTTATAACTACTTTAAAAAATACTTCAGAAATACTTTAAAATAATTTAGAAATATTTAGAGTAATTACAAATATTTCTTTAATTGATTCGCTCTTAAAGCTGTAATAATGCCTAAACTACTCACTGTTAAGAAGGCCCATCTTAACCCCATGGCTTGAGACAAGAATCCAATAATGGGAGGACCAATTAAAAATCCAAAAAAGCCAACAGAAGAAACGGAAGCCAGGGCAATACTCACCTTACTTGGCGCTGTCGTTTTGCCAACAGTTCCATAGATAGTAGGAATAACAGAGGATACACCAAATCCAACCAACATAAATCCAATTGTACTTATTATTATTTGCGGATAGGAGGTAGCGACTACTAATCCCACTGTTGAAATTAATCCACTTAAAACCAATTGTTTTCTAGCACCCCAATAATTTATTAAATTATCTGAAAACATTCTTCCAATAGTCATGCAAGCCATAAAGGAGGTATAGCCAATTGTTCTCCATTGAGTGGATACTTTTACAACATCTTGAAAATAGACACCACTCCAATCAAACATCATTCCTTCGCATATCATATTGCTAAATGCAATTAAACCAAACTGCCACATTAAAGGGGTTGGCTTGTTCCAAATTTTAGAAACATGATTGCTATTTGTTTCGCCTGGTAGTAAATACTTACGAGAGAAAAATAAAAATAGCCAAACAATCAATCCTACCAATAAAAATTGTTGTAAAGGGGATATGGAATGGGCTACAAAAAAACCACCTAATAATCCGCCCACAAAACCAGCCAAACTCCAAAAACCATGAAATCGAGAAGTAATACTTTTGTCAAATAATTTTGATAACGCTGCTGCTTGTGTATTTACAGAAACATTAAATAAATTTCCAGCCATACCAAATAAAAATAAAGCAAAAGCTAAAAGTGATGTAGTATGCACCAAGCCCAAAGCAATTAAGGTGAATGGATAAATGATAGCTGCTAAAATAAGTATTGATCGACTACCCTTTTTTGCAGTAATGCTACCAGAAATAGGGATACCCAAAAAAGTGCCAATGGGAAGAAATAACAAAATGCCACCAAATGCCCCATCACTCAATCCTAATTGCATTTTAATATCTGGTATACGACTAGCCCAGCTTGCAAAACAAATTCCAGTTAAAAAGAAATACCCCGATAATATAATACGTCTAAATTGAGGGGTAATCGCCTGATCTGTCATAGCGCAAAGATGGGGTTTTTCTAGGAATTGGGCTATATTTGCCACCGAAACCTATTTCAATATTATAGTATGTACAGAACGCACCATTGTGGAGAATTAAATATCCAATTTGAAGGCCAAAATGTAACCCTAGCAGGATGGGTGCAAACCATTAGAAAATTTGGAGCCATTACTTTTATTGACTTAAGAGATCGTTATGGCATTACTCAATTGTTAATGGGTGAAGAATTACAAGCGCAATTAGATGCAAAACCCTTGGGTCGTGAATTTGTGTTACAGGTTAAAGGTACCGTGATTGAGCGTTCTAGTAAAAATGCCAATATTCCAACAGGTGAGATTGAAATTAAAGTATCAGAATTCAAAATTCTAAATTCCTCCATTGTCCCTCCTTTCACTATTCAAGATGATACGGATGGTGGTGATGATATAAGAATGAAATATCGTTTTTTAGATTTAAGAAGAAATGCAGTCAAAAAAAATATAGAATTAAGGTATAGTGTTAATCGTGCCACCAGAAATTATTTGCATGAAAAAGGGTTTATGGATATTGAAACACCCTTTTTGATAAAGTCTACCCCAGAAGGAGCTCGTGATTTTGTGGTACCAAGCAGAATGAATGCAGGTGAATTTTATGCCCTACCCCAGTCTCCTCAAACATTCAAGCAATTATTAATGGTGAGTGGCTATGACAGATACTACCAAATTGTAAAATGTTTTAGAGACGAGGATTTAAGAGCAGATAGACAACCAGAATTCACGCAGATAGACTGTGAGATGAGTTTTGTGGAGCAAGAAGATATTTTAAATATGTTTGAAGGTTTAATTAAAAGCATTTTCAAAGACGTTAAAAATATTGACTACACCGAGACAGTGCAAAGAATGACCTGGGAAGATGCAATGTGGAATTATGGTAATGACAAACCAGATATTCGTTTTGGCATGGAAGTATGTAATTTAAAAAAGCCAGCGCATGTATTTTCTGATAAAGCAGATCAAGCAGCCTTAATCAATGGCGTTGATTTTAAAGTATTTGATGAAGCAGAAACAGTGGTGGCCATAGCAGCGCCTGGATGTAGCGAATATTCTCGTAAGCAAACAGATGAATTAACTGAATGGGTAAAGCGCCCTCAAATAGGAATGAAGGGTATGGTATTTATCAAATGCAATACCGATGGTAGTTTTAAAAGCAGTGTAGATAAATTTTACACAGAAGAAAAATTAAAAGCAATTGCTACAGCAGCTAATGCAAAAGCGGGTGACTTGATTTTAATTTTAGCTGGTGCAGAAGAAAGAACAAGAAAGGCGGTAAGTGAATTAAGATTAGAATTAGGTAAGCAATTAGGATTTAGAAAAGAAACTGAATTTAAATTATTATGGGTACTAGACTTCCCTTTATTTGAATATGATGAGGAAGGAAATCGATGGGTTGCAAGACATCATCCATTTACTTCGCCAAAGCCAGATCATATTGATATCATGATTAACAATGCACCAGAAATTAAAGATGCAGCTAAATATTTAGAGCATCCTTATGCTGGCATCAAAGCCAACGCTTATGATATGGTATTAAACGGAAATGAAATTGGCGGCGGATCTATTCGAATTTTCCAACGCGCCTTACAAGAAAAAATGTTTGCCGCATTAGGAATGAGTCCAGAAGAAGCGCAACATAAATTTGGATTTTTACTTGGTGCATTTGAATACGGCGCTCCACCGCATGGAGGTATTGCTTTTGGCTTTGACCGTTTATGCGCATTATTAGGTGGAAGCGAAAGCATTAGAGACTTTATTGCTTTTCCTAAAAACAATAGTGGTAGAGATGTAATGTTAGATGCCCCAAGCACCATCGACGATAAACAATTTGAAGAGTTACACATTAAATTGAACTTGAAAAAAGATTAGAACAAGTTATAGTACTAGAAAAATAATTGA
>Ga0114964_10001513_pt1 | contig 16896 bp, 16 predicted proteins | sample C_131016_MF_Meta_FD_92638 | JGI IMG/M metagenome (GOLD analysis project Ga0114964, IMG submission 92638) | Freshwater microbial communities from Lake Croche, Canada to study carbon cycling - C_131016_MF_MetaG | ecosystem: Environmental > Aquatic > Freshwater > Lake | place: Lake Croche, Canada... | reverse complement strand
GGCGAAATGGTGTCCAACCTCAGCCTGTTTAACGCGTCTCTCATTCTTGCCATCATGATCCTGCCGTTCATCACGGCCATCGCGGTCGACGTGTTTTCAACCGTGCCGCCCGTCCTCAAGGAGGCGGCTTACGGGATTGGCTGCACGACATGGGAAGTCGTCAACAATGTTGTGCTGCCCTTCACCCGCGTCGGCGTGGTGGGCGGTGTGATGTTGGCCCTCGGTCGCGCTTTGGGCGAGACGATGGCCGTGACCTTTATCATCGGGAACAGTTTCAAGATTTCCGGATCGATCTTTGCGCCGGGCACGACCATTTCGGCAGCGATTGCGAGCGAATTTGCGGAGAGTTCTGGACTGCACCAGTCGGCGCTCATTTTGCTCGGCCTTCTGTTGTTCGTTCTAACCTTCTTTGTCTTAGCCACGGCACGCTTCATGTTGATGCGGCTTGAAAAACGTGCAGGAGCCTGACCATGCCAAGTTACGTCGCCCGTCAGCGCAAAAGCACGGTTGTCATGGCGCTTTGCCTCGTCGCCACTCTCATTGGTGTGGCTTGGCTCTTCTTGATCCTTTTTTCGCTCCTTTGGAACGGCCTGCCAGGGTTGAACCTGACGACCTTCACCGAGATGACACCGCCTCCCGGCTCGACAAGTGGCGGGTTGTTGAACGCCATTTACGGCAGCCTGATTATGACGATTTTCGGGGTCGCGATCGGTGCGCCGATTGGCATTTTGGCCGGCACCTATCTGGCTGAATATGGCCGTCACTCGAAAATGACGCCGGTGATCCGCTTCATCAATGACATTTTGTTAAGCGCGCCTTCGATCATTATCGGCTTGTTTGTCTACGGTGCGGTCGTTGTGCCGATGCGGAGTTTCTCGGCGGTGGCGGGTTCCATTGCGCTGGCGGTTATTGTTATTCCGGTTGTAGTTCGGACGACAGAAGATATGCTTCTTTTGGTTCCGAACACGCTGCGGGAAGCGGCTTCTGCCCTTGGCTTGCCTCGCTCTTACGTCATCCAGAAAGTCGCCTACCGCGCCGCACGCGCCGGTTTGATCACCGGCGTCTTGCTCGCCGTGGCCCGCGTTGGTGGCGAAACGGCCCCTCTCCTGTTCACGGTGCTGTCGAACCAGTTCTGGAGTGTTAATCTCCTAAAGCCGATGGCCAATCTTCCGGTGACGATCAACAACTTCATCAACAATCCGGACGCGAATTGGAAGCATCTGGCTTGGACCGGAGCCCTCCTCATCACCGTGGCTGTTCTTAGCCTTAATATTTCTGCGCGCATCTTCGGCGCTTCGAAAGACGGTCAATAATGTCGATTACCCCTGTTAAGAAGAGCTTGTTGTCTCATGCTTGAAAAAATCACTGTTAAAGATCTGAAGTTCTTCTACGGCGCCAACATGGCGCTGAAGGGGATCAATATTCCGCTCTATGCGAATAAAGTGACCGCCTTTATCGGCCCGTCGGGCTGCGGTAAGTCGACTTTATTGCGTGTCCTCAATCGGATGTATGATCTCTATCCGGGTCAGCACGCCGAAGGTCAGATTTTATTTGACGGACGCAATATTCTGGATCCCGGCGAAGATCTCAATTTGCTTCGCGCCCGCATCGGCATGGTGTTTCAAAAGCCGACGCCGTTCCCGATGACGATTTACGACAATATTTCGTTTGGTCTGAAACTTTATGAAAACCTCTCGAAATCCGAACTGGATGGTCGGGTTGAAGATGCCTTGAAGCGCGCCGCACTTTGGACCGAGGTGAAGGACAAGCTGGGTGCAAACGGCCTCAGCCTCTCGGGTGGCCAGCAGCAACGTCTGTGCATTGCGCGTACGGTTGCGATTAAGCCCGAGGTGATCTTGTTCGACGAGCCCTGCTCGGCCCTTGATCCGATTTCAACGGCCAAAATCGAAGAGTTGATCGACGAGCTCAAGCATGAATATACGATCGCCATTGTGACGCATAACATGCAACAAGCGGCTCGCGTGTCCGAGCATACGGCGTTTATGTATCTGGGTGACCTTGTTGAGTTTGATGAAACATCAAAAATCTTCACATCGCCAAGCGATCCGCGGACACAAGATTATATCACCGGCCGTTTCGGCTGACCCTTTCGCCCCGACCGGGAGATAAACCATGAGCGACCACACCGTACGTGCCTATGATGATGATCTGATGGAGATCAGCCGTAAGATTACCGAGATGGGCGGTATTGCCGAAACCATGCTCTCCAACGCCATCCAGTCTCTGGTCAAGGGTGATACGGAGCTTGCCCAACGGGTGATCGCAACCGATCCCAAGCTTGACGCTCTTGAGCGTGAAATTGAGGAAAAGGCCATCCTGACGATTGCAAGGCGCCAGCCGATGGCGATCGATTTGCGGGCCTTGGTATCTGCCATCCGGATTGGGAGCGATTTGGAACGCATTGGTGATTTGGCCAAAAACGTCAGCAAACGCGTCGTTGCCATTGACGGCCAATTTGCCCCGCAGAAAATTGTCGGCGGCGTGATCCACATCAGTGATCTGGCATTGGATCGGCTTCACCGTGTTCTTGACGCTTACGCCCATCGGAATGTTGATGGCGCAGTCGCCGTCTGGAAGGAAGACGAGGAAATCGATCAGCTTTATAATTCGCTGTTCCGTGAATTGCTCACCTATATGATGGAAGATCCGCGCAATATCGGTTTCTGCGCGCATCTTTTATTCTCCGCAAAAAACATTGAACGGATCGGTGATCACTGCACCAACATCGCCGAGACGATTAATTACCTCGTAACAGGCGAAAGCATGACAACGGACCGTCCCCGTGCGGCGGGCGGTTATGAGCCTCTTCAAACGTCGTAGTTTTGTTTAGTATTCCGAGAGTTGCCCTATTATGTCCGCAAGACCCCGTGTTTTGATCGTCGAGGACGAGGAGCCCCTTACGCTCCTGTTGCGTTATAATCTCGAGGCCGAAGGCTACGCGGTCGATAGCGCGTCCCGCGGCGACGAAGCGGAGATCATGCTCCGGGAGCAGGTGCCTGATCTGGTTATCCTCGATTGGATGTTGCCAGGACTTTCAGGCATCGAGCTTTGCCGTCGCTTAAGATTGCGGCCTGAAACCCAAGGGCTACCCGTCATTCTTTTGACCGCCCGTGGCGAAGAAAGTGAACGCGTGCGCGGCTTGGCTACAGGGGCGGATGATTACGTCGTCAAGCCGTTTTCGGTGCCGGAACTGTTGGCCCGTGTCCGGGCACTTTTGCGCCGCGCTTCGCCCAACCGGGTGGCAACCTCGTTGGAAGCGGGTGAATTATTACTCGACCGGTCCAGTCATCGTGTTCGGCGCGGTAACCGCGAATTACATTTGGGTCCGACCGAATTCAAGCTCTTGGAGTTCCTGATGGAACGGCCCGGCCGCGTCTTCACACGCGGTCAATTGCTCGATAGCGTTTGGGGTATGGATGCCGAGATCGATGAGCGGACGGTGGATGTCCATGTCGGCAGATTGCGCAAAGCGGTCAATAAACCCCGCGAACGCGACCCGATCCGGACGGTGCGGGGCGCCGGTTATTCTTTTGATGAGAATTTCGCGCGCCGCGCAGGCTAAGGGTTAGTCGCGCGGCTTGGCCCGCCGACGATCGCTCGATGGTTGATACGCGATCCGGGCATGGAAGCTGCAATAGGGCGTGCCTACCGGCGAATTGCCACCGCAGAAGCGGAAATCTGCGGAGGATGGGTCGCCAAACGGCCAACGGCAGGTCGTCTCGCGCAGTTCCATAATCGAAATACGCTCTGACATTGGAACGACGACATCCTCGAATGGCTGAACGTCATAATCGATCACAGGCGAAAGCATTGTTTCTGCCGAGGCGGCGAGCGCGAGATTGCCCCTGACCGATCCACCGCCACTGCTTGCCCCAACGGAGGAAAAAGATCCGCCCGACGAGGCGCGACTGCCCCCGGTGTGGGTTAACGGATGGCTCGGTGCACGGGTTACCTTGCGAGGGCGTGAAGACGGTGTAGACGGTGTTTTTGCGCGGCCCGAGAGCCCCAACCGATGAACTTTTCCAATAACGGCGTTTCGGGTGATGCCATGATTAAGCTCAGTCGCAATTTGGCTGGCGCTCAACCCTTGTGTCCAGAGCTTACGAAGCAATTCAACCCGTTCATCTGTCCAAGACATACTTTACCTCGTTTTACCCAACGGCCAGCAAAAAATTGAAGCCAAAAAATCAATCAAACACGATCGCTCCCTTCACTCTCGTTGACCGTGAGCTTCACCAGATATCGTGCTTAACGTGGGCTCAACCTACAATATACCGTGACTCTGCCGCAAGCATCGTCGAGTCGTGTCAGTAGTTTTCAACAGCGATGAGCGGTGGATATCTCTATTAAAATTGATCCTTGGTGCAGCGGAGGAGGTAGCGATCTAATCGCCTTGTCCAATGAAGGACTGATTGACACCGCGCCTTTGCAATCTATGATGCACATAACTAATGAGCCGTCCCCGAAAGGGCGGCCATTTTTGTTTTGAACAGCCTGATCTTAAAAGGAGTTCGTCATGGCCGATTCAAGTTCCGCTGCGCAGTCTTCACCGGCTCTTTTGCCGGTCTTCGCCCGCATGGAACTTGCGTTTGAGCGAGGCGAGGGCGCTTGGCTCATTTCAACCAAGGGTGAACGCTATCTGGATTTTGGCTCCGGCATCGCGGTGAACGTCGTTGGCCATGCCCATCCCCATTTGGTGGAAGCGTTGCAGACCCAAGCAACGAAACTTTGGCATACGTCGAACCTTTATCAGATCCCCGATGGCGAGCGGCTCGCGCGCCGTTTGGTGGACCATTCTTTTGCCGATACCGTTTTCTTCACCAATTCGGGTGCCGAAGCACTCGAATGCGCCATTAAAATGGCGCGGAAATATCACGCTGCCTCGGGCCATGCCGAGCGCTACCGGATCATCACCTTTGAGGGCGCGTTTCATGGCAGAACGCTCGCGACCCTTGCTGCTGGTGGCCAACAAAAATATCTCGATGGTTTCGGGCCCAAAGTTGACGGGTTCGATCAGGTTCCTTTTGCCGATCACGCGGCGATTGAAAAAGCCATCACGGCGGAGACAGCCGCCATCCTGATCGAGCCTATTCAGGGTGAAGGCGGCGTGCGCGTTGTTCCTACGCAGTGTTTGCGAGGGCTCCGTGAGCTTTGCGACCGGCATGGCCTCTTGCTGATTTTTGACGAGGTGCAATGCGGCGTAGGGCGGTCTGGCAAGCTCTTCGCGCATGAGCGCTCGGGAATTACACCGGACATCATGGCCTTGGCGAAAGGGATCGGCGGCGGTTTCCCCATGGGCGCATGTCTGGCGACAACCGAGGCCGGAAAAGGCATGACGGCCGGCACGCATGGCTCGACCTTCGGCGGCAACCCCTTAGCAATGGCGGTCGGCAACGCCGTCCTGGACATTGTTTTAGCGCCGGGCTTTCTTGACCACGTCGAAAAAGTAGCTTTGTTGTTCAAGCAAAGGCTGGCCGAAGTCAAGGATCGCCATCCCCGTATCATCGCGGAAGTGCGTGGCGAGGGGCTGCTCGTCGGCTTGAAAATGGCGGTTCCAAATACGGAAATGACGGCGGCTTTGTTGAAACAGCAGATGCTCGCAGTCGGCGCGGGCGACAATGTCGTCCGGTTGCTACCGCCTTTGATTATCGATGAAACGATTATTGGCGACGCGATATCCCGCATCGATCGGGCGTGTTCGCAGATCGAGGCCGATATGGGTTTGACACAGAAAAAGGCGGTGGGAGCATGACCTCTTCACAAAGCTCGCTGCAGCCAAAGCATTTTCTCGATCTGACGGATTTCTCGTCTGATCAGCTGCGTACCATTTTACAGGGCGCGGGCACGATCAAAGCCGAGCGAAAGGCCGCGCGTGAGGCGGGCATTCGTCCAAAAACCCGCCCCTTCGAGGGCAAGGTTTTGGCGATGATCTTTGACAAGCCATCAACGCGGACACGCGTCTCCTTCGACGTGGGTATGCGGGAACTTGGCGGCGAGACGCTGATGTTGACCGGTGCCGAGATGCAGCTTGGTCGGGGTGAAACCATTGCCGACACCGCGCGCGTCCTCTCCCGTTATGTCGATGCCATCATGATCCGGACACTGGATCACGCGAAAGTCCGTGAATTGGCGGAGAACGCATCCGTTCCCGTGATCAATGGCCTGACGAAACTATCGCATCCATGCCAGGTCATGGCGGATGTCATGACCTATGAAGAGCATAATGGTCCCATTCAGGGCCGAACGGTCGCCTGGATGGGGGATGCCAATAATGTGTTGGCCTCCTGGATCCATGCTGCGGCGCGGTTTGACTTCCAGCTCAAAATTGCCGCACCGGAAGATTTGTCACCCACAGCGGAGCTGATCGCTTGGGCCCGTAATGAAGGGGCGCGGGTTACCGTTACACGCAGTCCGCAAGATGCCGCAGAAGGCGCGGATTGCGTCGTCACCGATTGCTGGGTCTCGATGGGGGATGAAGATGCAGGCCGTCGCCATAATCTTCTATTGCCGTATCAGGTGAACAGCAAACTCATGAAGCTTGCAGCACCCAAAGCCGTTTTCATGCATTGCTTACCCGCGCATCGCGGCGAGGAAGTAACGGATGAAGTGATGGATGGCCCACAATCGGTCGTTTTCGATGAAGCGGAAAATCGGCTACATGCCCAAAAGGGTATTTTGGCCTGGTGCCTTGGTGCGATTGCTTGATGATGTTGGAAAGCATCGGCAACCGAAATGATGACAGGGTTTTGCCCTACACCGTTGAACCACTCGATATCCGTGGCCGCGCCGTTCGGCTTGGCCCGATGGTCGATGATATTTTACGCCGTCACGCCTATCCAGACCCTGTATCGCAATTGCTCGGACAAGCCGTTGCGCTTGCGGTGTTGTTGGGATCGGCGCTCAAATTTGAAGGCCGCTTCCAGATTCAAACCCGGGCCGATGGCCCTGTCGATATGTTGGTGGTCGATTTTGAAGCACCAGATCGGGTACGGGGCTATGCCCGTTTTGATGCATCACGTCTGGTCGACGGTATGTCGCCCGAGGATGTGCTTGGTCGCGGTCAACTGGGATTGACGATTGACCAAGGTAACGAAATGTCCCGCTATCAGGGCATTGTGGCCCTTGATGGCCAAGGCCTTGAAGAAGCGGCGCAGCAATATTTCAGGCAATCCGAGCAAATCCCCACACGGGTTAGGCTGGCCGTTGGCAAAGTTTTACAGGCCGATGGCGGGGGCGATCTCCAACCGGTTTGGCGCGCAGGCGGGGTGATGGCGCAATTTATGCCGACCTCGCACGAGCGCCAACGCAAGGCCGATCTTCATCCGGGGGATGCACCGGAAGGCGCTACGATCCTTGCCTTTGGCGACGATGATGCGTGGGTCGAGGCGCGCCTGCTCATTGAGACGGTCGAAGACCACGAACTGATCGACCCGACTGTGACGAGCGAGGAACTGCTCTATCGTCTATTCCACGAAAGTGGGGTGGTAGTTTTCGAGTCGGAGCCCGTTATCGCCCAATGCCGCTGCTCCAGGGAGCGTATCCTGTCCATGATCAAGGGGTTTCCCCCTGAGGAACGCCGTGAAATGGTCGCCGATGACGGTATGATCAGCGTCACCTGCGAGTTTTGCTCAAACCGCTATGATGTCGCCCCCGACGAGGCAGGCATTTAACATCCATCCTACTGTGAACTTGCCACAGTCTTCCCGCCTAACTATAACGCTTCCGTAACAATCGGAACCGCAATGAGCATTGCCTTACGTCCCTCGGAAGCGTTGGCCTTATGGCATCAGGTGACCCTCGGGCTGGTGCGCGAGGACGGGCATGATTTTTCCGCGCGTCAAATTACGATTTTGCTGACGGTTTATCTCGAAGCACCGCCTCACACGGTGCGGGGTCTGGCAAAAAAGTTGGGGGTGACCAAACCTGTCATCACCCGTGCATTGGATACGATGGGCAGGCTTGAATTGATCAGCCGCCGTCGCGACGATGCAGACCGTCGCAATGTCATCATCCAGCGCACCGTTAAGGGCGCCTTATTTGTGGAAAAAATTGGTGATCTAATTGTCGCAAGCGCAAAGGAATTGGCCAGATGAATGCCTATGATCATCGCCTCACGCCGGCTCGTCCCGATCTGGCCGCCGAGCACCTTCGGGATACCATCAGTGCACCCCGCTATGCCGAAGGTGTTCCACAAATCGTGTTTGACGGATCGGCTGAACTTCGCCGCGCGGCCGTTCCCGACGCTCCGCTCGAAACCGAAGCACTCCACGGCGAACTCTTCACGGTGTTTGATCGCGATGAGGAAGGGTGGAGTTGGGGCCAACTCGCCCGCGACGGCTATGTTGGCTATATGCCATCACAGTCGCTTACATCCGACATCGCAGTGCCAACGCACCGCGTCGCGGTTTTGCGCAGCTTTCTGTATGGCGGGCCGAGCATCAAATTACCGCCGATGGCGGTCCTGTCCCTGGGCAGTCGCGTTTCGATTGTGGGCCGGAAAGACAGCTTGGCGATCACCCATCGCGGTCATTATATTTTTGCGGATCATCTCGCCCCGATTGCCGAAGTCGAGCCCGATTTTGTCGCCGTTGCCGAACGCTTTATCGGCATCCCTTACTATTGGGGCGGTAAAACCAGCTTAGGCCTCGATTGTTCCGGCCTTGTCCAGGTATCGTTGAGTGCCGCTGGAATTGAGGTTTTACGGGACACCGATATGCAAGAAAAAAGTGTTGGCACGCTTTTGCCCTTCAATGCTGAATTAAAACGCGGCGACCTCATTTTCTGGAAGGGCCATGTCGGCATTATGCGTGACGCATATGAGCTTTTGCATGCCAGCGGACATCAGATGCTGGTCGTCAGTGAGCCTTTGAAAGGTGCCGTTGACCGCATAGAGGCAAAAGGCGCGGGATCGATTACGTCGATCAGGCGGATTTAATTTAAGCCAACATTCGCGCACAGAATGCCGCTCTCCCTTCTCCCGGACGGCAGAAGGGTCGTTAAAATATCAATACCCCCTCTCGCGGCTCACCGTATTCAATAACGCTTCGCCCTTCTCAACCCTGCGTACTTGCGCGGCAATGGCGCGTGCTACCGCTAAAGGGTCGGATACGGACGCGTTATGAGGCGTGATCGTAACCCTCGGATGACTCCAGAGCGGGGAGTTCATAGGCAAGGGCTCGGTTTGGAACACGTCCAGCACCACTTCATGCAAGGTGCCGTCTTCGAGGCAGGCAAGAATATCGCTCTCAATTTGCAGGTTGCCACGTCCGGCATTGATCAAGGACGGCGCGGGTAGGCGACCATCCCGCGCGAGGCCTTTTAACAAGCGGGCATTGATGATGCCGCGCGTCTCATCTGTGAGGGGCAACAACGCAACAAGGATATCTGTCCTCGCCAGAAACGCAGGCAAGCCTGTGTCGCCTGAATAGGTCGAAATACCGTCAAGCATCTTGTCCGAACGGCTCCAACCGGCAACATCAAACCCGATCATCCGGAGCTTTTGTGCGGCATCCGCTCCCAATACACCGAGCCCCATGACACCCACGCGAACGTCCGCCGCGGCGGGCTGCCAATCGTCATCGATCCATTGGTTGAGCTTTTGTTGGTCACGATAACGGCGCATCTGGCGCATGATCGATAGCGCGTGCAGCACCACATATTCGCTCATCCGGTTGGTCAGGTCCGGATCAACAACCCGCGCCATCGGTATATCGGGCAAATTTGGGTCACGAAAGAGATGGTCAACACCCGCCCCCATCGAGAACACGGCTTTTAAATTCGGATAATGCGCGAGCGATCCGGGAGGATGATACCAAGTCATCGCGAATTCAATACTACTGGGGTCAAAGGCGTCACCTAGCTTTACGACCGCGCGCTCTGGCAAAAGGGAGCGAAACTGCTTCATCCACGGATCGGGATCGCCCGATCCAAGCGCTACCAGAAAACTCATGATTTATATTCCTTTACCTTGAAAACGGTCGTGAATGAGCCGGCGGTCTAAGGGCTTTTCATCGCTTATGTGATAGGCCTCTTTCAAGGCCATAATGGCAGCCTCTGCATCACTCTCGGTTCTCGCATGAACAAAACCGATCGGCTTATTCCGCTCAACCCTATCGCTGAGGGCGGCAAGGTCTGTGAACCCCACCGAATGATCAATCGAATCTTCTGCCCTTGTCCTTCCACCGCCAAGGGAAACAACCGCCATGCCAATATCACGCGTTGAGATAGATGCGACATAGCCCGACCTATCCGGAAACACCGGCTTGGAAACGGGAGCGGGCTTGAAATAATGGGTCGGACGCTCAATCACATCCGATGGTCCGCCCAACGCTGTCACCATGCGTTGAAAGCGATCGGCAGCCCCTCCCGATACAATAGCTTGTTCAATCATGGTGACACCCTCGTCAAGCGTCGTCACCAAACCGCCGATCAGCAGCATATCGGCACCCAAGGCCAACACCACCTCGTGTAAGCGCCTGTCGCGGTGTTTGCCGGTCAGATAATCGATCGCATTCATCACTTCGACGGCATTGCCCGCCGCAGACGCCAGAGGCTGGTTCATATCCGTGATCAAAGCCGTGGTCGGCAAACCCGCCCCCGTCGCCACATCGGCAAGACTCTTGGCCAGTTCGCGCGACCCTTCAAGTGTCGGCATAAAGGCCCCGTTGCCGGTTTTCACATCCATCACCAAACCCTGCAAACCGGCAGCCAGTTTTTTGGACAGAATGGAGGCAGTAATCAGCGGAATGGATTCGACCGTGGCCGTTACATCCCGGATCGAATAAAGTTTTTTATCCGCAGGCGCAAGGTCAGCCGTCTGGCCGATAATCGCGGCACCCGTTTCACCGACAACCTTCCGAAACAAAGCGAGGTCGGGCTGGGAGATATAGCCCGGAATGGAATCAAGCTTGTCGAGTGTGCCGCCGGTGTGACCTAAGCCGCGCCCCGAAATCATCGGCACGTAACCACCACACGCCGCAACTGCTGGCGCGAGCATGAGGCTAACATTATCGCCAATGCCACCCGTAGAGTGCTTGTCCAAAACCGGACCTGGCATTTTGGACCAATCGAGCACGGTGCCGGATTGCATCATGGCGGAAGTGAGCGCCACCCGTTCCGGCATCGTCATACCGCGAAAAAACACCGCCATCGCGAAGGCCGCCGCTTGCGCGTCTGTTACGCTGCCTGTGGTCAAGCCATTGATAAACGCCGTAATGTCACGGGCATCTAATTCCGCACCATCCCGCTTCTTTCGAATGATCTCTTGCGGCAGCATCACATTTCTCCCTGTACTTTTCGTGATACAGGGCTTTCCGGAAAAAATCAGGTCTAAAAATTAAGCCGCGTATCGCGTTGCGTCCTCGCCATAATGGTCGATATAGCGCGGATGAATGGCGCTCACGGGCAAAATAACCAACACGTCCGTCGTGCCAAATTGATGGTCTATCACAGCTCCATCGCCAATTTTGGCACCCACGCGAAGATAGCCTTTGATCAGCGGCGGCAGCGCATGAAGGGCCAGCTTGGCATTGATGGCATCGGGTGCGATCCGATCCATCGCAATGCGGCGTTGCGGCACAGCGGCGGCGCTCCACTCGCGTTCGGCGCGCGCGGAATGGTGCAGAAAACTGAGAGGTAAGGCCAGCGCGTCAGGGTCCGTTCCCTCAAAGCTCGCGCAGCCGAACATCACATCGATCTTATAGCGCTTCACATACGCCCAGATGCCGTGCCAGAGCAGCTCGACGGTTCGTTTATCGCGGTAAGGTTTAGCAACGCAAGAACGGCCCAGTTCAAGAAACCGCGCATTCGGGTGGGCTTTCAGCATCGGCTCAATATCAAATTCGGATGCCGTGTAAAAACCACCAAAGCGGGTGGCAATTTCTTGGCGCAGGAGGCGATAGGTACCCACAACTTTGGGCTTTATTTGCGCGTGATCAATGACAAGAAGATGGTCACACACTGCATCGAACGCATCGATATCGCGGCGCTTCAGCCGCGAGACAAGGTCCGGAATGGCCGACATTTCCTCGCAAAACACGGTATAACGCAGCCGTTGCGCCCGTTTGATATCTTTTTTGGTGGCGGCAAGGCGAACTTCCAAATTCCCAATGCGGCCTAACGTGTAAGCGTCCATCAGGGGACGCTGGAAAAAGGATTGCATCAGACCCGACCCCGTCCGCGCCATCGAGGCGACGTGTCCAGTGATGGTCTTAGGATCGAGCATGGTGGCAAACCCCGCATGAGCCATACGAAAACGACTCAAAATCGTTTATATATGACAAAGACATCATAAAACGCTGACGGGATTGTGACAGTTTAACGCGTTTGCGACGATCAGGTAACTTCCCGCGCCTGATAACTCAAGGCTTCGGCGAGATGAATGCGGCGTGTCGTCTCGGAGCCGTCCAGATCGGCGAGGGTTCGGGCTACTTTCAAGACCCGATGATAGCCCCGCGCCGTCAATTTCATCGTGTCTGCCGCGCTGCGGAGAAGGGCTACACCTGTCTCATCCAGCGCGGTTATCTCGGCTAAATGGCTTATCGGACACGCCGCGTTGCATGTTGCATCGGGCAAGGAAAGCGCCGAATACCGGTTCGATTGCAGGGTGCGTGCGCGGGCTACGCGGCGTGCAACGCTTTTCGATTCTTCGGACTTTCCCGGTGCTATCAGATCGGACGCGGTAACGGCAGGCACCTCAATCACGAGACCGATCCGGTCGAGAAACGGTCCCGAAATCCGCGATTGATAGTGTGCCACGCACATCGCATTCGGCGCCTTTTTGCACGCAAAGCCTGGTTCTGTGGCACGTCCGCAGCGACACGGGTTCATCGCGGCTATCAATTGAAACCGTGCGGGATAGGTAATCCGATGGTTGGCTCTTGCGATAATGACCTCTCCGGATTCGAGGGGTTGACGAAGGCTATCGAGGACTTGGGGCTGGAACTCCGGTAACTCATCCAAAAATAAAACCCCGTTATGGGCAAGCGAGACTTCACCGGGGCGCGCCCGAATACCGCCGCCCACCAAAGCGGCCATCGAGGCGGAATGATGCGGTGCGCGAAACGGTCGCCGGTCGGTCAACTCGCCGCCCGCCAAAGCCCCTGCCACCGATTGGATCATCGAGACTTCTAACAACTCCTTCGGCCCCAAAGGTGGCAGGATGGAAGGAAGCCGTGCCGCCAACATCGATTTGCCCGCACCAGGCGGTCCCGAAAGCAGCATATTGTGTCCGCCAGCGGCGGCAATTTCCAGAACCCGCCGCGCAGTTTCCTGCCCCTTGATATCGGTCAGATCAGGCAACGGAATTCCTTCGCCCCGGACCACGGGCTCGGGGCGGCTCAGCACCTGGGTGCCTTTAAAATGATTGGCAAGCTGGATGAGTGACCGAGGCGCAATGATCTCCAACTCGCGCGAAGCCCACGCCGCTTCTGGCCCGGACACGTAAGGGCAGATCAAGCCATGCCCCCGCGTATTGGCGGCAATGGCGGCGGGCAAAACACCGGCGACGGGCGAGATCGAGCCATCTAACCCCAATTCACCTAAAACCGTAAACCCCTCCAAAGCATCTGGCGGAATAGCGCCAATCACCGCCATTAAAGCAAGCGCCACGGGTAAATCGAAATGGCTACCCTCTTTCGGCATATCGGCTGGCGCCAGATTAACCGTGATGCGTTTGGCGGGTAGAGCGAGGCCCGACGCCACCAACGCCGCCCGAACCCGTTCGCGCGATTCAGCAACGGCTTTGTCGGGCAAGCCGACAATATTAAACAGCACCTTGCCCGGCATAATCTGCGCCTGCACATCAACCGGCTTGGCCTCAATGCCTTCAAACGCCACCGTCGAAACGCGGGCTACCATAAAGCAGCCCGCGCCGTCGCACGTGTATCGTTTGAAGCAGATCGTTTCTTGGTCATGACGCGTGCGAGTTTAGCGCCAGATTTTACGAAGGAACCTGTCTTTTGTGACAGGTATTTTGATCCCTCGTTCCGCTATTGCACCGGTGCTGCCTTGCTTAGAAACTGTTCTACTTCGCGCCTACGTTCCTGAAGGCCCGGATGCGTCGATAAGAACGAAACGTCACCTTGGCTGCCTTTCGGCACGATGCGGTCGAGCAAAGCAAACATCGCCAAAGAATTACGTCCGATCTTTTGCATCAAAACAACGCTGTCGTGATCGGCTTCGCGCTCGAAATCGCGCGAATTGGAGAGGGTTTGGAGGGCGCTTGCCTGTTGGATGACACTGTCGATCATGCTGCCGGGATCGCCGCTCACCATGCTGATAAAAAAGCTAATGCCGAGCGCCTGATAGATCAATCTGAGCGAATGGCGGTGTTCAATATGGCCAATTTCATGAGCAAGAACGCCAGCAACCTCATCGGGGCTTTGCGAGAGTTTTACCAATTGATCGGTGATGATGACGGTACCGCCCGGAAGCGCAAAGGCATTGGGTCCAATTCTTGGGGCATCGAAAAAAAGCAACGATAGCCGTCCCGACGGTTGGCCCGCCGCTATCGCCAGCGCGTCGAAATCGGCGCGATACATGTCGCGCTGTGCCGTAACAAGTTTGGAGGGTGACAAAAGAGTATGGTCGAGCGTTGTGAGCGTTCCGGTATCGATGAACTGCGAAACGGCGGGAGGTGTCATCCAAGCAGCAGCCGCGGCGAAGGCGGGAAGCCCCCATAACCATAAACTGACGGAGACCAGAATGGTCGCCGCTGCCGCAAAAATTATCGATTTTAGGCTGCGTTCGTGCCGACCGACCGATTCAAAAAAGCCCGGTTTTTCCTGTAAAATCGAGAGCAATTCGGCATCGGTTTGGGCCTCGAACACACTTCCATCCGGAAAAGTCAGCTTTGTAGGTAAACCTGCCAAAGACGATGATCTAGTCAGTTTTTTCGGCCTCATCATATCGCTGCGGCCCTCGATACGCAGAAATAAGCCATCCACATCGCGTGAAAGCACGGCAGATATTGTTCGTGACGCGTGAGCCTCGAAATAGCGGCCTGGAATTTCAACGGCCATGAACAGACGCCCTAAATCGCATTTTCGCGGGCTTGAACGCCCAAAAAGTGCCAATTACCTCTAAGCTTTGCTTAAAATCCAAAGCTTATCAACTCGATCTCGGCATACTCGGCGGCGACCACATTACCGTCGCCTCCCGCTTGGCCGACAAATTCACTTAAATCAGTAGAAGCAATCAGGCTCGTTCTGTCCGTTAAATAGCGCCAAGAGCGGATCGCCGCCCAAGGGCGCATCAAACCGAGCGTGAGAACGGTGACGAGAAGGTTGGAGACGACCATCCAGCAATAGCCGAGGCGGTGAAGAGACGAACGGAAGCGATGGGCTCCATCGAGTGTTAATCCGTTAAAGACAATATTGCGGGCTCCAGCATGGTAAAAGAGCCCCGCTATCAATAAGGCGGCATAGAGGCCCATAAAAATAGAAAATGAAAATGTGCGAAGATAGGGCGAAAATCCATCAAAATTCACGTGCTGGAGTAACGCTGTTCCAATCGGTAATCCTATCAAGAGGATGGCTAAAACAACGAACAGGCCAATCGATAGAACAAAATTACCATACAAGGCGCCGAGCGGAATGCCCGTTTCAAGCCTTGCCGTACCATACCGCAAATTGCCGTATAGATAACGCGACGTGGCGCGCGTGTAGATTGGCGTAATCAGACCAACCGTTATTATCGTCAACAACGGCAATAAAAGGAATATTCGAAACGCCCGCCAATAAGACCCTTGAAACCCAAAACGGACATTCCGATAGCTTGTCATCCGTGCGCTAAACCCAACCGCTTTGTTGATGACCCAAGGAAGTGCAAAAATAAATCCAAAGCTTAAGATGCCGAAAATCGGCGAAAAGTGAACCAGAATATTATAAACAACCAGCACCCCGAAAACGATCAGCCGTCCCATTAAAATTTGCTTTGGCTTGGCGTGATATTCAAAATTATGCCCATCGAGCCACGTATTGCCGTAAAAATAACGCAACCGCCTTACTTTGGCCCACGCCGAATAGATACCGAGGGTGATGATCGATAAAAGAACGTTCACAATCCAAATACCGAAATACTCGCCCGCGCGGCCGCGAAATTCAAAGGGAAGGTGGCGGGCCGTTGGCGGGTGAGACGGGTTAGGCATCGTATCAAGTGGTGTATTCAATTCGTCCATCGCCTTCCCCTTATCGCGGTTTTGCCATCCCCTTCAGCCGATACAACACCTCCAACGCCTCGCGGGGAGTCATCTCATCGGGGTGGATGTCGTCCAATGCTTCACGCAGTAAATCAGGTTTTGCCGTAACGGCAAGTGTTGTTTGCTGCGGCGTCATCAAAGCGGAGAACAGTGGTAAATCGTCGATCATCCGTGCGACAGGCGCTTGGCGGTCCGAGGCTTCGAGTTCGGCTAAGATCGTTGTAGCGCGTTCGATCACCGAGCGCGGCAAGCCCGCTAAACGCGCCACCTGAATGCCGTAAGAGCGGTCGGCGGTGCCGGGCACCACTTCGTGGAGAAAAATCACCTCGCCGTGGTGGTCGGTCACGCGCATCGTCGCGTTTGCTAACCGGTTCAGGCGTTTGGTCAACGCCGTTAACTCATGAAAATGGGTCGCAAACAGAGCGCGGCATCTGTTGCCTTCGTGGAGATGTTCAACGGTCGCCCAAGCGATCGAGAGACCGTCAAAGGTGGCGGTGCCGCGCCCGATCTCGTCCAAAATCACGAGCGAGCGTTCGCTGGCCTGGTTCAAAATGGCTGCTGTCTCGATCATCTCCACCATAAAGGTCGAACGTCCACGCGCCAGATCATCCGCCGCACCCACGCGTGAAAACAATCGGTCAACAATGCCGATATTGGCACGTTTGGCGGGCACATAG
>Ga0114964_10001512_pt1 | contig 16906 bp, 24 predicted proteins | sample C_131016_MF_Meta_FD_92638 | JGI IMG/M metagenome (GOLD analysis project Ga0114964, IMG submission 92638) | Freshwater microbial communities from Lake Croche, Canada to study carbon cycling - C_131016_MF_MetaG | ecosystem: Environmental > Aquatic > Freshwater > Lake | place: Lake Croche, Canada... | reverse complement strand
TATGTATAAAGCAGCATCTTTCTTAAGTTCTCCTATTTCAGGATATGCTAAGTCACATATAGTACCATCAAAGTCTATACTTAATATTAATTTTTTCATATAAGTTTTTCTTTAATTAATATTTCTCTCACTTTCTCTACAAGATCATCTATAGTTCCATCATTAATAATTTCATAATCAAATTCTGCATCATCTAAAGCTGTTTCTGAAGGGTGTTCTGGTGCTATTATTCCATCTTTAACAGCTTGTTTTACATCTACATATGTATACCCATAATCTTCTCCACCAATTTTTAACTTTCTAGTTACTCTAATAGTAATACCATCTCTTTGTTTTACAGCTTCCATCTCATTAGGAAATCTCATATCTGTAATAATCCATTTAGGATAAGTGTCTACATCAAAAGATTGTTTTACAGGAGTTAGTTGATTAATTCTGGTTTTTTTTCCTTTATAATCAGCAAACAAAGCATTTACCCATACATTTGTATGAACACCAACTCTCATACCTTCTGTTCCAAGTTTTTGTAAAAAGGTGCGATATGTCATACCCCAACCTTCAGGCATCATTTGTTTCTTAAACTCTTGGTCTTCAAATTTCTCTACAGGAACACCTGTAAGAAGAGAAGCTATTGTTTTCAACTTTCCAGCATATTTTTTAATTTGCCAAGGATGATAACCCTCATTTCCTATATCTAGTTTATCAAATTCTTCAAAATTTGGATAGACTGTTTTATTTACAGTGTCATCTGTCAAGTACTGAATAATTTTACCTACAGTGTCTTTTCCAACACCTATTTTTCCTGAAATTCCAATTAAAGCCATATGTAACCTCCTGCTGTTTTTGCTCTACCTGTAAGAGCGTTACTAATTGATTTTATTCCTGTTTTTAAAACTGCCTCTGTTATAGAGGGATATTCTTTTATTAATTCCATATTTTTATTATATTGTTTAATTATTCTTTTTTTATTAGACTCTTTTCCTTTTAAACTATTACTTATTTTAATTTTAGTAGTTTCTGATAAAAATTGTCCTTTTTTACTAGTACTATACCCTTTTAATCCTTTATTCCAAGGAATGAACCCTGGTTTAAATTGATTTTTTATACAATTTTCAGTTTTACCTACATTACCTTTTAATATTTTAGGTTTAGCTGTTCCATAATTCCATGGTTTTTGTCCTTTTTTAAAAGAAGTTTGGTTACCTACAGTTAAACCATCACCACCAGAAGTATGATTAACAAGATTAAATCCCCATTGTCTAAATTGCTCAATCCAAAATTTTTCCCAATATTTCCATTCTGATTCATCTATTTCATCAAGAATATTCATTTTAGGTTTTAAACCTTGATTTCTTAAACTATTTATCCAATTTCTTTTATGAGAATGTTCATTATGTAATCTGTTACAATGATTATGAAATCTTTCTTTTGGATTTTTTGTTTTACCTATGTATCTAACTTCTTTAGTTATAGGATGTTCTAATGTATAAATGTATACGTTCATAATGTTTTTTACAAAGATATACATTATAGATTTAACATGCAAACTTCCCAACACCTATTTTACCATTAATACCTATTATCATATTGATTTATTTTTATTGTTACACGTTAAGCACTTAAGTGTTTGAACATCAAAATTACGTTCTGTTTTACACTTATCACAATATTTATATAAAGCTATCATAATACTCTAGAATTAATACAATTTTTGCTTATATCAATATTATGATATATTTTAAGGTATCTTCTTAGTACCTCTTTTTTGTCAAGATCTGAATAGCTAAATCTTACACAGACTTTAGCATACTGAATTTTTATAAAATCTCTCATAGTAGTGTAATTATGAGGGAGCTTTTACACTCCCTCTAATTAAAATAATTCTAATTGTTGCCCATAACTACCTGCAGAAGGTAGTATTGTAGATAGTCTTTCTATCTTGTGTATTTCATCATATATCTTATTCAGATAATATGCATCATTTACACCATAGTCTTCCCAAAGTTTGTTTTCTATTCTATTAAAAATAGTTTGATGTATCTTAACACTTTCTAATTGCATCTCTCTACCATCAGGATGACACTTAATGAGCTTGGTACCTTTATCAGACATAAAATATCTAATGAGTTTCTGAAGTTTATTTTCTTTATAAACTCCATTCTCTACTCTACGTTCTATAAAATACCAATCACCTTTAAGTTTTGCACCTGCGCAATAGTCAAGTATATTTCTATTTGCTTTTAAAAAGTCTGCAGGATCTACACCATCTATAAAATAAGCATACAATGCCTTTGGAATAATCAAGAAAGACTTGTTTTTATGAAAAGGTAAATCTTTAAATTCAAATCTACCTTTACATTTTACTTCACCATTATCATATACAGCAATGTAATTATTTACATCACCTATGATCATTTTATTATACTTTACAGTTTCTAACTGCAGATTAGTCATTACTTCCCATTCTTTACAGATCTGGAAAAAGAGTTCTTCATATTGTTCATCTAGTAAAAACTCAAGACCATCTGTGTTTTGCATAAGAGGTTGTGCTCCAGGGATTCTAGTAGCTAGCATCTCATACAACATAGATAGTTGTAATTGACCATTAACAGTTATTCTAAAAGTTAACTCAGGATCATATAGAAATGAATTACGTTCTTTGCTTAAACCATATGTAGAATTTAATATAATCTTAAACAAATAGTTTAGTGGATCTTTTTTGCTATACTTTTTTCTTTCTTCAAAGAACCATTCATACAGCTCACAAAAATCCTTCTTAGGAAACTGTGCAGGTCCCCACTGATTTCTAATTGCTAGATTTGGATAAAAAGAAGTTACATCTGCAGATAAGATAATCTTACCATTGCCAGATTTATATATACCAGGTTTGATACAACCATGTAAACCACCTAGACCAAAATCAGTTTTTACACCTTTATACATCATAGTATACTTAGGTCCTTTGATTTTATCATCTTTATCATCATACAACTTAGTATCTACTACTAAGTTCTTGAACCAATTATGCACACCTTTAAACTCAGGAATATTAAATTCTACCATTGGAAGAATAATTTCTCTTATGTTTACATAGTTTCTGTAAGTACGCATTTGTCTAATTTCTTTCTTAGTCTTACCTAGCTTTTCAGATAAGAAATGCAAAAAGATTTCTTTACTAATACGTGGCTCACTTGCAGAATATAGAGAAACACCATATGTTTTACTAAGTTCTGCTCTTAAATTGATTTGTGCTGCCATAGGTCTAGAACCTTTAGCATCTTTGTACAAGAATATTTGTTTGGTAGACAATACATCATTGATACAATAATTGATAATATCATCTAATGTCTTCTTATTATTTACAGGTTGAGTATGATGGTGAGGCATTTCCTCTACATTATACCAATCCATAGAGAATTGAATCCACTTCAATGAACTTCTTTTAGCCATGTTATCCCAGTGATTGAGTTTGAATACATCAATACACCTGATAGATAGCTTAAATTCTGGATAGTCTAAAAACTCACCTGCATGAGATTTTCTGATTACTTCACCTGCATATTGTGCAATAGTAGCTGTGATTTCATCTGAGTCTAACTCTAATAAATCTTTCTCATATTGTAATATAAATTCAGTAATCTGAGCATCAAATGCAAGATTATTATAACCTAAATGCCAATCACCATTTTGCTTACAGTCTTTAAGAAAATCTATGAACTCTTTCATATCATTTCTCTTTCTATTTACTACAAAAGTTTTAGTTTCACTAGAACTATATCCTGTAAATACTGCAACAAAAGCATTAATTATTGTCTCATAGTCGTAAATCCAGTATTTTGGTTTTCTTTTCATGATCTATGAGCTTTTAAATAACCTATCATTTTAACTAATACTTCTATAGAATCATTTACATAACCAAGAACACTGTTGCATTGAGGACACAATAATCCTCTTACTTTACCAGTAGTATGGTCGTGATCAACAAAAAGTTTTTTCTTTAGTTTAGATTGATGAATATTACATATTGCACAACATTCTTTTTGTAATTCAAACATTTTTTCATATTTTTCAATTGTCATGTTTTTCATACCTGCTCTTCTCCAACTTGCTAATTTGTTAAGATTTTGATAATGAACACTGTTTTTTAATTTTGTATTTTTAACAGATTCTTTATGTTTTTCTGGATTTAATGCTCTTAATTGTTTACGTCTTTCAGAAATACTTTCTTTACGTTTTTTATAACTATCATTAGCAATTTTACGTGCTTTTTCTACATTATTAGCATACCAGTTTTTAGTATTAATATTGCAGCATTTATTACATGTTGCTTTTAAGTTGTCATATCTACTATTATCAATACTAAATTCTGATATGCTTTTTAATATTTTACATTTTGTACATTTTTTCAAAGTTTCCATAGTTTTTTGTACAAATATAAAACAATTTTTTGATAGAAACAATTGTTTCATAATCCATCACCCAGAATTTCTTATCTCTCATTATTCTTCTAGTATACTTAAAGCAGAATGTTTATTATTATTTGCAAAGAAGCTAATAAATTCTTTAATGTCTTCCATATTATCAATATAATATTCATAATATGTATCCATCATTCTTCTTTCTTCTACATGTCCAGTTGAACCTTTCTTTTGTAGAACTTCTCCTCTATCATTAAGTTTAGGAAACATTTGAGGTTTCTCTTTATGTTCTTTACTTATGATAGCAAGAACTTTTGTACCTGGATCATATATTGCCTCATTAAATGGGCATTTAACATCAATAGGTAACATTCTAAAAGTCATTTTACCATACCAATCAGTAGAGTAAATCATCATGCTCTGTTGCATAGCTTTTTTTGGTTTAAATTAAATTAATTTCTGGGTGCTTTATTTTGCATAATTCTCTATGATGATCATATGTCTCACAAAGCTCCCCAACTTGTTTTAGCAAATTAACATCTATTTGTAATATTTTAGCATACTTATCAAAATAAGTTTCAGGAAATATATAAGATTCTATATATACCCATTCTGGTGTATGTATACCATAATATGTTGTTAGATGTTTCTTTGCATTTGTAGATAATTTTGAATATTTACCATTTATAAAGTTATCATAGTCATCTTTATAGATGTTAAAATCAAAAACATATACAACATTATTGTCATCTATTGGTAAACAATAATCTAACATTGGATGATTTACTAATTCATCCTTTTCAAATTGATACCAATCTTCTGAATCTTTACGCTTATATATACAGATAAGCTTTCTGTCATCTTTAGTAAACAAACCCTCCCATTCTATATAAGTCTGGGAAGGTTTATTACTCTTTTTTGTTATCCCTAGTAAAGGATACAAAAAGGTAAAAGATTTTTGAAAATATTTGCGATAAATATCTTTCATCATATTTCTAGTTCATTATTTAATAAGAACTGATAAGGTAAATCAAAATTTCTATTATCAAAATGATAAGCAGCTTCCTGCAACTTTTGAATAGTATCACTAGTCCATACTCTTAAAGTATCACTAGATATTTTAATTGGAGCTACTTGCATATATGGATCAATAACAACAAATCTAAATTCAAAATTATAGTCTGCAAATTGAGGTTGATTCAAATATACATTCTTTACTAATATATAGTAAATAGATGCTTGTATCCAGTATCTATAATACTCAATAGAATCTTCAAAAGAATTAATATCTTTACTAGTCTTCTTTAAGTCATTTACTCTGATTACTTTGTTAGTATGATCAAATACAAGATTATCTATAAAACCTCTTAATCCAAAAGGTAAACCTTCTGGAAAAGCTGCAAGCTCAATCTCATTTTTCATCTCTACATTATCAGTAATACTCTCTTTTGTATAACCCATTACTTTCATGATATGTGCAGATTGTTTAATAATATCTACAACATCTTTAGCATTGTCATACATTCCTTGATCTATATTGATTTTACCTTCACACTTTTGCATATACTCCCAATAACTTTTATGGTCATCAGTAATAATTTTATCAATACGTTGCTGATCAGTTTTTAATGACTGATACAAATTCATATCTTTTAAAATATCTATAATAGCATGCTCAAAATGTTCTAGTAAATATCTAGGATCACCTTTTGATTTAAGTTCTGAATAATGATTAAATAATCTTTCTAATACTTCTTTTGGATTTGCACTAGGAACATTAGTAGCCATTAATACAAACTCTTTTTCAAAGTCTTCAGGATTTAAAAATAAGCAATGAATAAGCTTACCTTCAATCATGTTTTTGTCAATTGTATCATCTTTTTGCCCTAATACATAGTGCATATAGAATAGTTTAGGACTAAATAATAACTTATTCAAACCTGAATAAGACATCATAAAGTGTTTACTAAAAAATTCTTCTTGTTTTTGTAGCATTTCTGCTTCTGTGGGCATTTTGAATACTTTCATTATTTACAATTTTCCATATCTCTTAGAAAATACCTTCCTAATATATTACCATTATAACTATTGCTTGTTAGCACATCAGCTTTAATTTGATGTGCTAACTCACAATAATTTAAATATTTCTTAGTACAGCATAATTCTAAGATTTCTCTTTTATACATTAATTTTCCTTCTGATTTTATTTCTGCAGTAAGTTCTTTAGAACTACCATAGTAATCTAACCAATTTGACTCTTTAGAAACTCTTTTTGTCTTTTTTCTTGTACCTGTTTCAAGTTTCTCTTTTTTTGTTATTGCAGTCTTTTTGGTAAACTGCAAACTCTTTTTGCCAATATAAAACTTACCTGTCTTTATGTGAGTTATTCTATATACAAATCCTACTAGATTTTCATAATTTGGTAAATCCTCAAGTTTTGTAATTACTTTGTTCTTACATGAAGGTAGTATCCAGTTGCTCATAATATATAAATTTGAACACAAATATATATTAATTATTTTTATTGATAATAAAATATTTTGCAACTGCTTTATCTAAAACAGGAATAAACTCATAAGCAGCTTTATGAATACCATGGTATTTGACTATATCACTAAAATCTTTTTCTAGTGGTATGTAACAAAATGGTATATTAAATCTACTTAAATAGTATTGCATACTATCTATTCCTGCTTTGTCACTATCCATATAAGTAACAACAGCTTCATACTCTGTTTTAAATTTATTAATCAGTTTATCTGATAGTTTTGAGTTCTCACTATCTGGTGCTACAACATCAATATCTAGTTTTCCTATACTTTTAATTGCCATTATATCTTTAAGAGAAGATGTAATAACTAGAAATCTTTTACGCTCTAATTGCTCAAGACCTTGAATACAATCACCAAGCTTAAGAAACTTCTTTTCTAAGTTCAAAGGTTGATAGAGTTTATATAATTCATGTTTATTATTAAAATAACCATATGTGTTTTCTTTTGCAACTGTAAACATCTCATCTGTAAAATCATCATTAATTTTTTTACACATGGTATAATTTGCAATAGGTACCACATTATATTTATTTAGTAAATCACTACCTATATTAAACTGCAGCCAAAACTTTGCATCATTTGCATTCCATTCTCTTGTAGTATAACTAGATACAATCCAGTACACATTATTAAAATCTTTTTTAATAACAGGTTTACCAGATTTTAGATACTTATTATAATCACTAATGATAGTATTAACAGTGTATCCATAATCTTCTTTCCAAAGATACTTCATCAAATCTACAGCTGTACCACCATGACCAGTAGAAAAACACTTAAATCTATAAGTCTTACCTTCTGTATAATAATATATGTACATTGATGGAGTCTTGTCATGTGGATTGAACACACTGTTAATTCTAACTCTTTGACCTGTTAAAGCTTCAGGTAATTCTAAATAATGTTCAAATATCCAATCACTTGGTACATCTTTAATGTCACACACAAAATTGTTTAAACTGAACATAAAATTTACATTTATATAAAAAAAGGGTAGACATTACATCTACCCTTCTCTTAAAAATAAAATATTTAATTAAAGATGTAAATCATTTACATTTTCTTCAAAGATAGGAGCACTTGCTTGTGGCATACCAAATACATCAGCAGCAGGAGCAAATTGACCTATACTTGTTGTATCAACAGCTTCATCAGCAGCTTTTTTCTCATACACATGAATTGCTTCATCAAATTTAGCAAACTTGCTATCTTCTTCAGTAGTAGCATAAGAGAATTTACCTTCTAATTTCTTAGGCAAATATAAAGCATAACTTGGATATGTAGATCCTTCTTTATAATATTTTTGAGCACCTAAAGTAAAATAGAAACTATAACCTCCTTTTATAAGGAAAGCTTTTACTTCTTCTACTAAATCTTCAATAGTAGGTGCATCAACATTCTCAGCTTGGAATTGGTCTAACAAATTTACTTGTTTCAAGAAAGTACCTAAAAAGTTTTGAATAGATTCATCTTTAGTAATCTTTTTACCTTTATACTCCCAGTCTTTAAAAGCATATTGACTTGCTCTTACAGTACCAATTTGACCTTTATAGTTTCCTTTTGAAGGATCTAATCTGTTAATTTGAAAACCTTCAAAATCTTCACCTAACTCAGGTCCCATTAAAGAGAATACTAAGTTATACTGATTAGCATCATAAGGTGTTTTTTCTAATTTCAAATCTAATACTGTACATTTGTGTGTACCTGGTTGTAAACTCTTTTGTACAAATGTGCCTTCTCCTGGCTGAAAGTTGTTTAAACTAAAACTCATTTTTTCTAATTTTTAATATTAATTAATCTATAAATACTTGATCCCAGTGTGTAATTACCTTACCTTCTTCATTAACTTCAGAGATAACAATCTCTTTATTTCTAAGATGTTCAGGTCTTGCACCACATAGAATATCATCTTGTGTTTTAAAACTCAAGACATTTTTGTTTCCTTTTCTCACTAAATATCCAATAGCATCTGCTTTAGAAGTAGTAAAGATTTTTAACTTACCTGTTAAGTTTAAGTCTAATGCTTCAAATGTACTACCATTCTTTTCTAACATAGTGTCTTTTACGTGACCTAGTAGAATTAAATGAGGACATAAAGCTTTAAATCTTTTAACTACATCTTCAAATGCTTGTCTTAACCATGGATAACCTGCACCATTTGCCATATTTAATATGCTTCCATGTTTTGCTTTACCACCTGTAGTAGGAGTATACCAATTAGCACCCATAGGAGATTTTGAATATAAGAACTCTGCATAAGGAATACACAGTTCTTCTAATGCTGATATTGTGTCAATAGCAATATACTTGTATGGTTTACCAGCTGAAAGTATTGCTTGTTCAACATTGAACAAATCTTGTATTGTTGTGATTTTAATTTTCACAGCAGCTACATAATCAGATCCATCTTCTAAATCTATAAGTAAACTATCTTTAAGTTGAGACAATAATGTTGTCTTACCTACTTTAGGTTTACTAAATATTACTAGATTCTTAGGACTTTTTGTTACTGCACCTACTATACCAGTAGGTAATGAAATACCTGGTACTGCAGCTGTCTCTGCTGCTTTTTTTACTTCTGCCATTTGTTACCTTCGTCAATTAAAGTGTTTAACCATTTTTTGTTAGATAGAGGAGTTTTATTTACAATACAATAAATATCTCTAATTGTCATATTTGCATAATGTGCATCCTCTTTTTCTGTAAAGGGTAGCTCTTCTTCAAAAGCTCCCATATCAACTTTTGCAAACTCTAAAGTTTGTTGAGGTTTTTCCTCAATCTTAGCTGACTTTTTTGTCATTTCTGGATAAGCAGTTTCAATCTTATTTCTACTTATCAGTTCTAAATCTGCTACTCTTACAGCATATGTAGGAGTAGGCAAAGGAGTACCATCATTTTTTAATGTTACTTCAACACAAAAATTAGGTGCTGTCTTCCAATTAGGTTTGTTTTTTAATCTGTAAAGATTTCTATAACCTTCCTCATAAGGATTATCATACCAATCAAATAATTCTACAAATACATCTTGATTTTTTGAAATCTCACTTGGAAAAAACCTAATACACTCAGACTTTCTACCATCTACACCTTCAAATTCACTACCTTGGTAGCACATCTTTGCATAAAATATAGGATTTTCAATTCCATTTTCCACAAAGAGTTGTTCCCAGTAAGGTTTGAACTCAGCTGTAATCACATTAATGTGTTTCCTTCTTTTTAATAGTTCTGCCATCTTTAACTAATTTAATTTATATAACTTTTCTAATAATTCTACAAGCAGGTTCATCAGCTTCTTCAACAAGCATTCGAGCATAGTTTGCTCTATACCATTGAATACCAACTTCACCATACCTGTTTTTTAATACATGCATTGCTAAAAGATATTTATCTGTAGGTGCAATTATGTGATGATTAATCCCATAATCAGATAGATTATACTTTGCAGGTCTGTTATAAGCAATCATAACATCAGCACATTGTAATAAGCTGTCACTACCATAAACATCTTTTTCTGTAGGATAGTTTGATAACTGTCCTGGTTTTTGTCTTTCAGCATCATCAATCTCTCTGTTTAACTGAGTTAGTATAAAAAACATAACAGGTAACTTATTTTTCATCTCTGCTAACATAACAGCTAGATTATTTAAAGTTTCTTGTTTGTTCTTTTCACTACCACTTTGTTTAACTAAGAGAGTGTGATCTAGTGTTACAACAAATGGCTTCCCAACCTTTTTGTAAAACTGTACCAGTGCTGATTGCATTTCATTAACAGTAAGAGCTTTGTCAATAATAAACTCTTGTCTAGTCTTATTTGCTAATGCATATGCTTTTAATTTGTCAAAATCTGTTTTTGTCAAGGGAGGCATTCCCTCATCCTTTGCAGACTGCAGGTATCTAATATTCATATTATTTGCAGATGAAAACTCACGTAGTGCCATGTTTCTACCTAGCATTTCAAACTGAAAATGTAGTACTGCAAAATCTTGATCAGGATTAAGATTCTGCAATTCTCTTGTTAAAGAGCTTGCTATTAGAGTTTTACCCACCCCTGGGCGTGCTCCTATAACATACAAAGAGTGCCATTCTACACCATTAAGACCAATAGAATTAAACTGTTTCCATTGTGTCTTTAATGATTTAGAAGATCCAGTAGCTCTATTATGAATATAGATTAAACCTTCATTCATTACGTCAGAGTAATGTTTCCATAAATCTGTGCTTGATGCACTCATAAACTTCAATGATTTAGATTACGAAGATACTAAATTTTTGAGATTTAAACAAATAAAATTACCAAATAATTGGTACTTTTTTTTGATGTGAGAGATGTTGATTTGTTAAATTAAATACATTATTACAATTCCATTTAGACTCTTTTGCATATGCTGCAGATGCAGGATGTGTACATTGAAGTAAAACAGTATTGTTTAATACATTATCTATTAAATCTTCATACTCTTGTGCTTTTCTACCCATAAACACCCACACATAATCATTGTAGGAAGCATTTAACATGTCTACTAGATAAGCAATGAATGGTTGCCATATATCAAAATGTTTACCAATCTTGTTTATCTCAGTAGTTAGTGCAGTGTTAAGTAGTAAAACACCTTGATTTGCCCAGCGTCTCAAATCTGGATCAAATGTTTTTGGATCTTTTTTACCTTCATATACTGTGTCATTAACAGCTCCAAAGATATAACGCAGTGATGCCTCTGCTCTTTTAGTATTACCACAAGAGAATGCAATTCCATCAGCAACGTGGATTTGAGGATAAGGCTACCCTCATTTTCTCATGTTTCCATGAGGATCGGACTATATCATCACTATAAAATAGTGGAGGATGCTGTAGGCTCACCTTAGTGTCCTTAGTCTCTGAACCTGCTCAAGTCTTCCCTTGAGATCGGCTGCTGATTGGCATATCATTTCTGACTTAGCTTTCCAGCAATTCTTCCTCTTTATACAGGACCCTTTTAAGATTTAATATTAATAATTCAAGTTCTTGTATTGTTAAATCATTTTTAGCACAATTTGCTTTATGTGATATAACAAGTACATTACCTTTAACATAACCTTTTTCACATACAATTCTATCAATTGTAGGACTATTTGGTCCTACTTTTTTATCACTAACATGTAAAGGTATATTTAACAATGGACATTTTTCAGGTATAATTATATCTGAATAATCTATGTTAAAATCTAAACCTTTTTTAGTAGCTCTTGATCTTGCATGTATTAACATTACTTTACGTGGATCTTTTCTATGAAGTTCTTTTCTCTTTTCTGGACTACAATATTTATCAATATTAATAGTTTTTAAAGAACAACTTTTACAAGTTTCTCTATAATATAATGTTGGTACTTGTTTTTCAATATCTTTTGTACTTGGACTAGGTAATCTAATTCTTGTACTAAAACTTGATAAATCTAACCAGTTGTCACATTTTTTACATTTTCTTGTATTATCATGTGAGTTAAAATTTCTTAAAGGTGCAATTCTTGGTTCCATATACTATGTATTTATAGTATAAGGTACAAATAATAATATTAAATTCAAAATTTATTTAATCCTGTCCCAAAATGATAACTTTAGTTTTATCATATGGACATTCCATAAATGCACTAAACACTTGTTTAAGTGGAGGTGTAAATCTCTCACCATCAGCAACACACTTTTCTAGTGTTGCAATTATAGTCACAAAGTCTTCTGACAGTAGAAAACCTTTTAATATATCATGCCAACCAGATGGTTTAAGCATTTCATATAATTTTTTTGCATATTCTTCTGTACTAAGTTTTTGTGTATTAGACATATTTGTTTACATTTGTTGTTTAAAAAATAAAATTATGGACACACCTCAAAAAATTAAAATTATTAAAAGAGATGCTATATTATCAATTGATATTAGCACAAATTTTTATCTTAGATGCAAATATTTAGCAGCTTATCTAATTGAAGGTAAATCAAATGAAGAAATGACTGCTGCATATGAGAAAATCAAAAATCAAAAAGTTGATGAACCTTGGATAGAACATTTAGAAACAATGCTTATTCTATGTGCAACATTTGATAAACAAGCTAATGACACTGGTAATATTGAAGAATTAACTAAAGAAGAGATTGAAGAATCTTTTAAAGAAGAAATCAAAAATAGTAACCAATAAGGTTACCAGTATCTATACATACTTGTATAGCATCTGATACTTCTTTTTTACTACATTTACCAAAACTTTTAAACTCTTTAGAAGCAGGATCCATAAGTCCTGCTTTTTGTTTTATAACAAGCTTTATATCATCAAATGTACTACCTGTTTCTCTTGCAAGATCTCTAATCATAGCATGTACTTTAGCTATCTGACCTGCAGTTGCATCATCTTCATTTTCAATCTTTGTGATATAAAACTCAACTATTTCACCTTCAGCTAATTCTTTTCTAAAATCAAAGAATGTACCAGCATCTGCAATTGTTAGAGGTTTTAATTCACCATTATGTTTGCCAAATTTAACGCTTATATTCTGCATCTCTATATTTAATTTTACTTTGATCTAAATCACTTAATGCACTAATCACCCATTCTACATCTACAGTATCTTTATAAGCTAGAATATGTATGTAAGATGTCTGATCAGGATTAAGTCTTAATAATCTACCTATTCTTTGGGCAGCTTTTCTTTCATTACTATATGCATGCAGTATAATACCATATTTTAAATTAGGAATGTTTACACCTTCATTAAGTTGTATTACTGCAGACAAACAGTTAAATTCTCCAGATTTAAACTTTTGAAGGTTTTCTTCACTGTCTTTATTTTTACTATGATAAGTATTTGAACATACTCTTTCAGCTTGTTCTGTAGTATTACAAAACACTATGCATTTATCATCTACATAATTTAGTAAATGCTTTGCATATCTTTCTTTAGTTTCATATTCCATCAAAGCTTTCATACGCATGATGCGTGTTCTATCTTTATTAAATCCAAAACCTTTTAGTTGCTTAGTCCAGTATTCATAATTATCTTTTTCAGAAGACATAAAGAAACCTTTCTTAGTCTTAACCTTGTGAGTTCTTGCAGTTGATAAAGGTAACAAGTGTACAATTATTCTATAATCATTAAGTATATGATCATCTACAGCATCATCAGTGATATAACTGTATATAATAGGACAATATGTTTGTACAAGTTTACCTTTCTCAGATGTACTGTGTCTTGGTGGTGTACCTGTAAGACCTAGAATTTTACCATGGTAGAATAACAAATAATTTTCATGACTTGTTAGTAAGTTATGACACTCATCTAAATAGATACAATCATACTCTACACCTTTTTTACCTAAAGATAAATAAGTTGTAAATTCTATACAGTCAATTAAATGTTCTAATTTAAATTTGCTTGCTTCTTCTTTCCAGGTAGTGAATATAGAAAGTTTAGGTGCCACAACTAAAAAGTTTCTGGCACCTAATTTATACTCTCTCTCCATATGTCTAAGTCCTATAAAGGTTTTACCAACCCCCATGCTTATAGATGCAGAACAGCGATAATGTTTTGATAATTCTTCTAAACACTCAGCTTGAATATTTTCTCTTGTATGTTTTTCTATCATATAATTCTTTTAATGTATAACATTTATTTCCTGGTCTTAATAAAAAATGTTTTTTATATCTTGAAACTTTTATTCTTCCTTTTAAATTAACAGAACTGTTAACTACAGATTGAGAATTTTTTAATCCTGGATATAATATTTCTAACTGTTTTGCAGCACTTCTTTCAGATTCATAATTACCAATACAATTACAATTTAAATCATAAATAACTACAGGTTTTTTCTTATCATCATGAGTAGGATATTTAAGAGTACCAAGTCTTTTTTGTTCTTTTAATGTATTTGATATTTTTAATCTAGATTCTAAAGAAGGTGTATTTCTTATTACTTCAATAGTAATGTTATAATCAGGTTTTAAAGTGTCAATATAATATTGTTCCAATTTTTGTAAATTATCAATAGTTGTTTCTTCAATAATTAATACTTTAAAATTAGAAGACCCATGCTTTAAATAACTATTTTGTAGATATTTATTAGCATGAGTACCTCTATTTAATTCAGAACTATGTCTTTTTAATCTGTAATATATATTTACACTACTACCAATATAAATTTTATTGTTTACAATATTAGTTATACAATAAATACCAGATTTTTTAAGACCAAAAGATTTAGGAATATTCATAAGTTTAATGATTTATGTTATACTATAATATACAACATTATAATTAATTTTACAAATTAACCCATACTTACAGCTAATCCAGCTCTATGTTTACTCTTTGTTGCTGTTAGAGCTAGATTTTGAATTTCTTCTCTCTTGGACTGATCCATTATCTTTCTTCTTATAAGATCTTTGCTTAGGCATTTCTACCTTTGTTGTTGGTTCTTCAACAGTTTTTACAGGTGGTGTATAATCTTGTTTATCTACCCATCTTATACCTAAGAATAGTTTATTATAGAATCTGTTTAACCATGAAGGTTTTTTCTGCATCCATAAAATCAATCCTTTTCCTTCTTCAGCTTCTTGCTGACTTTTGGTTCCCATAATCATGAAACCTACAAATTTTTCATTATTCATTAGTTAGTCTATTTTGTGACAAATTCAGTTTTTTAGCTTCATTAGGGTGAGTCTCAACATAACTATGACAATTTCTACATAATGCTACCCATGTAGATACATCATTTTGATATTCTCCTCTACCTTTCATATGATGTACATCTGAAGCTACTAATGTACATCCTTCTAATCTTGCTTTACAAGATTTATTATTATCATTTTGAAAAAACTTGTTTCTCAATACTGTATACAATTGATCTTGTATACTTTTCTTGTCAGACTTAGGTTTAATAGGTTTTAGATATTTTTTTGGAAGTACAAATGTTTTATCTAACCAACATTTTCTGCAATACTTATTGCCATTGTGGTTTTTCCATATGACTTGTTCAGTTTCACAACTATCACAAATCTTTTTTTTGACTTGAATCATTTACTGTTCTAGATTATCATAGTCAATGTAGTCATCATCAAATATCTTATCTTCTGGTGCAACATCTAATAAATCTTCTATTTCCTCTTCAGAAAAATCATCTTCTAATTCTTCTTCAATGTCTTCACGTGCAGGACCATGCCTTAACACACTGTAAATAAAAGGATCATTAAATTCTTCACCATAATTATAAGCAACCATATTCTTAAGTTCTTCATCAGACATCCTAAGATATTGTTCTATTGACATTTCAACACATTTACCATTTGGCAGCTGGTAGATCATGGAGTTTAGTTTAAATTATGCACTAAAGTACTACATAATATTGCACTAAAACTGTTACTATCAGTTGGTTTGTTAAATATTTTCCATTATAACGCTATAAATTAGCATTACTTGCAAAGTTATCTATAAAATCATCAAATGTATAATGAATAGCTCTACAAGAACTACCTGTTTCATTCCAGTTGTTTACAGTTATTTTTTTATTTACTAAATCAACTAGTATTAAAAATCTAATATCTGCATACATCTGAGTACCAATACCAAATCCTTCTGATTTATACCATTGTTCTGGTGGTATCATTCTACAAAAAAGCATTCTTGTAAAGTAGTCAGCGTCATTCCATCTCTCTCTCTTACTAAGTATATCATATACAGAATGCATCAAGTCATATGCTAAATCATGAGTATATAAAAATACACTACCAAATTCATCTTTTACTTCTATTTGCCCACTGTTTTGATTTATATCCATAAGAAATTCTAAAACCTAGTTTAAACCAAAGTACTTTTAAATATACAGCAAAATTATAAGAAGATAGTATAGATTCTTTTTTGATAAATACACCTACACCAAATTCTCTATTTATACTACAGATTTGTTGTACTCTCAT
>Ga0114964_10001511_pt1 | contig 16913 bp, 15 predicted proteins | sample C_131016_MF_Meta_FD_92638 | JGI IMG/M metagenome (GOLD analysis project Ga0114964, IMG submission 92638) | Freshwater microbial communities from Lake Croche, Canada to study carbon cycling - C_131016_MF_MetaG | ecosystem: Environmental > Aquatic > Freshwater > Lake | place: Lake Croche, Canada... | reverse complement strand
ATCGAACGTGTGCACTACTCGCTGACTCAGCTGTGTCCTGTTGGGGTGGTGGACATACCGTGCCAACACTGATTCCAAATCTAAGTGATGCAAAGGGAATTCGACTAGACCTGACTGCGGGCACTTTTCTTTGCGCAATACTTAACACGACAGGAGCTGGGTGTGAAACTGACGACGGATTCAAAGTAATCGATAATTTGATGGACGTTTCTGAAATATTTATTCCTTCAACGGAAACAACTTTTGGATTCGCTTGGAGTGGCCGTTGGCAAGCGCCATGTGTAATTTTGACAAACAGAGAGACATCGTGTTTTTGGTATTGGGGCGCTGCAGATGAAGCTCTTTCGCAAGCGAGTAACGGTCCTTCATATGCAATTGGCTGGCATTCTCGCTCATCTGCTTCAATTCCAACTTTCAAGGATGTCGTTCAGTTTGCATTCTCAGATAGTCAGAATTGCGCTCTCTATAGCGATGGAACAGTTAAGTGCTGGGGTAGAAATTTTTATGGCGCTTTAGGAATTGGCACACACGCAGATCCTGTAGATTCGCCTCGGCTCGTGCCTGGAGTCACCAATGCCGTCGCTATTTCAGTTGGGTACAACAATGCCTGCGCGTTGTTAGGTGATGCTGAAATCAAATGTTGGGGCGATAATTTTTTTAATCAGCTAATCGATGACAATGATACAGGCCCTCACTACTCTCAAAAATCGGTTGTCTCCTCTGTGCCAACTGTTGAACTTCTAAGTCCACCCACGCAAGTAGATGGACTTACAATTTCAGCCCGTGCCCAGACAACACTCGAGCTCTCCTGGAATGTACCAAACTCAGATAGTCTGACAATTGACCAATACAGAGTTGAATGGTCTAACGACGGAGCAACATGGTCGAGTAAAGATGTAGATTCAACATCGACAGCTATCACTGGATTGAACATTGCAAGCGCCTACAAGGTGCGAGTGAGTGCACATTCTGACGCAGGTTGGGGGCCAACAAGCGAAACCGTTGATGCGTTTACAACTGGTACACGAACGTTGAGATTTAAGTTCACAACTTCTGATGGCACACCGCTAACAGGCGGGCAAGTTTCATGGCAAGGAAGTAATTCAAGCGGAAGTTACCAATCGGCCTCTTCGTATGGAGTCACGGCTAATGGAATTCTTCAATTTCCCCGCGTAGTCGCAGGCAACGGAACAATAACTGCAACAGACTTAACACTTAAAAATGGTTTGAAAGTTTCTGGTACGTGGCCGCTTCTAATTGGATCGGCGCAGGCAATATTGACTGTCCCAGAAGCACCGACGGAAGAGGTATACGCAATCCAAGTTTCGCTACCGAATGGGAAACCGGTGTCCGACGCCGCAATTAAGGTCACCGGATTGGAAAAAGCTGTCAACGTCCAAGGCTTTATCTTCACTTCTGTCTCGGACCCAACTATTACCGTTTCGACCGGAAGTTCATGGACGATTTTGGGGGGAACAACCAACGTGAACGGTCAATTCAGAATAAAGGGATTCCATATTTGCTCCCTCTGTCCCTCCGGAGACATACCAGGGAATCCGATTGCGATGGTCACCTACAACGATGGCTTACTAGTTCAGACAAAGCAAGCTGACATGGCTTTGGCTAATACACACGTTGTTTTTGATGAAATGCCTTGGTTTACGGTAGGAACAGAAACAGCCACAGCAAATTTCAACTCACTGGTTTCCATCCCTGTGACAGTGCATGAAACCGCACAATCGGCATTAATAAACAAAGCCAGGCTTGCCATCGGAATCACGATTCCATTGGCAACTATTTCAATTACACCACCAGTGGGTGCGAACCAAAAATGTAAAGGTGCAATCTTGAATGCTAAATCAAATAAGTCAGGCAAGGTCACGCTAAAAGTCTGTGCCACAAAATCTGGTGTATACAAATTCAAAGGCAAGGGTGCTGTAGCAACTGGTGCGCTTACGCTCAAGGTTAAAGGTGCCCCACCAATGCCAGTTACGAGCGCAAATGGGATCACTCCGTCATTGGGGAGCGCCCGACTTGCGTGGAATACACCTATATATTTGGGCGGTGCAACGGTTAAAAACTACAAAGTTACCCTTCGTAGTGGTGGAAAAACATTTACAAAGACAGTGACCACCAAGTCAGCAACGTTCACTGGACTGAAGAATGCAACGACGTACACTGCCACAATTGTCGCAGTTACCAAATTTGGCAACAGCGATCCGGTCACTTTTAAAGTTGCAGTCGCCTAAAGCACGATTGGTGTTTGTGCGGCAGCTACTCCGCCAACAGTCAGTATTGCGTCGACAGGTATCGAACGCTTAATGACTGCAAGCCCGAGCGGACCCGATTCATAATCTTGAGCAATGCTGGTCAACCGACCAACTTCTTTTTCTTCCAACATGACTGGCATACCAATCACTGGCAATTCATTTGTTGAACCGTCAATTTCTAATCGCACAAGTCGACGTGGCGGTTTACCTAGGTTGTAAACGCGGGCAATTGTTTCTTGACCTCGATAGCAACCTTTTTTCAAGTGCACAGCCGCCGAAATCAGGCCCACTTCATGCGGAATGGTTTTGTGATCAGTTTCAAAACTCAAACGCGGGACACCAGCACGAATGCGATGTGCTTCCCAAGCCCACGTACCGACAGAACTGGATTGCGTCAACGTGGCTTCCAATTCGTCACGGGAAACTATCAGTTCACTGACTACCCATGACTCGGGGCGATCTGATACATACACATCAGAATCAAATGATGATAGAAACGCATCAGGACTGTGCCACACACGTTCGCCCGCTAAGTGACCAGGTGCACCAACAACTGCAAATTCAGCCGACACATCTTCAATCTCGACCTGCAACATAAAACGCATTTTCAGTAAGTACTCAGCCAATGCCTGAGAAGTACCCGGCTCAACAATTAACCAGGTCACTTCGCCATCGTCAATGACATGCAAATCATGTTCCACATGACCATGTGGCGACAAAATCAAAGCCTGCAGGCTCGTAAATGGAGTCAGAAAATCTTGTGTGGTCAGCGAGTTCATCCAACTGTGACGATCAGGACCTGACACTGTGACAACGCCGTAATGTGACAAATCGACGCGACCATTGCCAGCAACGAGTTCGCGTTGTTCGCGTAGCGGATCACCAAAGTGCCACGCCACTGGCGAGTCAATACTGGTGTCGTCCATCGTCGGAATTGCAGTCACATCCCTATTCTCGCCCATGAGGCGCAACAGGGATACCGCATCGCGATTGCTAGCCTAGAACTATGAGTAACAACGGCTTTCAGTTCACTGTCCGCGAACTTACCGACTCAGATTACGAACCCATCATTGCGGTCCTAGACGAATGGTGGGGCGGGCGGCACATGGCCGATATGCTCCCCCGACTGTTCTTCACTCACTTCCGCAACACATCCCATGCTGCAATCGCGTCAGATGGCACACTGGCTGGATTTCTCGTCGGGTTCCGGTCGGTGACCCTTCCCCAGGTTGCTTACATTCATTTCATAGGTGTGTCACCAGATCATCGCAAGATGAACGTTGGCGGTGCTCTCTACCGCACATTCTTTGATCAGATGGCAGCTCTTGGATGCACCGAAGTACATGCCGTCACATCACCGGCTAACTCGACGTCGATTAAGTTTCATCATGCCCAAGGATTCGAATCGCACGGTACAGCAAAAAATTCTGATGGCGTTGCATACATTCCGGACTATGACGGTCCCGGTGAAGATCGCGTGAAGTTCACGCGGGCTCTGCCTTAAAGCAATGCTTGGCGGCCAACGCAACTTGCGCACTGGCCATGCACTGATACGTGAGCAACGTCAGTTTCGAATCCGACTTTGTCACGAAGCATCTGAACAAAAAGTTCTGCGGACTCGGCATGAATTGACTGCACAGCCTGGCAGGTGTCACACACTAAATGAATATGTGCTTCTTCTTCAACAGAATGATAAGTCGGTGCGCCATGGCCAATATGAGCATGCGTCACTAACCCAACTTGCTCAAGTACTTCCAGCGTGCGGTAAATCGTTGACAAGTTAACTGCGCCAGCAGTCTTTTGTACTTCGTGCAGCAACTCTTCTGGTGTTGCGTGACCAAGAATATTTACAGCTTCAAGAACTAGCTGGCGCTGTGGTGTGATACGAAATCCGTGATCGCGTAAAACGGCGTCCCAATCGCGAGCCATGTTAATCCGCCTTCGTTAGATGGAACGATGCATGCGAAGCCAGCGGAACACCTTCGGCAGCCATGTCATAAACCCAGGCGAGATTTCCCTCGACGAGACCGTACAAGCGCTTGCCTGCAGTAACTTCCTTCGCAGATTCAGTGCGCACAATTGCATCAGTAATCAATTCTGCATTTGCACCGGTGATCACAGCATTCTCAATGCCGGTCACAATAACCTTTCCAAACCATGATTCAAGAAAACCTGTGGGGTGAGCCAGCAGAAATTCAAATTCATTATTAGGACGTGGGCGCCAAAAGCCGGCTTCCATCGCTCGGGGTCGCACGCGTTCGCCCTGTTCATCAAGTTCCCAAGTACGTGACCAATGAATCAAAAATGGACGACCATCATGGGTAATGCTGAGTTCTTGACCAACTTGAATGTCGTTTTCCATGCTCGGAAATCCGACCACACCGACACCCACCCAGTTGCCAACGAGCCATGACAAATGTGCGAGATCCGGATGAAGTTTTGTACTCAGCCTTGACCCTTAAATAGTTTGTATACGGCATAACCCGCAAACCAGGTAATAGCCATGGAGCACAGAACTAGAAGTCCTAGATAAAAGTTTTCAACCACGTGTTCAGTCTAGCGACTGTGGAATGGGCACATTCAACTAAATAAATGTGCCCATCGCCACGTGAAATCTAGACGCCGCTTACCCGACTAACACGGCTCTACTTACCCGACTAACACGGCTCTACTTACCCGACTAAAACGTCGATATCAGCAATCTTGCCCAGTTCGGCAGTCACCGAAGCACGAGCAGATCCGCCCGGTACCAACGCCACAACCGTCCATTTACCAGCAGCTGCAAAGAATCGGAATTCCCCGGCCGTTGATACTGGGACTTCGGCCGTGAATTCGTTACCCGAATCCAAAAGACGAACGTAACCAACCTTGACAGGAACACCATTCTTTTGAACTACGCCCTGGATAACAGCCTGGGTAGCAACGTCTACGCGATCAAGCGAGACGCCACCGACGACTGCGCCGCAGGAACTCATGCGTTACCTGGCTCGTCACCAAGAGCAACCGGAACACCAACAAGTGAACCGTACTCAGTCCAAGAACCGTCGTAGTTCTTCACGTTCTTCACGCCAAGTAGTTCATGCAAGACGAACCAGGTATGTGCCGAACGCTCGCCGATGCGGCAGTAGGCAATTGTGTCCTTGCCCAAATCAACGCCTGCACCGGTGTAGAGCGCCTTGAGTTCGTCAATGCTCTTAAATGTGCCATCTTCGTTGGCAGCCTTGCTCCATGGAATGTTCGCAGCCGTCGGGATGTGACCACCAACCTGTGATGCTTCTTGCGGCAAGTGAGCTGGTGCCAATAGGCGACCTGCGTACTCATCTGGAGAGCGAACGTCAACGAGGTTCTGTGTTCCAATCGCATTCAGCACGTCATCACGGAATGCGCGCAGAGTGCGATCCTGTTCGGTGGCAACGTATGTTGTTGCAGCACGTGCTGGAACTTCAGCTACAAGTTCGCGACCATCAAGTTCCCACTTCTTACGTCCACCATCGAGCAGACGAACATCCTGGTGACCGTACAACCTGAAGTACCAGAAAGCGTATGCAGCAAACCAGTTGTTGTTTCCACCGTAGAGAACAATGGTGTCATCGTTGGCAATACCGTTCTTGCTCAACAGCGCTTCGAAGCCAGCTTTGCTGACGAAGTCACGACGAGTGCCGTCCTGAAGGTCGGTGCGCCAATTGATCTTGATCGCACCGGCGATGTGGTTGGTGTCATACGCGGCGGTGTCTTCGTCAACCTCGACGAATACAACCTTTGGGTCAGCAAGATGGGCAACTGCCCAATCTGCATCTACTAGTACTTCGATACTCATTTTTCTCCTTGATAGTGAAAAGTTCTTACAAATGAAATTTGTTATTAGGCCGCGATGCGCTTACCGAGTAGGTACATTTCGCAGCCAAGGCAGAAATTAAATGCGGCATTCAGGAAAGCTGCGCCTAACGCAAAGCCAACAGCAATTTGCGCACCCAACGGGTGTCCTGTGCCTAATGCGATCAGGCCAATGGCCGCAAATAGAAATCCAACAAACTGTGCGAACTGAGGTGGTTCGGTGTCTTCGAGTTCGGTTGGCTTTGGCAGTCGCGGTTGAACAAGTTTTCGGTAAACAATTCCGTATGGCTGTGCAGGTAATCCGGCGAAAGCGCCTAGTCCGAAAACTATGGCTTGCATGGTCAACAGAATCGTTGCCAAAATCGATGGAACAGTGAGCAAAATTACTGCAAGCACGACTGTGGTGATTACAGCACCGAAACGCGGTCCCCGTGGATCAATTTGCTTCGTACTCATTGTCTATTCCTTGTGCTGGTTCGGTTGGTGGGCATTACTGCGCAGCAACTCAGCTACGCATTAAACAGCGCGACAACACATAGAGGATCCCAGCAAACCGAAGTCGATGACTCGGCGCTTAATAAGCAAAGTGCTCTGGGACATGCTCTAACTGTAAACGAGTAACGAAAACCATGTGAGGGAAGGATTCCTAACTGCAAAGACCTTGCAATAAGGCGCTCGGGATGGGATTGGCATTATTCAACTTGGCATTGTTTATCTTGGCATTATTCATTTTGGCATTGTTCATTTTCACGAGATTGCCTTACGGTTGGAAGACTAGTTCGCTCAACAAAGGTGGTGCCACATGCCAACAGGTCAGATCATCTTGATCACTGTTCTGGTGCTGTCGAGCGCCTTTGGAATTTATCGCCGGCTCACCGACGGCCGGGTGCAGGAAACCCCACAGCACGAACACGTTGCCTGCCTCGATATCGCAAACCAGCTCGGATCGCGAGCCACCCTGCTTCAGTTCTCGTCCGCATTTTGCCAACCCTGCAAGGCCACGCGAGTCCTGCTCAGCGACGTTGTAGCCCACGAACCAGGTGTTGCACATATAGAAGTGAATGCCGAAGAGCATCTTGACCTGGTCAAGCAACTTGGAATTATGCGTACCCCAACCACTTTGGTGCTCGATCACACGGGCGCAATTGTTGGTAAGGCAGTGGGTTTACCCAAGCGCTCTGAAGTAACTGCGGCCTTGACCGAAGTGCTGGTTTAGCCGAGTTTCGGGCCCAGAGGGCATTCAGTAGACTCTCTACATACCAAGAAACGCGAGGCGGTGACGATTCATGGCGCAACTACTGCTCCTAACCCGCGCAATGACGCCGTCCAGTTCGGTACTTCCTGGCCTTGAGCTTTTGAGCCACCATATTCGCGTGCTGTCCCCCGAGCCAACAGCGCTCATCACGGCCCCAGATGCTGATGTCATTTTGATTGATGGCCGTCAGGATTTGCCTGCCGTTCGCAGTTTGTGCCGACTATTGGAAACAACCGGGACAACCACACCAGTTTTACTAATTGCCACTGAAGGTGGCTTAACCGCAGTCACACACGAATGGGGCATTACCGACGTTGTCCTGGACACCGCAGGACCAGCTGAAATTGAAGCACGCTTGCGTTTGATGATCGGCCGCCAGAACGTGGAATACGCATCCGAAGCATCTGGTGAAATTCGTAATGGTGAATTGGCTATTGACGAAGTTAGCTACACCGCCAAACTCCGTGGCCGCACACTCGACCTCACCTTTAAAGAATTTGAATTGCTGAAGTTCCTGGCTCAACATCCTGGCCGTGTTTTTTCACGCGCTCACTTGTTGCAGGAAGTATGGGGCTATGACTACTTCGGTGGCACCCGTACCGTCGATGTCCATGTGCGACGTCTTCGCGCAAAACTGGGTGCAGAAAATGAAGCGCTGATCGGCACGGTTCGCAACGTTGGATATCGCTTCGTTGCATCTGTTGCTGACCAAACTGCAGACGTTTACGTATAGTGCAGTGACGTTGCAATGGCGTTCACCATCGAATCAACCAGCACTGTAACTGCTCACGACGTTGCGGCCATTAAAAAACTCACCGCAGCAGCAACTGCCTACGACGATATGGCCCCACTTTCTGAGCACGTGTTGATTCACTTGCACCACGGTGGCGATTCTGCTGACGAGCACGTCATTATGCGCGCCGGAGATGGCACTCTCGTTGGTTACCTGCATCTGGATCAAACTGACATCGTTGCCGGACCTGTCGTTGAAGTTGTTGTACACCCAGACTTTCGGCGACAAGGTTTAGGGCGTCGACTTGTCACTGCTGCTGTTGAACGTGCGCGTAATCCGAAGCTACGCCTGTGGGCACACGGCGAACTTGCCAGTGCCTACCAATTGGCCAACGATATGGGTTTCACTAAGACTCGTGAATTGTGGCAAATGCGTCGTTCGCTACTAGCGCCATTACCAAAGGTTGAACTTGCTGATGGTGTCACGCTTCGCACATTTGTACCTGGCATAGATGAAAATGCGTGGTTGGACTTGAATGCGGAAGTGTTTGCTGAACACCCTGAGCAAGGACGCATGACCCGTGAAGATCTCGATATTCGCATGTCTGAAGGATGGTTTGAGCCGCGCGGATTTTTCTTGGCTGCAAAACAGACCGCCAACGGCGAGAAACTGGTCGGATTTCATTGGACCAAGATTCACGGCGGTCTGCGTAAAGGCGCCCACGATCATCCTGAAATTGGTGAAATTTATGTTCTTGGAATCGCACCGAGTGAACGTGGAACACACCTTGGTCGTGCACTGACATTTGCAGGTTTGGACTACTTGCGTCGCGAGGGTTTATCGGCCGCGATGCTTTATGTCGATGCTGAGAATGAATCTGCCAGGCACCTATACGAAACCCTCGGATTTGCCCATTGGGATTCTGACGTAATGTTTACGCACAGCTAGTTGAGCGCAGTCGCGCTAAAAAGATTGAGGACAAATAAGTGAGGGCCACCTTTCGGTGACCCTCACTTATTGCTTACTTAGTATTACTTGGTTGGATTCTTCCAAGTAACAACCTTGTATTTGCCACCATCGGCCGTGTACTTCGAGGTGTAGTAGTAGTTCACTACGCCAGCAGAAGTGACGCTATAGCGCGACATGTTCTCAGGTGCAAACGAGTCCATGCCACCTGTGGCTGCAAGAGTTAGTACCTTGCCCGTGGTTACCTTGCCAGCAGCATCAATCTTCGCCACGGCGTACTTCGTCAATGGGCTCATGCCAGGAACTGATGCACGGCGAATCGCCAAGATGGATCCGTTGGCTAGTTGCTTTACTGGAGTCAATGACGAAGCCGTCTGCGGGAAGATGGTTGCCGCATCAAGCGTGATTGCCTTCATCTTGGTCACCACACCGGCAGCCGAGATCTTGATGGTTTGAGTCGGCTTGGAAGGTGTCCCAGCATAAACAACACCAACCCATGTGCCGGCCGCACTGCCCGGTGCAATTGACATGCCCGAAGCGGTTGCAGGAACGGCAGCAGCAGGGATGTTTGTGGTGTAAACCTTAGCCACACCAGCAGCAGTGATCGTTGTTATTCGACGATTCCCAACCGCACCGCCAAAACCGTAGCACGATTCTGGACCCATACCCATTGAGGCCTTCGCAGTATTTGCCACAACGATCAGCGCAGCCACAGTAGTTTTTGTAGCAACCGGATTCACATAGGTGCCTGATGTTGAACATGGCTTTGCATCAGTAGTAGTCACTGAACTCGTGCTGACGACCTTGGTAAAGCCACCTGTCGTGATCTTCACAATGAATGTCATTTCGCTCATAGTCTGCTCATTGAAGCAAGCGAACAGCATCATTGGATCAGTCGTCGGTGCATTCAAGAAATCAAATTCCGACATTCCACCGAAGTGGCCACCGCTATAACCAGCAGGTGCATTTGCGGTACAGAAAGTCGTGATGGCACTTTCAGCAACCACAAGGTGCTTTGTTGCCGCAGCAGCCTTTGTTCCCCAGTAAATGTCGGTGCCACCATTCATGTTCCAGAAGTCAATTGCCCAACCTGCCGCAGCAGCACCGTACCAACCAACTGAACCAACCATGGCATCTGGGTCTGTGGTCAAGGAAATTTTTCCCGTTGCGCCAAACTTTGTGTTTGGACCAGCAGCATTGATGTTTGCAATTTTCCAGTCACCAGGATTCGTGCCCGGGCTCGCAACAAGCAATCCGCCCGCGCCATCAGGAGAGTTACGACCATCACTCGACGTTGTGATGTTTGCGCCGAAAGCCTTTTCAGCAGAAGTAGCATCGGCCACTGCCTTACCAGCAGTACCAAGTGTGCCCGCTAGAAGCGCAGCTGGCGGCATTCCGCCACCGCCGCCACCGCCACCGTTGTTGCACGACGACAGCACCGATGCGCCATTCTTCTGAAGATCAACAGACAGATGGTAGGTACCAGCGGTGAGGTTGGTTCCCTGAATATTCAAAGAAAAATTCGAAGCTGGAGTTGATCCGACGGTGATGGTCTTTGAGTTTGTGACAGCCACTGGGCCTGCGAGTTCGTAGTACTCAAGGATGATTCGTGGGTCCAAATTGGACGCCACGTTTGCAACAGGTGTTGTGCCATTCAACGTTGAAACCACCCATGTGAGTGTGTCGTTAGCTGAGGTAGCACCCGATGTGACACAAAGGCTAAAATTTCCCGAAATGCTCGAATCATTACTCGTCAGGACGATGCCTGATGATGCCGTTGTGCTTCGGTAGGCGTAAGCGTCGTGATCAGATGTGCTCTTATCGTCGCCACCATAGACAAATTTTGCAGTTGCAGCATTAGTCGAGACTGTCTTATCCGAACCCGATGAGTTTGAAATCGTTTGATAAACGCTCAAATTGAATTGCTGAGCCTGGACGCAGGGAACTGGTGACGCAGTAGTGACTGGTGGACCACCTGGGCAGCCTGGGAAGTCCCACATGTTGGTCTTTGTTCCATACGTAACGCCTGCGACTCCGGTAACTACTGCCGCATCTGACGAAACAGCTTTAGCACCATCTGAAGTTACGTTGGTAGCAGTCACACGCACGGTAATTTGCACAGATTCACCAGTGTGAATCGTGAATGTGCCATCCCCATTCGCATTACGACCGATAGTTAGGTAGTTCGGTGTTGTCACCGGAGCAGCTTGCGCAGATGATGAAACACCTGCAACTAGGCCGGTCATAACAACGGCTAGTGAACTTACTAAAGCAAAACCGCGCTTCGCTGCGCGCGACATATTATTGGACAACTTCGTCACAACACTTTCCTTTTTGGATGACCAAATCAAGTCCGACTCAGGTCGGACTTCTCTAGTAAACCCTAGGTTTTTCGATGGTTTCGACAATGAATGTGAGCGAATTTGCAACGCTGCCAAAAATGAGGGGTTACCCCCTCATAAAACTAGTTTGCAGGTAGATGAATTACGTCACCTTTGGAAAACTGTTGCTTTTTTCCGCCATTGATCAGCCATGCCGATTGGCGACCTTGCACTTCCCATTCATATGGTCCACCTACCAGCGCAGTATCTTCATCAATTCCAACAACATGGACACCGACTGGTACATCTAATATTCGCAACGCTAGATCCGGAACCCATTTATAAAACTTGTCAAAATGTGGCAGTACGCGAATGTGAGGTAGGACTCCAAGCCCACGAACTTCTCGTGGCGAATGCATTCGTAGTGCGGGGATGTGATCAGCGATTGCCATCGCACCAGCGGAACAACCCGCCAATGCTGCACCTTGTTGCCAGGCTTCGTAAATTGCATCCCACACCAGCGAGCCGCGTAAAGTTTCCGCTAAGAAATGTGGGTTTCCACCCGACAGATATATGAGTCCCGCACCCTTGATCAACGCAGCAAGTTCAGGATCATTTGCTTCGTCAGCGTCGCGCACGACAACAGGAACTTGTTCAACACCGAGTCGATTTGCCTGCGCTAAGCCCAAATCAATCCAGCGCTGCAAGGACTTATCACCTTCAGGTGCTGCAGCAGTCGGCACCTGAACATATTTAGGATTGCGTCCCTTAATAAGTTCCGCTTCAATCTCTTGCATGACAGGCAAGTATTCGCCTGATCCAACTAGGGCTATCGGACCGACCACCATTTTACTGAACCTCCCATGTAGAGCCCGATGCCGAATCATTGATGATAACTTTCATTTCGGTGAGCTGGTCACGAATTTGATCGGCCTCGTCCCAACGTCCACCTGCTCGTGCTGCCTGTCGTGCTTGTAGTAACGCTTCGATGTAAGGACCAACGACAGACTGTAAATCAACGCGCGGACTTGCAGCCAAATGTCCCAATCTTGTTACAAGTGCATGTACTGCAGCGCGTGTTTCAAAATCACGATCAATCTCATCAAGATCTAAGAGTGCATCGACCGCTGCAGAAACATCGCCGGATTCGAGCATTTCTTCGACGCGAGTTGGATCGACTTTAAATAGAGGTGCAGGCTCGCCAAGAACAATGTGGCTGCCTGTATGCGAAATAATTTCGTCAAAAGTTGCGCTGCTCCCCGAATTCACCGTCCACGATGCACCATGATGTCGAATCGTCATTTGCCCACGACCAAAAACACGAGCAATGCGCTCATCGATGTCGAAACTTACCCCAGTATGTTCGTCAACACCGATGATGAATGTTTGTTCAGGGAGCAATGATTCTAAAATGCGCAGGCGACGTTCACCGATGTAACAGAACCGGGTGTCATGGTTTTGGCCTTCGGTGTTGTCGTAGTGCGGAATGATTGCGGCTGGCAGCCCAGTGTGCCGTTCCATGAGGTTCAGTCCGTCAAGCCAGTGCGGATCTTCCCCAACTTTGTACATTTCATATACGGGCATGGTGTGCGAACCCACGGTCAACGCGGCGGCCGACGCAAACACTAAAGTTCCCCGGGCCAATACGGCATCAAAGTGGGGATTCACACCAAGTTCTTGCCACACTTTCAGGGCATACGAAGGGCTGCCCGGTCCAGCAAAAAGCCACGATGCTTCGCGAATTGCATTCACAGCTCCACCAAGTTCACTTCCCGCCACCTTGGTATTTCGCAAAGAAACCGGCGTTGGTACGTGGCCCACTGAATGTGTGAAGTACTCAATAACGCGCTTGGTCAGATCGTCAGCATTTTCTTGAAATCCAAAGGGAGTATCCAAGAAAACCATTGATTCTGGGGTCTTTGGGATTTCAGCAAGCAGATTTTGATGCGGTGTAACCATAGTTGGGCTCGTTTCGCCCGACCCCATAATCACAATCTGTCTCGTCACCTCTTCATCATCGCATTACTCGTGGATTTGTTCACCTCGGGAAGAGCCTCCAGCGGATTTTTTGTGGGAAGTTGTTAACCAAAGTGTGCAACGCTTAAACCACTATGTCTGACGAAACTATGGAAATTACCAAGATCACTGCCGCCACAAGTGTTGGCCTACCCGCCGACCGCTATTTGGACCGTGAGCTTTCCTGGTTGGCTTTTAACCAACGTGTTTTGGAGTTGGCACAGGATGAAGAAATGGCAATCCTCGAGCGCGCCAAATATTTGGCTATTTTCGCCAGTAACCTCGATGAATTTTTCATGGTTCGAATCGCTGGCTTAAAGCGCCGTATTGCTGCAGGTATGGCAGTGAAATCAGCCAGTGGCTCAATGCCACGCGAACTGTATGACCGTGTTCTTGGCCGTGCATACGAATTAATGCAAGAACATGCAGCAACGTTCACCGAATCTGTGTTGCCTACTTTGTTAGCCAGTGGAATCCAAGTCTTACGCTGGGAAGATGTGACAACCAGTGAACGTGCGCACTTAACCACACTTTTTGAAACGCAAGTTTTTCCTGTTCTCACGCCACTTGCTGTTGATCCCTCACATCCATTCCCGTACATCTCAGGTTTGTCGCTGAACCTTGCAGTTGTAGTTCGTAACCCTGAATCAGGCCACGAGCTTTTTGCGCGCGTGAAGGTGCCGCCTTCACTACCCCGTTTTATTGAAGTGGGTACCGAACGTTACGTTCCGCTCGAAGATGTCATCGCTGGACATGTACACATGTTGTTTCCTGGGATGGAAGTCGTGCAAAATCACACATTCCGAGTCACTCGCAACGAAGAACTCGAAGTCGAAGAAGATGACGCCGAGAATCTTTTGCAGGCTCTTGAACGAGAACTGATGCGTCGTCGCTTTGGTCCGCCAGTACGCCTTGAAGTAGAGCAATCTATTGATCCAAAGATTTTGGAAATGTTAATCAGCGAGCTAGGCGTCAACGACAACGAGGTTTACCGACTCAACGGCATGCTTGATCTTCGTGCGCTTTTTGAGTTGCAAAAACTTAATCGTGATGACTTGAAGCTTCCTCCATTTGTAGGTCGCACGAGCAGCGCGCTTTCCGAAGTTGAATCGTCCTCAGCTCCAGACATTCTCGAAGTCATGCGTCATCGCGATGTACTTCTTCACCACCCATACGATTCGTTTTCAACCAGTATGCAAGCATTCCTCGAACAAGCATCGGTTGATCCAAACGTGCTAGCTATCAAGCAAACCCTGTATCGCACTTCGGGTGACTCACCAATCGTTGATGCGTTGATCGCTGCAGCCGAAGCTGGCAAGCAGGTTCTCGCTGTTGTGGAAATCAAGGCACGCTTCGACGAACAGAACAACATCGATTGGGCGCGCAAACTTGAAGAGGCTGGCGTACATGTTGTGTACGGAATCGTGGGACTGAAGACGCACGCAAAATTATGCTTGGTTGTCCGCAATGACCATGGTCGACTCAATCGATACGTCCACATTGGTACAGGTAACTACAACCCGAAAACAGCCCGTGTTTACGAGGATTACGGGTTGCTGACTAGCGATCCCAAGGTTGGCGAAGATGTTGCGAGTTTGTTCAATCATCTGTCAGGTTACGGCGTCCAAGGCGATTACAACCGCCTGATGGTTGCGCCCCGCGAATTGCGAACTGGGCTGGTGGAAAAAATTGAGCGCGAAATTACCAATGTTCAATCAGGTAAGTCTGCTCGAATTCGCTTTAAATGCAACTCACTTGTTGATGAGGGAATCCTTGACGCTCTTTATCGTGCCTCTAACGCTGGTGTACAAGTTGATGTAGTTGTCCGTGGTATTTGTGCTTTGCGTCCCGGCGTCCCCGGACTTTCGGAAAACATTCGAGTCCGCAGCATTCTGGGACGATTTTTGGAACATAGCCGCGTTTATGAGTTTGAAAATGCAGGTGAGCCCGAAGCTTGGATTGGTTCAGCTGACATGATGCATCGCAATCTTGACCGGCGAGTGGAATGTCTTGTCCTGTTGAACTCCAATGACGGGAATTCAATTTCAGAAACCCTCGATTTTGCGATGGCCGATACGACTGCCTCGTGGCATCTTCAACCAGATGGAACATGGACGCGCGTGCATCTCGGTGAAGAAGACGAACCGCTTGTTGATTTCCAAGAGCATTTAATTAAGAGCCACCCTGTCAGTAAGCCACCTGCCGAAATCGCTACGCCACGAATGTTCAATACGTTGTTAAACATGGTCGGACTCCGTGGCGATCGATAAGACAGTACGCGCGGCCGGTGCAGTTATTACTCGCGGCGAAGACAATGCGCGTGAATATTTGTTGGTACACCGAAGTTTCCGTGATGACTGGTCGTTTCCCAAAGGAAAACTTGAGTCAGCCGAAGACGTTGCCAGTGCAGCCATCCGAGAAGTGCGCGAAGAAACAGGATTTGCAATTCAGCTCGGACTACCTTTGCCAACCCAAAGATACAAAGCAGACGGCAAACCAAAAGTAGTGAACTATTGGCATGCTGAAATTCTCTCGGGTGATTTTTTGCCTAACGACGAAGTCGATGAACTCAGGTGGCTACCGTTTAAGCAAGCTCGTAGTTTGCTGACTTACGAACATGACACTGAAGTCATCGACGCGGCTCGCACTGCTCGCGCAACGTCTCCACTTATTGTCATGCGCCACACTCAGGCCATGAAACGTGCTGATTGGACTATGTCGCTGTCTAATCGCGCGAGCCGCGATGCCGATCGTCCCTTAACTGCTGTTGGACGCATTCAAGCAGCTGGCGTCGTGCCAGCACTGGCGGCATACGGTGTTTCGTATATTCACACTTCGGATTCAACTCGTTGCCGAGACACAGTCGGTCCGTACGCAACTGCGCGCAGTCTTTCGATTGGGTTAGAAGTAACTATCAGTGAAGAGCGTCATAAAGAGGACACTGATGCTGCAAAATCTCGGATTTCAGAATTGGCCTATGCCGATCAGCCAACCGTTATTTGCACGCATCGTCCTGTGCTGCCTACGTTAATGAAGGCACTCAAAGCCGAATTCATCATTGATGATGCGCTGGTTAACACCTCGGACAGCGTCGAAATTTTCGATCCAGCATTGAGCCCTGGATCAATGGTTGTTTACCATCGAGATTTTCTGGATTTACAACGAATTTTGGCAGTTGAGGTTCACACCCACGGTTTGTAGTGAAGCGCCGTAGTACTACAGGACTTGCTGACCCTTACCCAGAATGACAATTCCGCTGTCACTGACGGTGTAGAGCTCGCGATCGCGATCAAGGTCAACGCCAATTTGTGCCCCATCAGGAACGACAACATTTTTATCCAGGATTGCCCGGCGAATGACGGCCCCACGACCAATGCGAACGCCGGGCATTAAGACCGAGCCATCCACATACGCGCCATCTTGAACACGTACCTCGTGGGAGACAACTGACGAACGAACATGCGCGCCTGAAATGATCGATCCTGCGCCAACAATTGATTCATGCGCATTCCCACCTT
>Ga0114964_10001510_pt1 | contig 16916 bp, 23 predicted proteins | sample C_131016_MF_Meta_FD_92638 | JGI IMG/M metagenome (GOLD analysis project Ga0114964, IMG submission 92638) | Freshwater microbial communities from Lake Croche, Canada to study carbon cycling - C_131016_MF_MetaG | ecosystem: Environmental > Aquatic > Freshwater > Lake | place: Lake Croche, Canada... | reverse complement strand
TGCGCCCGAGCCTGGCTTTGTGATGTACGCCATGTCTGCGCAGTTGCAGGGCTTGGGCTTTGTAGGCGTGCCCTTGCAGGCGGATTTTTCATTGGACGAAACCGCCATGTCCGCCGCCATCGCGGAGCACCAACCGGCCATCGTGTACCTGGCCTACCCCAACAACCCCACGGCCAATTTGTGGGATGCGCAAGTGCTGCGTCGCCTGATTGCCCAAGCCAGCGCCTATGGCGCACTTATGGTGGTGGACGAGGCCTACCAGCCCTTCGCGGACAGCACCTGGCTGGACGAAATCCGCCACGACCCGGTGGCCAACGCCCAGGTCGTGCTCCTGCGCACCCTGTCTAAATTTGGCCTGGCTGGTGTCCGTCTAGGCTATGCGCTGGCCCCGGCAGCGCTGCTGACGCAGATCGACAAAGTGCGACCGCCCTATAACGTCAGCGTGCTCAATGCCGAATGCGCGCTCTTCGCCCTGGAGCATGCGGCTGTGTTTGCCGCGCAGGCGCAATTAATCTGCAGCGAACGCGAACGCCTGTTGGCCGCCCTGGCGGCACTGCCCGGCCTGCAGCCCTTTCCCAGCCAGGCGAATATGATTCTGCTGCACGTGTCGGGCGAGTCTGGCGCGGCGGCGCGTCTGCATGAGGCGCTGAAAAAGCGTCAGATTTTGGTGAAGAACGTTTCTACAATGCACCCGCTGCTGGCCAACTGTCTGCGACTGACGGTGGGCACAGCCCCTGAAAACACGCTGCTCCTTGCAGCGCTTGAGGCCTCTTTATGACTGACACAGCTTCCAGCCTGGTAAGCGTGCTGCCCCAGCCCCCTGGCGAAGGCAGCGCCCGCAGCGCCGAAGTGATTCGCAACACCGCCGAAACCCGCATCCGCGTGGCCCTCAATCTGGACGGCAGCGGCCAGGCCCAGTTGTCCACGGGTATCGGCTTTTTTGACCATATGCTCGACCAGATCGCCCGCCACGGCCTGATTGATCTGGACATCCAGGCCCAGGGCGATTTGCATATCGACGGCCACCACACCGTGGAAGACGTAGGCATCACCCTAGGCCAGGCCTTTGCCAAGGCGCTGGGCGACAAAAAAGGCATACGCCGTTACGGTCACGCCTATGTGCCCTTGGATGAAGCCCTTTCGCGCGTGGTGATCGACCTCTCAGGCCGCCCCGGTTTGGAAATGGACGTGCCCTTTAAGAGCGGCATGATCGGCGGCTTTGACAGCCAGTTGGCGCACGAATTTTTCCAAGGCTTTGTCAACCATGCCGGTGCCACGCTGCATATAGACAACCTCAAAGGCGAGAACGCGCACCACCAGTGCGAAACCGTGTTCAAAGCCTTTGCCCGCGCCTTGCGCATGGCGGTGGAGCGCGACCCGCGCGCCGCTGGCACCATCCCGTCCACCAAAGGCTCGCTCTGACGTGACACCTCGCCCGGAGGCTTGCGCCACCCCGCCATGAAATCCGTTGCTATCGTCGATTACGGCATGGGCAATTTGCGCTCGGTCACCCAGGCGGTTATGCACGCCGCCGCGCAGGAAGGCGTGCAAGCGGTGTGGGCACGCAGCCCACAAGAGGTGATGGACGCCGAGCGCGTGGTACTGCCCGGCCAGGGCGGCATGCGCGACTGTATGTCCGAGCTGCGCTCCAGCGGCATGCTGGCCGCGGTGCTGCATGCTGCGGCGCACAAACCGCTGATGGGCGTGTGCGTGGGCATGCAAATGCTGCTGGACCACAGCGAGGAGCTGGACACGCCAGGCCTGGGCTTGATGCCCGGCGCGGTGCGCAAGTTTTCTCTGGACGGGCGCTTGCAGGACGACGGCAGTCGCTATAAAGTACCGCAAATGGGTTGGAACCAAGTCTGGCAGGCCGATCACGGCAAGGGCGCGCACCCGGTGTGGGCGGGTGTGCCCGACGGCAGTTACTTTTACTTTGTGCACAGCTATTACGCCGATCCGCAAAACGTAGCGCACTGCGCTGGTCAGACGGATTACGGCGGGCGTTTTTGCTCGGCACTGGCCCGCGATAATATTTTTGCCACGCAATTCCACCCGGAAAAAAGCGCCGAACAGGGCCTGGCCCTGTACCGCAATTTTCTGCGTTGGGTACCCTAATATGACTATTGCGGCCCGCTTGCGTGTATGGTTCGCCTAATTTTTCTTTCGCAGTCCCTTATTTTTTACTACCCACCGCCACTGCACTATGCTGCTTATCCCCGCTATTGACCTCAAAGACGGCCACTGCGTTCGCCTGCAACAAGGCGATATGGATCAATCCACCACCTTCGGGGAAGACCCGGTCGCCATGGCGCGGCTTTGGGTGGACAAGGGGGCCAGGCGTTTGCATCTGGTGGACCTGAACGGCGCTTTTGCCGGGCACCCGAAAAACGAGGCAGCCATTCGCCGCATCCTCAAAGAAGTGGGCAGCGAAGTCGATGTGCAATTGGGCGGCGGTATCCGCGACCTGGACACGATTGAGCGCTATCTCGACGCCGGCCTGCGCTACGTCATCATCGGCACCGCAGCCGTCAAAAACCCGGGGTTTTTGCAAGACGCTTGCACCGCATTTGGCGGCCACATCATCGTCGGGCTGGACGCTAAAGAAGGCAAAGTCGCCACCGACGGCTGGAGCAAACTCACCCGCCACGACGTGGTCGATCTGGGCAAAAAATTTGAAGACTATGGCGTCGAATCCATTATCTACACCGATATAGGCCGCGACGGCATGCTCACCGGCATCAACATCCCGGCTACCGTGGCGCTGGCGCAAGCACTCTCGATTCCGGTTATCGCCTCGGGGGGTCTCTCCAATATGGCCGACATCGAAGCCCTGTGCGAAGTGGAAGACGAAGGCGTGGAAGGCGTGATCTGCGGGCGCGCGATTTACACCGGCGACCTGGACTTTGCCGCCGGCCAAGCCCGTGCCGACGAACTCAATGGCTGATGCAATGGCTGAACCCGGCGCAGCCCTAGCCACGCGCAGCGAAGAACTTTTCCAAGGCCAGCGCTGCCACCGCCTGACGCTGGCCCATGGCGACAGCGTGCTGGTGGCGCAGCAGGGCGCGCATGTCATTTCTTGGGTCAATGGTGGGCGCGAACGCCTGTTCGTCAGCCCCCATTCCGTGTGGGACGGGCACACCGCGATTCGCGGCGGCATTCCAGTTTGCTTTCCGCAATTTAACCAGCGGGGCGATTTGCCCAAACATGGTTTTGTGCGCAACCTGCCTTGGGCCTTGCTGGCCGCTGAGCCGGGCGATGCACCGAGCCGTTTGTCTTTTGGGCTCAGTGCCAATGACAGCACCCGCGCTATGTGGCCCGCCGAGTTTGAAGCCCGCTTGCGCGTGGACTTGCAACCAGAGCAACTGTGCGTCACCCTGGAGGTGCACAATCAGGGCACGCAAGCATTGCGCTTTACCGGCGCGCTGCACTCCTACCTGGCCGTGAGCGATATTGCCCAAGTGCGCCTATCCGGTTTGGGCGGACAAAAAGAATGGGATTCGCGGGCAGACACGCACCAGCGCGCTGCCGACAGTTTGCAATGCGTGGGCCCGTTTGACCGGGTCTACAGCGCCCCGCCCGCGCCTGTGCATTTGCACGACCCACTTGGCGGCCTAGAGATTAGCAACAGCGAAGGGTGGGCAGACTGCGTGGTGTGGAACCCTGGCGCAGCGGGCTGCGCCCTCATGCCTGACATGACGCCTGATGCGTTTGAACACATGCTCTGCGTCGAGGCGGCGCAAGTGTTAGCGCCCATTACTGTGGCGGCAGGCGGGCACTGGAGCGGCAGCCAGCGATTGCGCGTTTTAGGGCTTTGAGTCATGCTAGCTAAACGCATCATCCCTTGCCTGGATGTGACCGGTGGCCGCGTGGTCAAAGGTGTGAATTTTGTGGCGTTGCGCGATGCCGGCGATCCGGTAGAAATCGCCGCCCGTTATAACGAGCAGGGCGCTGATGAGCTGACCTTCTTGGATATCACCGCCACCAGCGACGGGCGCGATGTGATCTTGCACATCATCGAAGCCGTGGCCAGCCAAGTGTTTATTCCGCTCACGGTTGGCGGCGGTGTACGCACCGTCGAAGACGTGCGCAGATTGCTCAACGCAGGTGCCGATAAAACCAGCTTTAACTCGGCGGCGATTGCCAACCCGCAAGTCATCCGCGACGCCTCGGCCAAGTACGGCGCGCAGTGCATCGTGGTAGCCATCGACGCTAAACGCCGCAGCGTGCAAGACGAACAACGCATCGGCGCGAATGGTTTACCTATTGGGCCGGGATGGGATGTGTACAGCCACGGTGGCCGCAAAAACGTGAGCCTGGACGCGGTGGCTTGGGCCACCCAAATGGCCGAGTACGGCGCGGGGGAAATATTGCTCACCAGCATGGACCGCGACGGCACCAAAAGCGGCTTTGACCTGGCGCTCACCCGCGCTGTTAGCGACGCCGTGCCGGTGCCGGTGATTGCCTCGGGCGGCGTCGGCAATCTAGACCACCTGGCCGACGGCGTCCAACAAGGCGGTGCTGACGCCGTCCTGGCCGCCAGCATTTTTCATTACGGTGAGTACACCGTAGGGCAGGCGAAGGCGCGGATGCAGGAGCGGGGGATACCGGTACGGCTGTGACGGGCCGATCCATCGATCACGCCTTAAGCAGGGCATCCAGTGGGCTGGCTGTGCCGCCAGCGGCCACCTTGAGTACATGGGTGTAAATCATCGTTGTCGAAACGTCTTAAGCAAATGCAAGGCCGGTGCCAGCGAGCGGGGCAGCATCACCATTCGGTCTATGGACCCTCTGGCCTAGCGCACGATGATGGCCTGACGCTCAAAATCCACGTCTTTGATCCGCGAGCGCATCCCCTCCATCAGCCGCATGCCCGTGCCATACAAAAGCCGCGCCAGCAGCGCAGTCACACCCTCCATGTGTGCCAAAAGACCAGCCACTTCATCTTTGGTCAACACTGCTGGAATGCGCTTGGTCTGCTGGGGCCTACCGATGTTGTTGAGCCACGGCAAATCTATGCCCAACACCTCTCGGTACAAAAACAGCAGGGCGCTGAGCGCTTGGTTGTGTGTGGAGGCGGACACCTTGCGCTCATTGGCCAGCATGGACAAAAATGTCTCGACGTCGGCCACCCCCATCTCACGCGGGTGTCGCATACCGCCGGGCTGGGTGGCGCTTCAGAGGATGAAAAAACGAATCCAATAATGGTAAGCTTTCTCGGTTTTGAGACTATAGTGCGCATACCGTATCCGCTCGCGCACTTGTTCGAGCAAGCGGCTGGACTGCAAGGAAGGGGCACCGGGTTTCATGGAAAATTTATACTTGTATAAAAATACAGTATTTTTAACTGCAAGCCAGAGTGCAAGGGACTTGCAGGCATTTCAACAACAAGATGTATCGACTTGGCCCGGATGTATCAACCGTGTTCTGCGGTCTACATTACGTTAGGCGTCACAAACCCGCAGTATCACCACATCCACAGCCATGTCCGATCGCGCATCCGAACTCGCCGCCACGCTCGTCCGTAACTTCAATGAAGTTCCACTGACACGTCTGCTGCGTGAACCGCACTACGACGCCAAAGGGTCACGTCTAGCGCGCGGCACCGCCGCGCAGAAACTTGGTGCGTCCTTCGACATCCTTGAACCTGGGAAGTGTGGTTGTCCATATCACCTGCATCACGCCCAAGAAGAGATGTTCGTCATCATCGAAGGCAATGCCACTTTACGCGTCGCCGGCGAGATGCTGCCGGTCAAGACAGGGGATGTCATCTTCATCCCGCCTGGGCCCGAGTACCCTCATCAGATCATCAATACCTCTGGGGCACCGCTCAAGTACCTTTCCATCAGCACGATGGAGACCCCTGAGATATGCGAGTACCCGGACTCGGGCAAGTTCTTGGCAGAGGGCAGTCTCAAGTCATCGACACCCTTCGAGGTACTTGATCGCCGCGGGAACAACCTTGACTATTGGGACGGTGAGCCGTGACGCCTAACCCCTTACAGGGACTTCCCACGTAGTCAAGCACCGCAGGCGTGGGTTCTTCATTGTTGACGGCTTTCTTGCACTGGCGTGACGGGGATGGTGCGATACAACGGGAACAGACTGCACATCTACAGACGGCCTTGTTGCGCCTTGGTGGGCGCGGACCCAGATACGAACCGCTCGGCAGGGCCCCATTCCGTTCCCGTGGTCATTTCCAATCGAATGCCACAAGGGGTTAGTCGGGCTTGCCCGCCGCCGGTCTGACCTGTTTACTGCATCATCGGAATCACGTCTGTCAAGAAATCACTTGGTTTGTCGGTTTGAGATCAGCAAGGTTTGATGCTCACGTGCCTGGCATCGAAGGCGTGTCCCTTGGTCATGACCGCCCACAGAATGCGTGCATTCTTGTTGGCCAGCGCGACGACCGCCTTTTGCCATCCTGATCGCTCGCGCAAGGCCAGCGTCCATTGGGAGATCGGGTCATCGCGCTTATGGGCGTTCATCACCGCCGACTTAGCACCCTGGATGAGCAGGCTGCGTACATACATGTCACCTCGCTTGGTGATCCCGCCCAGATTGCTCTTGCCACCGCTGGAGTTCTGCCGGGGTGTCAAACCCAGCCACGCACCAAACTGCGCGCCGTTTTTGAACTGCCTGAAGTCTCCCACGGTGGCAACGACTGCCGAAGCAGTCACTGGCCCTACGCCCATGAGCTGCTCGGCGCTGGCAACGGCGGCACTGGACTTGCCATGGGCTTTGATACGGTCATCACACCAACTGACATGCGCGTCGAGCTCCTGCCACTGTTGCCAGGCGCGCTGCAGGGCCAGACGCGCTAAACCACCGAGCTCGTTGGTGGCATCTTCCAGCGCATCGGGTAACGCCTGGCGCAGTACCGCCGGGCTTTGGGAGAACACCACCCCAAACTCTGCGAGCAGCCCGCGAATGCGGTTAATGCAGGCGGTGCGCTCGACCTTGAAGCCCTCGCGCAGGCGGTGAATGCACAGCATGCTTTGCTGCTCCACAGATTTGACGGGAACAAAACGCATGGTGGGGCGCGAAGCGGCCTCACAGATGGCTGCTGCATCGTTGGCGTCGTTCTTGCCACCTTTGCCCTGGAGTCGGTAGGGGGCCGCCAAGTGAGCCGCAATGATGCGGGGCTCCACCCCTAAAACAGCCAACTTGCGCGCCCAGTGGTGTGCGCTGGAGCTGGCCTCCATGGCTACCATGCAGCCCGGCGGCAGTTGGGCACACCAGGCCATGAACTTGTCGCGCGCCAGGGCGCGGGAGGTAAGCAGTTTGCCACTGCAATCGACGGCGTGCACCTGGATAACATGCTTGGCTAAATCAACGCCGACTCGTGTAATCTCTTGCATGGGACTTCTCCTTTGAAAGGTTTGAGATTGATTTCAACAACCCAATCTTGGCACTCGATGCCGTTACCTCGAAGTGGGAAGTCCCTTCGTATTCCGCTCAAGCGGAGCGCCAACGGCAGGCCACCAGGCCCGGTCTGGCGGTACGCGGTACATTTTCGCCAGTCCGGGCCTGGCGTCCTGCCGTCGTCGCCAGCTTAGCTCGAACGTTAGGCCTCCATGCAAGCCCCGGCACTCGATCAACTTCCCGAGTCAATTGAAACCAATAGGCTGGTTGTCCGCGTTGCGCGTCCTGGTGATGGAGTCATGTTCAATGCAGCAATAGTTGAATCCTGTGAACAGCTCAAACAATGGCTTGTGTGGGTTTACCCTCCGCCCTCGCTGAGTGAGTCTGAGGCTTCCTGTCGTCGGGCTTATGCTCGCTTTTTGCTCAACGAAGACCTCATGGCTTTCTTCATTGATAAAGAGTCAGGCGCCCTTGTTGGAGGTAGTGGCTTGCACAATGCCAACTGGAAGCTCCGACAGTTCGAAGTCGGCTATTGGGGACACAGTAAATTTCTCGGCAAGGGATTCATCACTGAAGGTGTTGCTGCACTAACAGAACATGCGCTGCAACAACTGGGGGCAACTCGAGTTTTCCTTACAACGGACGAATTAAATATCGCTAGTTGGCACCTGGCAGAACGGGCTGGGTTTCAACTGGAAGGCACCTTGCGTAATGATCGCCTTAATATTCAGGGGCAACTGAGGAATACACGTGTTTATTCTCGCGTGCAGCCCTAACCTTTCAGTCAATCTGACTGCCCAAAGCTGCGCTTTGGGTTCCCGCCGTTGCTGCGCAACTCCGGCAGCAGCTTACTTCCAACATTAGGCCCTACAAACGGACTCCTGTGCCAGCTCCAACAAGACCTCCTCGTCTCGCAATCGCGCAGATCCCGATGCACTGGGAAATGACCGATAACGTCTCTGCAATGAAGCGCGCTCTTCAGATCGCCCGCAATGAAGGGGCCAGTCTTTGCGCATTCGCCGAGCTGGCTGTCACAGGATTTCATCGACGTATCGTCGAATGGGCCAAACCAGAGGCGTCTGAACCCGCAGTGACTGAAGTTTGTAGGGCCGCGGCCAATCTCGGAATCGCGACGGCTTTCGGTGCGCCGACCTATGGCGTCGATGGCACCCGATTCAACACCCACTTGTTCGTAGGCACTGACGGCTCACTCATCGGCAAGGTAAGCAAGATCGGACTCACCGCGCCGGAAGCAACGTTCTTCGCACCAGGCACAGACCGGCCTACGCTCGACATCAACGGCTTCAAGTTCAGCGCGGTGATCTGCCGCGAAATTGAAGATGGAGATCAAGTGCTGCCTCAGCTGACGGGTACAGGAGTTGACGTCATCCTCTGGCCGGGCCAGATGCGCCCTGATCCCGAGAAACCGCCTCAAGACCCACCGGCCCACGTCGTTCAGGCCCAGGAACTTGCCCGCAGAATCTCTACCTACGTCGTGCAGACGAACTGGCCGAACGCGCTCAACCGCCCGGAAGAGAGCAAAGATACAGGACATAGCGTCTGCATCTCTCCGTCGGGAGAAATCTTGTTTCGTCTGCCCAAGGAGGGTTATGGAATAGCGGTCTTCAATCTTGGCGAACGCGCCTACGACTGGCACGCGAGCGGGGCCTAACTCCCTACGGTGAGTACACCGTAGGGCAGGCGAAGGCGCGGATGCGGGAGCGGGGGATTGCGGTTAGGTTGTGAGCCTGCGCTAGGCGTAACCCATGGCATTTAAGTGACTGACCATATCGCCTGCCACTTTAGGAAAAACGAATTAAATAATAGTATTTATCTTTGTTTTTTATACTATAGTACAAAAACCGCGCGCGCTCTTGCCCTTAGTCAGGCAAGCGAGTGCTCTGCAAATAAGGGGCGCCGGTTTTCATGGAACATTTGTACCGGTATAAAAATACGCAGCGTTCACGTGATCCATCGTTATGCTGCAAGAAAGAGTGAGCTTTGTTCGGCAAAGGAGTTTTGATGCAAAGCAAAGAGCCAGTTATGCCCTGCAAGCCCGAGGCCTCCCAGAGAGATGGGATTGCAAATCGCCTCCTGTCACTGCGGGCGATTTGGAAGCTATCGGTCGTCGAACTTGTGTTCTGGGTGATAGCGATCGGCATTGCAGTCTTCCGCACGCTGTACTGGGCTTGATATGTGTAGCTGGCTTGAACAAAATCCCCGCCTCACGGCAGCGCTTCAAACGGTGTGCGTATGTGCCGCCGTCGAAGGCCTGATCTTGATAGTTCTTGCGGGCATCCTCAATCATTCGTTCATTGCCGCCGCAGTGGTCTCCCTCGGGTTTCTTGGACCCGTTTCGTGGTGGCTTGCTCCTGCGGTTTACCGCCGCTTGCTTAGGGCGAGTTCCTAGTTTGCAGAGCAGGCACCCATCCAGGCGGGGTTCTGACAGGTCGCTCGAGTGGCCCTGCGCCAACTGGTCGCGCTACGCTACCCGAATGTTTTCAGCTTCGCACGGCTAACTGGCTTCGGCCCCTCACCTTCAAACTTAGGCCCTATGCGAACCCTAGCCGCACCGCCCTACGTCTTGGAACCCCAGATCGCTGCCCACGCGCATGAGATGTTCAGCGTGCTGAGCGACCCTGCCATCTACGAGTTCGAGAACGCACCACCGATTGATGAAGAGTGGCTTAGAAAGCGCTTCGAACGCCTTGAAAGTCGGGGCTCAAGCGACGGGACGCAACAGTGGCTCAACTGGGTTATTCGTCTCCCTGGCGGTAGGCTGGCCGGCTACGTGCAAGCTACGGTATTTCAAGACGGTTCTGCTTACGTCGCGTATGAACTCAACAGTCATTATTGGCGCCAAGGCATCGGCAGCACCTCCGTTCGGGCGGTGCTCCAAGAGCTTCACGATCAGTACGGTGTCGCAACTTTCATCGCGGTTCTGAAGGCACGCAACTATCGTTCAGAGGCACTGTTGCGCAAGCTAGGCTTCGTCCCAGCCTGCGCGGAGCAGACAGCCCAGCACCGAGACGAGCCCGACGAACTGGTTCTTGTCAACTCAGCCCTGACTGCGGTGCATGCGGCCTAGCCCCTGGGTCGAGTTGAGGCCCGCCTCATCTCGCACGATAGCCCGCTAGAAAAAGTTGGTTACAGTAACGGCATGGCACCTACCATTGTTCGTGACGGCCAATTTCGTCTGTTCTTCTTTTCACGGGAAGAGACGCGCATTCATGTCCATGTCTCACATGTGGATGGTGAAGCGAAGTTCTGGCTTACACCACAGGTGGGTCTAGCTAACCATACGGGTCTTTCTGATACCCAACTTCGCCAAGCGCAAGCGGTTGTGAATTCACACTTGAAGGAGATCCAAGATGCCTGGAACCAACACTTTGGCGGCTGAAGTTACCCATGTTTCGAAGCACGGTTTTTGGCTGCTGCTTGCCGACGAAGAGCTGCTGGTGCCTTTTGATCAATTTCCATGGTTTCGAAAAGCGACGATCGAACAGATTTCTGAAGTTCAGTGGCCGACCCCAGATCACCTCTATTGGCCGGGCTTGGACGTGGATTTATCGGTTCAGTCCATACGAAATCCATCGACATTTCCGCTGGTTTCGGGCGCAGCGGCTTAACAGCTTGTTCGTCGCGGACACGCATCAGCACGATGTCGCTTCGCAGCGTTTGCAGCGTGGCGGACAGCACAGACTTAAACCCTTCAGGTATTTCGCATGTTCAATTTTGAATGGCATGATCAAAAGGCGGCAAGCAATTTATCGAGACACTGTGTAGCCTTCCAATGATCCAAATCTCTCGCATCGTGGCTCTTCTCTTTCTGACATCAACATGTCTGGCGCAAGCGCAGAGTGGGGATTCCGAGGCTACGGCAGTTGCTGCGGTCGTTCGCAACTACCACGCTGCGCTTTTGGCGGCAGACACGCAAGCAGTTTCTAGACTGCTTGCGCCAGATGCCGTCATCCTCGAGGGCGGCGATCGTGAATCCAGAAAAGAATACCTTGAACACCACCTTTCGGCGGATATCAAGTTTGCGCATGCCGTGCCCACCCGCCAGAGCAAAATTGACGTCACGGTAAGTGGTGACGTTGCCTGGGCAATTTCAACGAGCGCAACGCAAGGCACCTACGAGTCCAAGGCGGTGAATCTGGTTGGTGCCGAGCTAATGGTCCTCACAAGAAACCCTAATGGTTGGGTTATCCGTTCAATTCACTGGTCGTCGCGCAGGTCGAAATAGCGCGAATTGCTTAGGGTGTTAAGACCTGGCCGCCATGGCTTGTGTTGCCGCGCTGGCCAAAAACCCTGAGCGGGTCATGTGGTGCGCCTCGGCCCAAGCATCAATCTGCTGCACCAAGTTTGAGGGCAGGCTCACATTCAGGCGCACAGGCCGGGTGTCAATGCGACTAAGGTCTAGGTCCACCAACATCCAAACGCCGCCCGAATATTCAGCACGGCTTACCAAATTTTCGAGTGGGGTGGCCGGTGGGACCGCATCGGGCTCACCGCTGAAATGCGCCTCCACCGCCTCTTGTACGGCGGCTGGTAAGTCGCTCCAATCGTCAACCGCAGAAAAGCAGCCCGGAAAGTCTTGAAGCCGCAGGGCTGCGAAGGGCTTGCCTGACAGCCACAGCGGGCCCGGGAATACAACGGCCCAGTGTGTGGAGTTGTCTTTGGACTTTGACAATGTGTAGTCGTTCGATTACTATAATTACATGGCCTTGTTGAAGCCACTTCCCCAGTTTTCCGCATGGCTAGACGGCCTGGCTGACCTTGGTGTGCGCGGCGTAGTAATCGCGCGACTCAAGCGGCTGGAATTGGGCTTGATGGGCGATGTAGAGTCGGTGGGCGAAGGCGTATCAGAACTGCGCATTCACCTTGGTGCTGGGTGGCGCGTGTATTTCACGCAGCGCGACGCGCACATGATCATATTGCTTGCCGGTGGATCGAAGCGAAGCCAAAAACGCGATATCAAGCATGCCAAAGCTTTGGCAGCGCTGTTGGACTAACTGGAGAACAATGCAATGACTAAACGCATCAAACTTGCTGATCTGCCCGATTTCGATGCTGCGCCCTACCTGGATAGTGATGAAGCTATCGCAGCGTACTTGACGGATATTTTGGCCGCCAACGACTCCGCATTACTCGCCGCAGCCTTGGGTGACATAGCCCGCGCACGTGGGATGAGCGAAATTGCGAGGGCCTCAGGCATCACGCGCGAAGCACTTTACAAGGCGCTACGCCCGGACGCCCAACCCCGATTCGAAACCGTGAACCGCGTCTGCGCCGCACTAGGTGTCAAGTTGGTGGCGCAAGTCTTGCACATATGAAAAAATGGGCTCCGACCTTTGCACAGCTTGGGTAAGCCGGTTGAACAACCCTTGGACCGTACCGTAAAACGGGGTTTTAGCCACGGCCATGCATGTTCAACAACAGCCCTTAACATCCCCCCTTATGACCTATTTAAACGCCATCACATGGGACGCCCAGGGCCTGGTACCTGTTATTGCCCAAGAGCAGGGTAGCAAGGACGTGCTGATGTTTGCCTGGATGAACCGCGAGGCGCTGCAAAAGACGGTGGAGTTGGGCCGGGCGGTGTATTTCAGCCGTTCGCGCAACAAGTTGTGGCACAAGGGCGAAGAATCTGGCCATGTGCAGTTGGTGCACGAGATTCGGATAGATTGCGATGCTGACGTAGTGCTACTCACGGTTAGCCAGCTAGGGCACGATCCCGGCATTGCCTGCCATACCGGGCGCCACAGCTGTTTTTTCAGTGTGCTGAATAACGGGCATTGGCAGCCGGTGGAGCCGGTGCTCAAAGACCCCGCAACGATTTACCCCAAAGGCAATTAAATGGACAGTTCGGGCCAAGAAATTTCGCAAGACGCTTTGGCGCAATTAGCCGCCATCATCGAAAGCCGCAAAGTCGCACAGGGCGGCGACCCGGAGACCAGCTATGTCGCCCGCCTTTTTCACAAAGGGCCAGACGCTTTTTTGAAAAAAATCGGTGAGGAGGCCACCGAAGTGGTGATGGCCGCCAAAGACCTGGACCAGGGTGGCGACAAAGCCAAGCTGGTGGGCGAGGTGGCGGATTTGTGGTTTCACTGCCTGGTGGCCCTAGCCCATTACGATTTACACCCGTCCGACGTGATCGCCGAGCTGCGCCGGCGCGAAGGAATCAGCGGCATCGAAGAAAAAGCCCTGCGTAAAGCCTTGCAACGCGAAGCGCAGGAGCCCTGATTTAATATAGTTGCTGCCCAACAACCGCATTGCTTTGCATCCCCGCCATGGCCACCCATTCGCACACCGCCCACGACCCCAATTGCTTGTTTTGCAAAATCGTCGCCAAGCAGATTCCCTCGCGCGCCGTTTACGAGGATGATGATTTTTATGCCTTCCATGACATCGCCCCCTGGGCACCGGTGCACTTTCTGATTATTCCCAAACTGCATATTCCGTCGATGGCGCACGTCGGGCAGGAAGACGCGGCGCTGGTGGGCCGCATGATGGCCCTAGTGCCGGTGCTGGCTTTGCAGGAGGGCTGCAACCCCTACCCGGACGGCGGCTTTCGTCTGGTGACCAATACTGGCGCCGAGGGCGGGCAGGAGGTGCACCACCTGCATTTTCACGTCATGGGCGGCCCCAGACCCTGGTTGCGCGGCTGAAAACACGCAATCGGCGCGGGCAAAGCCTGCGCGACTAGAATTCCCCCTCACTTAGGAGAACCGTATGGGTTTGTCAACAACGCACTTGATCATTTTTCTGGTCATCATCGTGGTGATCTTCGGTACCAAAAAACTGCGCAACATCGGTTCAGACCTGGGCGGTGCGGTCAAAGGTTTTAAAGACGGCATGCGTGACGGCGGCGACAAGCCCGCTGAAGCGGCGTCCGCTGCGCCTGCGCAGCAAGTGACCGCCAATCCGCCTTCTGCCAACAAAGACGCCATCGACGTCGAAGCCAAGGCCAAGCACTAAGCCCGCCATTGGATCTGCGGCCTGTGCATGAGATTTTCTTAAGTGTTTGATATTGGCGTCACCAAACTGGCCATCGTCGGCGGCATTGCTTTGATCGTTATCGGCCCGGAAAAACTACCCGGCCTGGCGCGCACCTTTGGCACCATGTTGGGCCGTGCGCGGCGCTATGTGGCCGATGTCAAAGAAGAGGTCAACCGCTCCATGGATCTGGAAGAACTGCGCAAGGCCCAGGCCAGCTTGCAAGACGCAGCCCAGGCGGTGCAAAGCTCCATAGACCAAAGCACCACTGCCATCGAAAACAGCATCGCCCAGGCGAGCGCCCAGGACGCCAACAGCGAACCCGTACCCTATTACTCCTTCTACCGACCGGTGAAAAAACGCTGGCGTGCCAAGATCGGCGCCACCCCCAAGTGGTACAAGGCGCGCAGCGGTGTGCGTACGCGGGCGCTGTCTGGCGCCGCGCGTGTGGCGCGTTTTCGGCCACCTAAAGCCCCTTGATGAGCGATAACAAGCCTCCTGAAGACGAATTGGCCGGCACCGAGCAACCCTTTGTGCAGCATTTGTTCGAGCTGCGCGATCGCCTGTTGCGCGCGGTGTACGGCATCGCAGCCATATTTACCGTACTGGCTTTTTTCCCCGGACCCTCCAAGTTGTACGATTACCTGGCGCTGCCGCTGGTCAAGGCCTTGCCTGAGGGCTCCAAGATGATTGCCGTGGGCGTGGTTTCGCCGTTTTTGGTACCTATCAAAGTAACCGTGTTGGCCGCGATTGCACTGTCTCTGCCTTGGATTCTTTACCAGGTGTGGGCTTTTGTGGCGCCGGGCCTGTACAAGCACGAAAAAAAGCTGGTCATGCCTCTGGTAACGGCCAGCACCTTGCTGTTTTACACGGGCGCAGCGTTTTGCTACTTTTTTGTGTTCGGCCAGGCCTTTCCGGCGATTCAAAAAATGGCACCAATTTCCGTGGCCGTGAGCCCCGATATCGAGGCCTACCTGGACTTTGTGGTCACCATGTTTATCGCCTTTGGCGTGGCCTTCGAGGTGCCGATTGCAGTGGTGATTTTGGCGCGTATGGGCGTGGTCACGATTGTGCAGCTACGCAGTTTCCGTACCTATTTCATTGTCGCGGCAGCAGCGGTGGCCGGCCTGGTCACCCCTCCTGACCCGGTATCCATGATCGCGCTGCTCATCCCCATGTGCCTCTTGTACGAGCTGGGCATTGTTGCGGCCCAGGTATTTATCCGCCACACCCAGGCCCCTGAGGACCCACCGGCACCTGAAGGCGCCTCCAAGCCCGGTAATTAAGGCGCTATCTTGCCCGGTTTGGGTCGTACGCCGGGGGTGATACTCAAGGCCAACACGGTTTTCTTGCGTTGAATTTCGACGGTCGCGGGAACACCGGGTTTAAGCACCGCCACGGCCGACAGCAGGTGTGCCACATCGTCCACCGATGTTCCGCCGATCGACAGCACCACATCGCCAGGCGCCATGCCCGCCTTACCTGCCGGGCCGCCTTGCAGCACCCCGGTGACGGCGACGCCACGCTGAGCCACGATACCAAATGCCTCGGCGATTTCAGGTGCCAGGTCATTGGGCTCGATGCCGATCCAGCCGCGTGTGACCTGACCGTCGCGCACAATGCTTTCCAGCACTTGTTTGGCGGTGGAAATTGGAATAGCAAAGCCGATACCCAGACTGCCGCCGGAGCGGGAATAAATCGCGGTATTTATGCCAAGCAAGCGTCCTTGGCTATCGACCAAAGCGCCGCCTGAATTGCCGGGGTTGATAGCGGCGTCGGTCTGGATGAAATTTTCAAAAGTGTTGATGCGCTGGTTACGCCCCAGCGCGCTGATGATGCCGCTGGTCACGGTTTGACCCACACCGAACGGGTTGCCGATGGCCAGCACCAGATCGCCCACCTGCGCGTTTTCCGAGTCTCCAAGCACCATGACCGGCAGCTTGTCCAACTCGATTTTGAGCACTGCCAAATCGCTATCCGGATCGGTGCCTATCACTTTGGCGCGGGCCCGGCGCCGGTCGTTCAATACGACTTCAATCTGCTCCGCACCTTCCACCACATGGTTGTTGGTCAGAAGGTAACCGGTGCTACTTACGATCACGCCGCTGCCTATGCCCGATGAGGACTCATCGGGGTCGGCGTCGGGATCGTTAAAAAATCGTTCCCACGGGGGGAGTGCATTCTTGCCGCCGGTATGCCCTTTGCTCACGCTGATGCTGACGACGGCCTGTGCCGCGCTATGCGCGGCAGCGCGAAAGCTGCCTACAGGCACTTCGCCCTTGGCCAGCGTCGGCGCCTGCACCATGCCCATCACGCCCTCACCACGGGGCGATAGCCAGGCGGGCTTGAGGGTCAGCACTACAAAATAAGCTGCCAGCAGCACCGTAATGCTTTGGGCAAAAAGTAACCAGTAACGCTTCATGGGCCGACCCGCAGAGTTGCGCCGGAAAGCGGCGCAATAGTTCTAAATTGTAGGGCTCGTACTCTGGTTTCAAGTACTTGCGCTCTCGCAGGGACGGCCAGGGTAATTTGGGATGTACCGCAAATGTGCGGGC
>Ga0114964_10001509_pt1 | contig 16917 bp, 15 predicted proteins | sample C_131016_MF_Meta_FD_92638 | JGI IMG/M metagenome (GOLD analysis project Ga0114964, IMG submission 92638) | Freshwater microbial communities from Lake Croche, Canada to study carbon cycling - C_131016_MF_MetaG | ecosystem: Environmental > Aquatic > Freshwater > Lake | place: Lake Croche, Canada... | reverse complement strand
CGAGGTGCGGGTCCAGATTGGAGTGCTCATGCCGCTTCTCCCGCACGCGAGGGGGGCTCGGGGCGGCGGGGGGCGGGGGCTGTTGCACCGTCGTGACGGGACAAGCCTGCGCCCAGATGGGGGCCATCCAGCAATCCGAAATCCCGTGCCTTGCGGTAGAAGGTCGACCGGCCGATGCCCAGGGCACTGGCTGCCCGCCCGATATGGTGGTCGCAATGGGACAAGGCATGGCGCAGAATATCGGCCTCGATCTCCCCGAAAGGCCGCAACCGCCGGTCCGCTCCGGTCAGGCTGACGCTCAATTCGCTCGCGGGCAACCGGCGGAGGTTTCCAACAGGGCTAGTGACGTGACTTGCCGGTGCACGCACGTGCTGGGCATGATCCTCGTGGCTCCCATCAAGCGCACAATCCTGCAAGGTAATCAGATGGCCTTCGGCCCGCATGGCGGCTTGCTGGATCACCTTGCGCAGGCCACGGATATTGTCGGCCCACTCCTGTTGTTGCAAGGCCTGCAGGGCCTCGGCGGAAAAGCCGGCAATCACGCGTTTGAGTGAGGCGGAAACCCGCGCCAGCACATCGTCGATCAAGGGCAGCATATCGTCGCGTCGCTCGCACAAAGCGGGCATCCGCAAGGGCTGCACGGCCAGCCGCATTGCCAGATCGGCCCGGAAACGGCCTTCGCGGCTCAACGCCGCCAGATCGGCGGAAGCGGTGGCATAGAGCCTGATCTTGCGTGCGGCCTTCGGCCCACCCGGCGTAAAGGCAAAGCAGTCACGCATGAAGGCCTCGGCCAAAACGGTCTGGCATGCGTCATCCAGCAGGTCGGCATGGGTGATCAGCAGCGCGCTTTTGAGAGTCAGGCAGTTTTCGACCGCTTGCCGCAAATCGGCGGGATTGGTGTTGGCTGCATGCAGGGTCACCAAGGCTTTGCCCGAACGATCGGATTCGCGGTGGATGGCGCGGGCCAGACGTGCTTTGCCCGAACCGCTCGGACCGCTCACCAGCACCGGAATCGACGAGCGGGCTGCCCGCTGGGCCTGGGCCCGCAGACGCTCCATGACCTGCGATGTGCCGATCAGATCGGCAAGCTGGGGCGAGGTCTCGTCCTCGCTGACATCACGGATTGCGGCTTCGAGCACCTGACGGCGCATGCTGTTGCTGAGGGCCAGTGTCAGCCGTTCGATGCCCGTCGGACGCACGATGAAATCAAGCGCACCGGCGCGGATGGTCGAGGCGACCTGATCGATATTGCCTTCGGTGAGCGACATGATGACAGGCGGCGATTGCAGCACGTCTTTCAGGCGGGCCAGCACGCCCATGCCATCGAGATCGGGCATCACGAGATCGAGAATCATCGCATCGATGCGCGGTGCGTCGGGATTGTCGAGCAGCGACAAGGCATCCAGACCGCTTGCAACAGCCAGAGGATGATAGCCCGAACGCGTCAGCAGGCCTTCCAGCCGCTGGCGTTCGACAGGGTCATCATCAACAATGAGCACTCGTTTTAGCATCGGCTCCGTTTCATCGCTGGAAACAGGATCGGGTCTCAAAAAATCCGATCATGGTTAAGATTCGGATCACACCATGCCTGATGAGGGTAAACGGGGCTTTAACGCCGCAGGGTTTTTTGATGTCCGAATTCCGGAGACTGGGTCACGAGATGCCTTGATCCTGCCATCACGCTCGGCCATAACCGGAGCAATACGCAGCAATCGTGCTGGTTACCGGAGCCGTTACGCATGTCCAGTCTGTCCTATCCTTTCGATCTGCCCCATCCTTCCGCAGCCCATGCCGATGCAGGTGCGGCAACGGCCAAAACGGATCTGGGGGTTCTGCCGGAGTGGAATCTCGACGATCTCTATCCCGGCATCGACAGCGCGGCCTATCAGGCCGATCTGGCGCTGGCCGCCAGCCAGGCCAAAGCCTTTGCCGCCGATTACCAGGGCAAGCTGGCTGACCTCGCCAAAGGCGCGAAGGCTGCCGAAGCCCTGTTCGAGGCCGTCAAACGCTACGAGGATATCGACGACCGGCTGGGGCGGATCATCTCCTATGCCGGGCTGGTCTATTCGGGCGAGACGACAGATCCGGTGCGGGCCAAGTTCTACGGCGATGCACAGGGCCATCTCACAAGCATTTCAACCGACCTGCTGTTTTTCACGCTGGAACTCAACCGCATCGACGATGCGTTGATCGACCAGGCTGCAAGCCAGGCGCCGCTCGCCCATTACAAGCCATGGCTCGAGGATATCCGCCGCGAAAAGCCCCACCAGCTCGAGGACAAGCTCGAACAGCTGTTCCATGAAAAGGCAGCGACCGGCTATTCGTCGTGGAACCGTCTGTTCGATGAAACCATCTCCTCGTTGCGTTTCTCGCTGGATGGCGAGGAGCTGACCATCGAACCGGTTCTGAACAAGATGCAGGATACCGACGGCGCCCTGCGCCAGCGTGCCTCGCAGGCTCTGGCCGATACGTTCAAGGACAATTTGCGGGTTTTCACGCTGATCACCAATACGCTGGCCAAGGACAAGGATATTTCCGACACCTGGCGCGGTTTTTCCGATGTTGCTGATTCCCGCCATCTGGCCAATCGGGTCGAGCGCGAGGTGGTGGATGCGCTGGTGTCGGCGGTGCAGGCCGCCTATCCGCGCCTGTCGCACCGCTATTACAAGCTGAAAGCCAAGTGGTTCGGTGTCGAAGCTCTCAACCATTGGGACCGCAACGCGCCACTGCCCAAGGTCGAGCAGAAGGTGATCCCGTGGGACGAGGCCAAACAGACGGTACTGGGTGCTTACGGGCAATTCTCGCCCGAGATGGCCCGGCTGGCCCAACGCTTTTTTGACGAACGCTGGATTGATGCGCCAGTGCGTCCGGGCAAGGCGCCGGGGGCTTTCGCCCATGGGACCGTGCCCTCGGCCCATCCCTATGTGCTGGTCAATTACCAGGGCAAGCCGCGCGATGTGATGACCCTCGCCCATGAATTGGGCCATGGAGTGCATCAGGTGCTGGCCGCTGCCAACGGTGCTTTGATGGCGCCGACACCCCTCACTCTGGCCGAAACAGCCTCGGTGTTCGGCGAGATGCTGACCTTCCGCTCCATGCTTGACAAGACCACCGATCCGCTGGCGCGCAAGGCGATGCTGGCCGGCAAGGTCGAGGATATGATCAATACGGTGGTGCGCCAGATCGCCTTTTACAGCTTCGAGCGCAAAGTCCATCTCAAGCGCAAGGAAGGCGAACTGACCGCCGATGATATTTGTGCCCTCTGGATGGATGTGCAGCACGAGAGCCTGGGTCCGGCGATCCGGCTGGGTCCGGGTTATGAAACCTTCTGGACCTATATTCCGCACTTCATCCATTCGCCCTTCTATGTCTATGCCTATGCCTTCGGGGACTGTCTGGTGAATTCGCTGTATGGCGTCTACGAAAAAGCCTCTGACGGCTTTGTTGATCGCTATTTTGCCATGCTGTCGGCAGGCGGCACCAAGCACCATTCCGAATTGCTGGCGCCTTTCGGCCTTGATGCGCGGGATCCGGCGTTCTGGCAGATCGGGCTCGGGGTGATAGAGAACATGATCATCGAGCTCGAACAGCTGGATTAAGGCTGATCCAGTTCGGGTTTTTGTCCGTGTAGAGCATATGGGCTGTTGTGGTGCCCGATAGGGCGACAATGATGACCCGATCCGATGATGAGCAGAACCGTTTATCGGCCCGCGCGGCCCGCTATATGCGGGTCGGCCTGCAGGTGGGCGGCGTGGCGGCACGGATGGCGGGCGCGCGGCTGACCGGGACCGGCTTTGGCGACCAGACCAATGCGGTCTTGCTGACGCAGGCTCTGGGCGGTCTCAAAGGTCCGCTGATGAAGGTGGCGCAACTGGTGGCCACCATTCCCGATCTGCTGCCGCCCGATTACGCCCAGGAATTGCAGAAGCTGCAAAACGATGCTCCGCCGATGGGCGCGGCTTTTGTCAAACGCCGGATGATGGCCGAGCTGGGTCCGGATTGGCTGACCCGCTTTGCCCAGTTCGATCTCAAGCCCTCGGCGGCAGCCTCGTTGGGGCAGGTGCATCGGGCGACCTCGCTGGCAGGCGAGGCACTGGCGTGCAAGCTGCAATATCCGGACATGCAATCGGCGGTAGAGGCCGATCTCAACCAGTTGTCGGTGCTGTTCGCCATGCACCGGCAGATGGATCCGGCCATCGACACCAGCGAGATTGCCAAGGAAATTTCCGAACGGATCCGCGAAGAGCTGGATTATCAGCGCGAGGCCAAACATGCCGGCCTGTATCACCGCATGCTGGCAGACGAAACATTGGTGCGGGTGCCAAAAGTGCATCAGGATCTGTCGACCGATCGGTTGTTGGCGCTGAACTGGCTGGAAGGCAAGCCTTTACTGGGCTTCAAGAGTCATGATCTCGGTGTGCGAAACCGCATCGCTACGGCGATGTTCCAGGCCTGGTGGTTGCCGTTCAGCCGCTTCGGAGTGATCCACGGCGATCCGCATCTGGGCAATTATACGGTGTTCGATGAGGGGGGTGAGGCCGGCGGCATCAATCTGCTCGATTATGGTTGCGTGCGAATCTTCCCCCCGACATTTGTCGGCGGGGTGGTCGATCTCTATCGCGGCTTGCGCGAGAATGATCTCGAACGGGTCACCCATGCCTACCAGACCTGGGGGTTCAAAGGGCTGACCAAGGACCTGATCGAGGTGCTCAATGTCTGGGCGCGGTTTATCTACGCGCCCTTGCTGGACGACCGGGTGCGAACGGTTGCCGACGGTATCAGTCCGGCCGCCTATGGCCGCAAGGAAGCCTTTAGCGTGCATCAGGCCCTGAAGAAGCAGGGGCCGGTGACCATTCCGCAGGAATTCGTCTTTATGGATCGCGCCGCCATCGGTTTGGGCAGTGTCTTCCTGCATCTGTCGGCCGAATTGAACTTCCACCAGTTGTTTGAAACCGCCATGGCGGATTTCTCGGTGGAGGGCGTGACGGCGCGCCAATCACAGGCTTTGCAGGCTGTCGGGCTGATCCCCGCTTGACCTTGCGGCCCTCCCGCCTCAGGCTCGGGATCCTGCAAGGAGAGCGACCAGATGAGCACAGTCAAAAAGACCAGCGGGGAGATCCCGCGCCGACAGGATTACGAGTCCCAGACCATGGCTCTGACGATAGAGCCGGCTGAATTGTCGGATAATCACAGGGATTTATTCGATAAATGCACCGAAAAACTCGGTTTCATTCCGAATGTGCTGGCTTCTTACGCGCATGACAATGCCAAGCTGGAAGCCTTTACGCTCTTTTATAACGATCTGATGATGGCGCCGTCCGGCCTGTCGAAGCTCGAACGCGAGATGATCGCGGTGGCGGTGTCCTCCGAAAACCGCTGCTTCTATTGCCTGACCGCCCATGGCGCGGCGGTGCGGCAATTGTCGGGTGACCCGGTGTTGGGGGAATTGCTGGTCATGAACTGGCGGGCCGCCGATCTGTCGCCGCGCCATCATGCCATGCTGGCTTTTGCCACCAAGATGACCCGCGACTCCTCCGAGATGACCGAGGCCGACCGTCAGGCTTTGCGCGACACGGGGATGAGTGACCGCGATATCTGGGACGTGGCTGCGGTGGCAGGTTTTTACAACATGACCAACCGCATGGCCTCTGCCGTCGATATGCGGCCGAATCTTGCCTATCACAGCCAGGCGCGCGGGTGAGCACACAAAAAAGAGCTGGCCTTTGGCCAGCTCTTGAAGTCTTGGGAGGATACGAAGCGCGATCAGAGACAAATCGTCGATCGGGTGTTGGTGGACCCGGTTCTCAAACCCCCGATGCTAGGGGGGGACTGTTATCGGGGGCGAGGACCGGGTCCGAGGCAACACTGATGACTATACGCCGCACTGCGGCGATGGATGGGCCAGATCAAGGCGAAATCATGATTTTTTGATCAGGGACGGTTTTTTTAAGACTTGTTTGACGCCGATCCTCACGCCATCATGTGAGGATCGGTGGTTTGTTAGAAACGGATCAGGTGAGCAGGGCGGATGATGGGTGACGCACAAGAGGAGGTCGGCCGCTCGGGGCTCGAACGGGCACAGCACCATTCAGAGCCTGCCCTGATTGTGCCCCTGCCGTTGCCGAACGGGGCCGGTGCGTCGGTCAGCGGAAATCACATTGTATCGGCCGCAGCACCTGCGGTGGTCGCCTTTGACCGGTTTGAACTGCGCGACCTGCTCAATCTTTATGGTCGTATGGTGGCAGCTGGCGAGTGGCGCGATTATGCCATGGATTTCACCCCCGAACTGGCGATATTCTCGGTCTTCCGCCGCTCCCACGATGTGCCACTCTACCGGATCGAGAAAAACCCGAAGCTCGCCCGCAAGCAGGGACAATATGTGCTCAAAGGGGCGGCCGGACAGGTGCTCAAACGCGGCCACGAGCTGCCGCTGGTGCTGCGGTTTCTCGACAAGCCGGTGAAACTGGTGGTGGGTTAGACGGATTTGACGGATCGGTAATCCAGCCAAAAAAAAGGCCCCGCGAACGGGGCCTTTCTACGAGAGTGTTGTGTGACGCTTAGTCGCTGTTGCGGTTGCCCATCAGGGACAACAGGAACTGGAACATGTTCACGAAATCCAGATACAGCGTCAGCGCACCCATGACCGACCATTTGGCAAGCAGGGTCTGGTCATAGGCGACAGCGTCGTATTCTTCCTTCAGGCGCTGGGTGTCCCACGCGGTCAGGCCGGCAAAGATCAACACGCCGACCACCGAGATGGCGAACTGCATGGCCGAGCTCTGCATGAAGATGTTGACGAGGCTGGCAATCATCAGGCCGATCAGGCCCATCACCAGAAAACCCCCCATTGCCGACAGCGACCGCTTGGTCGTGTAGCCATAGAGCGAGGTACCCGCAAACATCAACGCCGTGATCGCAAACACCTGCACCACACTACCGATCTGGTAGATGACGAAGATGGAGGACATCGACAGGCCCATGGTGGCCGCAAAGGCCCAGAAAGTGCCAATCAGGCCCGTATAGCTCATCCGTTCGAAGCGGAACGACAACACGAAGATGAAAGCCAGAGGCGCCAGCATTACCAGCCATTTCAGCGGGCTCAAGTAAAGCGCCTGACCCAGCGGAGTCAGGGCGAGCTTGCCGTTGACCTCGTGGGTGGCAGCCATGAAGGTGCCCCAAGCCACCAGACCGGAAATCCCCAGTGCCAGTGTCATATGGTTGTAGATACCGAGCATGTAGGTCCGCAGGCCCTGATCATATGTCGCGCGATCAATCGGCGCCGCATAAGCTCCCCACGGGGTTGATCCATTGCCATCGAAATTTGACATCGATTTATCCTTTAGTTCCCCTCCCGCCTTGATGGCGGCTTATGGAAAATATGAGGAGATTGTGACCAAATTACAAGTGGTCAAACACTTTGTTTGGCTTGTTTCTCATAAAGAATGCAGATGTCGGGCGGGTTTTTGGCCTAAAACGCGCCAGGTGCCGATCAAGCCCAGCCCGATAGTGCCGACCACTCCCAAAATCGCCACGCCATAGGCCTGTCTGGTCAGTCCGTGATAGCCCAGTTTCATCAGTTTGGTGATGATGGTTTGCGCCAGAACATCCCCCGCGATCAGTCCGAAAATCGCCGAGAACACAGCAATCATCGCATATTCGATCACATAAGCCCTGATCAGCATCGCACGGGTGGCACCCAGCGTTTTCAGGATAACGGCATCGTAGATCCGCGCTTGCTGGCCCGCTCCCAGGGCACCGGCCAGCACGAGAATCGCCGAGAGCAGCGTGACAAGGCTGGCGCCGCGAATGGCGGCAATCAGCTTGCCGACCAGTTCGTCGATCGCTTCCAGAGCGTCCTTGACCCGGACAGAGGTGATACCGGGAAAGCGCGCAGCCACTTTCGCCAAAAGCCTGGCTTCATCGACCGCACTGGCTTCGGGCGGATTGGTCAGGGTGGCCAGCGTGTTGTAGGGCGCACCGGCAAAGCTGTTGGGCGAGAACACCATCACAAAATTGATTCCGAGGGACTGCCATTCGATCCGCCGGAAATTGGCGATTTTGGCCTCGATCAACCGTCCCAGGACGTTCACGGTGATGCTGTCGCCGAGTTTGAGTCCCAGCCCCTTGGCGGCCTCGCTGTCGAACGACAGCAAAGGCGGGCCTGCGTAATCCTTGGGCCACCACTCTCCTTCAACCACCACCGATCCCTCCGGCGGGGTTGCCGAATAGGTGATGCCGCGGTCGCCTTCCAGAACCCAGGCAATATCGTCGCGCGCCTTGATGTTCTCGGCGCGGGTATCGTTGAGCGCGGTAATGCGGCCGCGCATCATCGGCACCGTCAGCATTTTGCCTGTGGGAGCCTGCTCGGCGATAAACTGGCCGAACGGCTGCAGATCGTCGCGCGGCACATCGACAAAGAAAAAACTCGGAGCCTTTTCGGGCAGCGATTGGCGCAATTGCTGGCGCAGCGTGTCGTCGATGCTGGCAATGGTGACCAGAAGCGTCACACCCAGCCCGATTGACAGCACCAGCGTCGGCGCCAGCGAGCCGGGGCGGTGGATATTGGCCAGAGCCAGCCGCCATTCGGTGCTTTTCGCGAGCGGCAGATGTTTGGCCAGCAAGGCCAAAGCCAGACCCATGCCGCGCAGAATGATAAAGATGGCCGTCGTGGCAACCACCGACCAGAGGGCGATTTTGCGGTCATAGGCGAACAGCACGGCGACCGCCGCCAATCCCAATACGGCCAGCAAGGTGGCAGCCATATAGCGGCGGCGCGGCCAGTGCCAGGCCGGAGCCACCTCGTCACGAAACAGCGCCGAGACCGACACATCATGTGCGCGGCCCAAAGGCCAGAGCGAGAACGCCAAGACGGCCAGCAAGCCGTAGACAATGCCCAGAGCCGCCAGTTCGGGATAGACATGCGGCTCCAGCGGCACCGGCAGATACTGGATGGCAAAGGCGGCAATGGCAAAGGGCAGGGCCGCGCCGATGGCCAGCCCGAGCAGCGTGCCGACCAGTCCCATGCCCATCACCTCGATCAAGGCGAGCGAGAACACGGTTGCACCCGAGGCCCCTACCGCTTTCATCACGGCCATCGTTTCACGGCGGCGTTCGACAAAGGCGGCCGTGGCATTGGCGACACCGATCCCGCCGACAATCAGGGCCGTCAGGCCGACCACTGTCAGGAATTGGGTAAAGCGTTCCAGATTGCGGGTGAATTGCGGGGCGGCGTTGCGGCGGTTGCGGATTTCAAATCCGGCATCGGGAAACAATTTCGGTATCTGCGCGCCCAGCAGGTCCAACGCAGCATCGGAACGATCCGCGATGCTGATCCGCCACGAATGCCGGATCAGTGCATCGGCACGGATCAGGCCGACCGCCTGCAGGGCCTCCTGCCGCATCAACAAACGGGGGCCGAGGCTGAGCCCGCCTGCCAGCTTGTCGGGTTCTGTCTGCAGGACGGCGCGCAATTCAAGCCAGGATTCCCCAATCTGCACCCTGTCGCCGACCTTTACATTCAAACGGGCAAACAAGGCCTGATCGGCCACCGCGCCATAGACGCCGTTCGACAGAGCCAGGGCTTGTGCCAGGGTCACCGGTGGATCGAGCACGACCTTGCCAATGGCGGGATAGGAGCCATCAACCGCCTTGATTTCGGCTAGCCCGGCGGCCTGGTCGCCGGTGCGCACCATCGCCCGCAGGCTTAACAGAGGCGTGACAGCGCCTTGCTGGTTGAAAAAGGCCAGTTCCTGCTCGCTGGCAGGCCGCTGCATCCGGCTGATCGAGATGTCGCCGCCCAGGATGCGTCTGCCATGGGTGGCCAATCCGTCACTCAACGATTGGGCGAGCGAACCGATGCCGGTAATGGCCGCCACGCCCAAAGCGATGCAGCTGATGAAAATACGGAAGCCGGTGAAGCCGCCTCGCAGATTGCGCGAGGCCAGACGGAACAGGGTTGCGCCCTTTGATCGGGAGAACAGGTCGGACATGTCAGGCTGTCACTGCGGCAAGGGAATCATGCTCGATCTGGCCCGAACGCAGCCGCACCGTGCGGTCGCAGCGTGCGGCCAGACCCAGATCGTGGGTCACCAGTACCAGAGTGGTGCCATGCTCGCGTTGCAGCTCGAACAACAGCTCCACAATATCGGCACCGGTCGCCTCGTCGAGATTGCCGGTCGGCTCGTCGGCGACCAGAATAGCCGGATTGGCGACAATGGCACGCGCCAAAGCAACGCGTTGCTGCTCGCCGCCCGACATTTCGGCGGGGTAATGGCTCAAACGGTGCGACAGACCCACCCGCGCCAGAGCCGCCGTTGCGCGCTGGGCGGCATCCTGTTCGCCGGCCAGCTCCAAAGGGACCGAGACATTTTCCAGTGCCGTCATGGTGGGGATCAGATGGAAGGACTGGAACACCACGCCGATATGTTTGCCCCTGAAACGGGCCAGCTGGTCCTCGCCCATTTCCGTCAGATCCTGGTTCTGGATGATGATTGCGCCGCTGTCGGGCTGTTCAAGCCCCGCCATGCACATCAGCAAGGTGGATTTGCCCGAACCCGACGGACCGACAAGGCCAAGCGCCTCGCCCTGCATCACATCCAGCGAGATGGATTTGAGGATATGGACACGCCCTGCTCCGCGGCCAAGACTTAAATCGACATCGTGTAAAGATATTGCCTTGACCATATACCTGCCTCAATCCAATAAACCATTCCGGTCAAACAATGCGTGTCGTAGACTAAGGTGTAGGCATGAAGCCTGTGACTCTCCCTAGCCTGTTTGTTGCGTTGCGTCATGCACTGTCTTTACGTAACCCGATGAAATTTCGGATCATTCAATTTTATCGAGCACCCAAGGTTCTTATGATGCTGTCTTGTCGTACATGGAGGCCTACACTGATGCTTAACATGGCTTTTTTAGGGCTTCTGGCCGCAATGCTCTGGTCGGTGGACCCCGCTGCGGCGCAGACCAAGCCTTCCAAACCACTCAAAATCGTCGCCTTGGGCGATAGCCTCACCGCAGGATACCAGTTGGCCAATGGCGAGGCCTATCCCGATGTCCTGCAAAAGGCACTGGTTGCACGCGGAATTCAGGCGGTGGTGGCCAATGCAGGCGTGTCCGGTGATACCACCTCCGGCGGTCTGGCACGGCTCGATTTTTCCGTTCCGGACGGCACCGATGCGGTGCTGCTGGAATTGGGGGCCAATGACATGATGCGTGGCGTCGATCCCGAAATTCCGCGCGCCAATCTGACCAAGATCATTTTGCGCCTCAAAGAGCGCCATATTCCGGTGATGCTGTTCGGTATTCCCGCCTGGTCGAATGCCGGCCCCGATTATGCCAAGCAATTCAACGCGATCTATCCCGATCTCTCGCTGGTCTATCAGGTGCCGCTCTATCCGTTCTTTCTCGAGGGCCTGATCGGCAATCGTGACATGATGCTGGCTGACGGCATCCATCCCAGCGCGACAGGCGTGCGCGAGATGGTGCAACTGACCTTGCCCCATGTCGAGGCTTTTTTGCGCAAGCTGCCGGCCAAGCCTTGATCGGCACTGGATTCGGAGTGGAATCTATGGCAATCGGTGTTGCCCTTTCCTAACCCCTGTATGCGCGGAGTGCTTCTATTATGGAATTTCGGACCCTTGGCCGCACAGGCCTGAAGGTAAGCAGTATTTGTCTCGGCACCATGAATATGGGTGAACAGAATACCGAGACAGAAGGCCATGAACAGATGGATTACGCGCTGGAGCGCGGCATCAATTTTTTCGATACGGCAGAGCTCTATCCTGTCCCGCCCAAGGCTGAGACTGTCGGCCGTACCGAAAAGATTATCGGCAGCTGGTTCGCTGCCCACAAGAACCGCGACAAAGTGGTGTTGGCCACCAAAGTGGTCGGCCGCACGCCGATGGACTGGTTTCGTGATCCCAAAGGCCCTGCAGAACTCAGCAAGGCCCAGATGACCGAGGCGCTGGAAGGCAGCCTGCGCCGTCTGCGCACCGATTATATCGACCTCTACCAGTTGCATTGGCCCGATCGTCCCATGCCTTGGGGCTCGAACCCGACCCATTTCAAAGCCGATGAAATGAAGGGCGATTTCCATAGTTTCGAGAGCGTTCTCGAGGTGCTCGACGGGTTTGTGAAAGCGGGCAAGGTGCGTCATGTCGGTCTGTCCAACGAAAGCGCCTGGGGCACGATGAAGTTCCTGACGACGTCCGAACAGCGCGGCTTGCCCCGCATGGCGTCGATCCAGAATGCCTATTCGCTGATCAACCGCACCTATGAAACCGCTTTGGCAGAAATTTCCCTGCGCGAGGATTGCGGCTTGCTGGCCTATTCGCCGCTGGCCCAGGGTTATTTGACCGGCAAATACCGGTTAGGGGCTTTGCCGCCCAAATCGCGCAAGACCCTGTTCAACCGCTTGCAGCGTTACGAGAAGCCCGGTTCCGAGGAAGCCATCGAGGCCTATTGGGATCTGGCGCATGAGGCGGGTCTGTCGCTGACGCAGATGGCGCTGGCCTTTGTGACCTCGCGCTCGTTCGTGACCTCCAACATCATCGGCGCAACCACGATGGAGCAGCTCAAGACCTGCATCGACTCAGTCAATGTGACGATCACACCGGAGCTGGAAGCCAAGATCGATGCGATCCATCAGGTGCATATGAACCCCGCGCCGTAAGCGGGTTTCACGCAGGTTGAGAATCAGCCTCTCCCCTTCCATTCTGTGCCTCTGTCACGCATTGAAAGAAGGGGAGGTGGCAATGCCCCGTTTGTTTACCGGCTTTGAAGTGCCTCCCGAGATTGCCGGACAACTTGGAGCCGTGCGCGGCGGTCTGGCAGGGGCCCGCTGGATCACTTCCGACCACTATCATGTCACCTTGCGGTTTTTCGGCAATATCGACGGCGCCACCGCCCGCGATATCGACGCGATGCTGGTGCTGCTCGACAAGCCCTCTTTGCGCCTGACTGTCACAGGCTTGCGGATTTTCGGTGGAGAGCGTCCACGCGCCCTTGTCGCCGAAATCGAGTCCACCCCCGATCTGCTGGAGATGCAGGCCGAACAGGAACGGCTGGTCCGGCGGCTCGGCCTGCCGCCCGAAACCCGCAAATACGCCCCCCATATCACGCTGGCGCGCTTGCGCGATGTCTCGGCCTTCCAGCTGGCGGCCTTCATATCGTCGGTCGGCCCCGTGCCGAAACTGGCATTTACAGCCGATCGCTATGTGATGTTTTCTTCGCGGGACTCCGTGGGCGGCGGGCCCTATATTGTCGAGGCGGATTATCCGCTGGGGATAAGCAACGATGACCACTTTGCTGAATGAGACCGAACGACAGGCTTTGACAAAGACCTTGCCGCACTGGACCCTTGCCGATGGGCGTGATGCCATCTTACGCAGTCTGGACTTCAAGGATTTCAGCGAGGCTTTTGCCTTCATGACGCGGGTGGCCCTGCTGGCCGAGCAGATGCAGCACCATCCCGAATGGTTCAACTGCTATCGTCATGTCGACATCACGCTGGCCACCCATGATGCCGGCGGCTTGACGCAAAAGGATGTCGATTTGGCCAAGGCGATCGAGACCCTGCTGGCCTGATCCCTTTATTTGGGCTGCATCCGCAAGGCGCCATCCAGCCGGATGGCTGTGCCGTTGAGCATGTCGTTCTCGATGATGGAACGGGCCATCAAGGCATATTCGTCAGGCTTGCCGAGCCGCGAGGGGAAGGGAACGCTCGCTTCCAACGCATGGCGGAAATCATCGGGTACAGCCGCCATCATCGGCGTTTCGAACAGGCCGGGCATGATGCTCACCACCCGGATGCCGTAGCCTGCCAGATCGCGCGCCATCGGCAGTGTCATGCCGACAATGCCGCCTTTGGAGGCTGAATAGGCGGTCTGGCCGATCTGGCCGTCCTCGGCCGCGACCGAGGCCGTGCAGATGATTACCCCGCGCCCGCCATCCGGCGTGACCGGATCAAGCTGCGCCATGGCCACGGCCGATTGGGCAATCATCGTAAAAGTGCCGGTCAGGTTGACGGCAATCACCTTGTTGAACAGAGCCAGATCATGGCCCAGCCATTCGCCGGTCTCGCGTTTTCTGCTGACCAGCCGCTTGCCCGGTGCAATGCCCGCGCAGTTGACCAGTATCCGTTCGGTGCCATGGGCCGCGCGCGCCTTGGCGATGCCGTCGCTCACGGAAGCCTCGTTGGTGACATCGACCGCGCAAAACAGCGCGCCAAGCTCGGCTGCAATGTCTGCGCCTTTGGGATCCATATCGAGACAGGCGACCTTGACGCCGGCCTTGCGCAACATGCGGATGGTCGCCTGTCCGAGGCCGGATGCTCCACCGGTGACAATGGCGGCCAGCGTGTCATTGAGTTGCATATAGTTGTCCCCCCAAATCATCTTTGCCTGAAAGCTAAAGGCAAATGCGGGGTGTCACCAGCTAGCCTTTGGGCGGGAGGGGGTTAATTTGCACGCTCTTCCATGCCGCGCCTGAGGCGGGTGAAGGCCAGTCTGATCCGCGATTTGACGGTTCCGAGCGGAAGGCCGGTCTTTTCGGCGATTTCGCTGTGGGAGTGTCCGTCGAAAAAGGCCAGGCGCACCAGCACCAGCTGTTCCTCGGGCAAATCGGCCAACGCCAGCCTGATGCGGTCTTCCTGCTTGCCCAGATCGATCATCGCATCGGCATCGGGGGTATCGGCGACAATATCGTCGAAACCGTCGGCGGGATCGACAAAATCGATGCGGTTACGGCGCAAGCGGTCGATGCGGCGGTTGCGGGCGATCCGGAACAGCCATGTCCCCAAAGCGGATTTTTGCGAATCAAACAGATGCGCCTTGTGCCACAGGGTCACCATCACATCCTGGGTGATTTCCTCCGCCTGGGCGGCATCCGTGCCCAGGCGAATCAGGTGCGATTGCAGACGCGGCACGAAATAATCGAACAGCTGGGCAAATGCAGCGCGGTCACGATGCTCGACAAGTGCGGCCACAAGTCTGTTGAAATCGGGAGGCGAGGGCAAACGGGGACTTCCTGATAGGCTGATGCGGCCGATTGGCCTGTCTTGCGAATGAGTTAGATGACAATCCTGCATGCCGGAACCGCTTGGTGCCGGACAGGCAGATATTTCCATGCGTACCACTGTGCCATGAAACATGAAGATGTTACAATAATATCCGATGAGAGGCCGGTCAGGTTGGACCTTCGATTGAGTTGATGCGTGTTCGATAGCAATTTTGCCATTTTTGCGCTTCATTAACCATTGGGCGTCATAGAATAGGTCCGCATAACGTGGATGTGTGGTGGCACTCTATAGGATAGACTTCAGACCATGATTGAAAAAAATAGATTCTCTGGGGTGTTGGCGGTGATTGCGCTCGCAACCAGTGCTGTTTTGGTGCCTCAGCTGGCATTCGCCCAGAAAAAGCCTGAAAAGCCGGCCGCTGCTGCGCCGGCCCAGCCTGCCGGCCCAGTTCTGCTCGGCACATTCGGGGAGTGGGGAGCCTATGCCGCCGATGCGTCCGGCAAGGGACGGGTCTGCTATGTTCTGTCCAAGCCCAAGGAGCGGCTGCCGAAAGATCTCAAGCGCGATGACGCTTTCCTGTTCATCTCGGCGCGTCCAGCCGATGGCGTGCACAATGAAATCAGTTTTGTGCTCGGCTTTCCCACCAAGGACAATTCGACGGGTGAAATGGTCATCGGGTCCACCAAATTTACCGTTGTCACCAAGGGCGCCAGCGCTTGGGTGAAAAATGCGGCCGAAGATGGCAATGCGGTCGATTTAATGAAGAAAAACAAGACGATGACCGTCAAGACCAGCTCGGGCAAAGGCAATGCGACCACCGACCATTATGCCCTGGCCGGTTTGGGGCAGGCCTTGGACCGCATGAAGAAAGAATGTCCCTGATCCCGCTTTGATAGCGTGCAGGCCGACAATATGCTAAAAGCCCGTTCACTTATCCGAGAGAGCGGCCTTTATGATTGTGAGCGACAATCTTCTGATTGAAAAAACACCGGAAGTGACGGTGCCCGTGGTGATCGAGCGCGGCTCGTCGCTGGTCGGGATGACGCGCACGCAAATGGTCAGCGCACTGCGCGAGATCGGCGTGCCCGAACGCGAAACGCGCATGCGCGTCGCCCAGTTGTGGCATTGGATCTATCACCGCGGGGTCGATGAATTCGATGCCATGCTCAATGTCTCGAAAGGCATGCGGGCCAGCCTCAAGCAAAGCTATACGCTGGCGCGGCCCGAGGTCATTTCCGAGCAGATTTCGATTGATGGCACGCGCAAATGGCTGATCCGTATGCCGTCGACCGGCCCGCACGACAAGGGCGCAGAAATCGAGACGGTCTATATCCCTGAATCCGACCGCGGCACTTTGTGCATTTCCTCGCAGGTCGGTTGCACGCTCAACTGCACATTCTGCCACACCGGCACCCAGAAACTGGTGCGCAATCTCACCAGCTCGGAAATCATCGCGCAGGTGATGGTGGCGCGCGACCGTCTGGGCGATTGGCCCGGTGCGGAACGTTCCACCGAAGGGCTGGTGCCTGATGGCTTGCGGGCGGTGTCCAATGTCGTGCTGATGGGCATGGGTGAGCCGCTCTATAATTTCGAGAATGTCCGCGATGCCATGGAAGTGGTGACCGACGGGGACGGGCTGTCGCTCTCGCGCCGCCGCATCACGCTGTCGACCTCCGGCGTCGTACCGATGATCGAGCGCGCCGGACACGAAATCGGCTCGATGCTGGCCATCTCCTTGCATGCGGTGCGTGATGATCTGCGCAACGAATTGGTGCCGCTCAACCGCAAATATCCGATCCGCGAGCTGCTCGAGGCCTGCCGCACCTATCCCGGTGTGTCGAATGCACGGCGCATCACCTTCGAATATGTGATGCTGGACGGTGTCAATGACAGCCATG
>Ga0114964_10001508_pt1 | contig 16917 bp, 14 predicted proteins | sample C_131016_MF_Meta_FD_92638 | JGI IMG/M metagenome (GOLD analysis project Ga0114964, IMG submission 92638) | Freshwater microbial communities from Lake Croche, Canada to study carbon cycling - C_131016_MF_MetaG | ecosystem: Environmental > Aquatic > Freshwater > Lake | place: Lake Croche, Canada... | reverse complement strand
GCGGCCAATTCAGTGGTCTTGATCGCAGACACCGACTTCATCAGCAATGAAGCGGCGGTGGAAATTCAAGAAATCTTTGGCCAAAAGATTGTCTACCCCAGCAACGGCAATCTGGGATTTTTACAGGCCTTGGTGGACCAATATGCAGGCGATGCTGCACTGGTGTCGCTCAGAACGCGTCAGAGTTCATCGCGTCCTTTGACCGTGATTCATGACATGGAGATGGTGGCCCAGCAAGCGTATGTTGGCAAAATCAAAGAACTGGAGGAGAGTTTACAAAAGACCCAAGAATCGTTGAAGGCCCTGCAAAAAGACAAGCTCCCAGGTGAAAATGCAGCGATTTTGTCCAAAGAGCAACAAGCGCAAATTGATGAGTACCGCAAAACAGAAAGTGCTGCTCGCTTGGAGTTGCGAGGCCTTCGCAAAAATTTACGCCTTGAGAGTGAAGCGCTTCAGTTCTGGGTCAAGGTTGTGAACATTGGCTTCATACCAGTGCTGTTGCTGCTCGTTTGGCTTGTCATTGCGATTCGTGGGCGTCGCACCTCACCCGGTTGATCGAAAAGACAGGATTTTGGGTTTTTGTTTCAAAATCAATGCGCAATCGTGGACAATGGAGCTTGCCCTTGAATCTTGACTTGGGGGCCTATTGTTCCCAAGCCGAGGCATTGTTGGTGGGGCTCGTCCCACCAGCCCATTTGAATTGGAACACCCCTTGAGTCATATCACCCTAGACATCAAAGAGCAAGTTGCTCACATCGTGATCAACCGCCCACAAGACGGCAACAAGCTTGATATGGCCATGATTCATGAGCTGATGGGGCATTTCACAGCCCTGGGCTCAAGCGCCGACATCAAGGTGATCCACCTGAGCGGTCAAGGCCGCGATTTCTCCAATGGCCGCTTGGTGCCGCCGGCGTCTCCCGGCGTGGCGCCAGCGCACAAATCGGCGTTGGAGCTTCGCTCTCAAGTGACCGATCCGATTTTGAGCTTGTATGCGACCATTCGTCGCTCGCCCATTCCCATTGTGTCCTCCATCCGTGGAGTGGCGCACGGATTGGGGTGCGCTGTGGCGGTGTTGTGCGATTTGACCCTGGCCTCTGATCAAGCGCGGTTTTCTTTGCCCGAGATGCGCAGCAATATTCCACCCACCTTGGCCATCTCAGCCGTGATGCACACGGTCTCGCCCAAGGCCTTGGCCCATTTGATTTACTCAAGTGACGAGATCAGCGCGTCGCAGGCCCTGTCCTTGGGGATGGTGAGTGCGGTCTATCCAGACGCACAATTTGACCAAGAGGTTCAGGCCTATTTACAAACATTGTGCACCCGACCCCGCGAGGCCTTGTGTGCAGTCAAAGAGTATCTGCTCTTGGCGCCAAGCCTAGACCACGAATCGGCAGCGCGCTATGCCTCGAACTTGCTCGCCAGCGTGATGTCCTCTGCCACTTGAGTCAGTTGGCGTTTTGCGCTGCTTTGGCGCCAAACTGGACTTGATGTCCAATCGATTATTTTGAACCATGAAACCAGCTCGTTTTCAATACCACCGTCCGACCCAGTTGCATGAAGCGCTCGAGATGGTTGCCACACTGCAGAATTACAAAATTCTTGCGGGTGGACAATCCTTGATGCCCATGATGAATTTTCGCTTTGTCATGCCCGACCACGTCATTGATATGAACCGGGTGAGTGAACTCTCTGGGATTCATGAAGACCCAGGTCGTTTGGTGATCGGCGCCATGACCCGCCAACACGACATTCATCGCTCAGCCTTGGTGGCCAAGCTTTGTCCCTTGGTCCCCGAGGCCTACGACCAAGTGAGCCATCGACAGATTCGAAATCGCGGCACCTTGGGTGGCTCTTTGTGTCACTTGGATCCTGCCTCAGAGCAGCCGTGTTTCACCAGCGCATTGGACGGCGAGATCCAGGTCCAAAGCCTCAAAGGCCAAAGAACCATCTCTATTCATGATTGGACGCAAATGTACATGACGCCCGCTCTGGAGAGCGATGAGATCATGACGCGTGTCACTCTCAAGCCTTGGGCTCAGAATCACGGGTGGTCCTTTTTAGAATACGCCAGACGCCACGGTGACTATGCCATCGTGGGTGTGGCCGTTTTGGTGGCTTTGGATGCAAGCCAACAAATTGAACGAGTGAGCATCAGTTTGTGTGGCGTGGCGGCTGCTCCCCTTCGGTTGAGCGCGCTCGAGTCTTCCTTGCTGGGCCAACGGGGAGACGATCGAATTTTCCCTGAAGTGCACCAGCATATTGAGGCCATCGAGGAGATCATGCACGACTCCTATAACTCATCGACCTATCGACGCCATTTGGCCCAAACGCTCACCGCCCGTGCGCTGGGCATTGCCCTCAAACGCGCCTTGATGGTGCATTGATTGCGCATGGAGCCAAGCGAGTACTTATAGAGCGAGAACTGATATGCAAGAAGACATTCAAATTCATTTAACCGTCAACGGCAAGCCCCATGACTGCAGCGTCAGCACCCGAAAGTCCTTGGCGGATTTTTTGCGCCAAGACCTCAAGCTCACCGGCACCCACGTCGGCTGTGAGCACGGGGTGTGTGGTGCTTGCACAGTCTTGGTCAATCACCAAACTGCCAGAGCGTGTTTGATGTTGGCGGTTCAAGCCGATCAATGTGAGGTCACCACCGTCGAGGGCTTGGCCAATGCGGATCAAACCCTCTCGGTGTTGCAACAAGCCTTCAAGGAGTCGCATGCACTGCAATGCGGCTTTTGCACGCCTGGTATGCTCACCACGCTCACAGAACTGCTCGCTGAAAACTTGAACCCCACTGAGGATGAGGTGAGGGAGGCCATCACCGGCAATTTGTGCCGTTGCACAGGCTATCAGCCCATCATCCAAGCCGGCTTGTTGGCAGCACAGCGCTTGCGCGCTTTGGGTGAGCAAGCCCCTGCTCAAGCCTCCACGCTGACCGGGGGGAGCACGCGATGAGTGTGACTCGCACCTTTGAAGCGTATGCGCCGCCAAGCTCCTTGTCTGACAATGAGCGCCCCCAACAGTACATTGGCTCGCCTGTTCAAAGAACCGAAGATGATGCACTGCTGCAAGGCTTGGGCCAGTACGTGGACGACTTAAAGCTCGAGGGCGTCCTTCACGCGGCTGTGCTCAGAAGTCCGCACGCGCACGCAACAATCGATGCCATCGACACCAGCGCAGCCCGACTCATGCCTGGTGTGGTCAAGATCTATCTTTATGATGATTTGCCAGAGAGCGCCAAAAAACGATTGCCTGTTTTGGTGCCCAACCCTGCCATCAAGCAAGTCATGACGCAAGAAGTTCTCGCGTCTCGAGAGGTTTTGTGCGTGGGAGATCCCGTGGCGTTTGTGGTGGCAACTCAGCGTTGCTTGGCCGAAGATGCTTGTGACGCGATCGTGGTGGAGTACCAGGTCTTGCCCGCTGTGGCCGATTGTTTGCACGCTCTTCAAGCCTCGTCGCCCACCATCCACAGCGACATCGCCTCCAATATGGCGGCCAATGTGAAGATGGGGTTCGGTGATATTGGGGATGCATTTGCAAAAGCCGCCCACCGTGTGCGTGACACGTTTTGGATCAACCGCGGTTCCGCCCACCCCATGGAGACACGTGGGTATGCAGCACGGTTTGATCCGGCCACGGGCGACTTGTGTGTCTGGTCCTCTGGCCAGACACCGCATCTGGAGAAAAAAAATCTGATCGATGTCTTGGCGTGGCACCCTGAGAAACTGCGCGTGATCATCAACGATGTGGGGGGAGGCTTTGGGCCCAAGGTGATGTTCTATCCCGAAGAAGCGTTGGTTGCTCACGCCGCGCACGACCTCGGGCAGCCCGTCAAATGGATCGAAGACCGCCGAGAGCATTTCTACACCGCCACGCAAGAACGCGATCAGTGGTGGGACATGGAGTTGGCACTCACGGCGGAGGGGAAAATTTTGGGCTTGAAGCTCATCATGACCCATGACAATGGCGCCTACTTGCCGTGGGGCATCATCATGCCCTACATTGGTGTCACGACCACGCCAGGTCCCTATGTGATTCCTTGCATCGATGTTGATTTGCGGGTGGTGTACACCAACAAGAATGCGACCTCGCCAGTGCGTGGTGCAGGACGACCCCAGGCGGTGTTTGCCATGGAGCGCATCATGGACAAAGTGGCCCACACCTTGGGGATGGATCGTGCGCGGATTCGGGAAATCAATTTCGTCCAGACCGAGCAGATGCCCTACAACAATGGATTCATTTATCGCGATGGTAAGCCCATGGTCTACGACACGGGGGACTATCCACAGTGTCAAGCCTTGGCGCTCGAGTTGGCCGATTACGAAAACTTTCCCACTCGCCAAGCGGCAGCTCGGCAAGCGGGGCGTTACGTTGGCATCGGATTTGCCAATTTTGTAGAAGGCACGGGGCTCGGTCCCTTTGAAGGCGCCACGGTCAGGATTCAGCAAGATGGGCGTGTGACGGTATTGACCGCTGCTTGTCCTCAAGGGCAGGGTCACAAAACCATCTTCGCCCAAATTTGTGCCGATCAATTGGGAGTTCCCATGTCCATGATCGATGTGATCACGGCCGACACGAGCACCATCTCCATGGGCATTGGCACGTTTGCATCTCGCATCACTGCCACTGCTGGCAATTCGGTGTATTTGGCGGGCAAAAGTGTGCGAGATAAAGTGCTGGCCTTGGGGGCATTTTTACTGCAAGCGACTCCCGAGGATTTGACCCTTCGTGATGGTGTTTGTTTTGTGAAGTCCAACCCCGCACTTTCCAAAACTTTTGCTGAGCTCGCTCGGGTGTCTCAAGGCATGCCTGGGTTTTCATTCCCGCCAGGGGTCACCAATGGGCTTGAGGACACGCAATATTTCTCACCCTCTCAGTCAACCTACTGCAACGGCACGGCGGTGGCCGAAATTGAGCTTGACACCGACACGGGACAAATCAAAATTATTCGCTATTGCATGTCCCACGATAGCGGCAACTTGATCAACCCATTGCTTGTGGATGGACAAATCCAGGGCTCCATTGCGCACGGCATCGGAAACGCAACGCTTGAATGGATGCGCTATGACGAACAAGCACAACCGATCTCGACCAATTTCGCAGAGTATTTGTTGCCCACGTCCACCGATGTTCCCCATGCCCAGTTGGTTCACCTGTCCAGTCCCACCTATTTGAATCCTTTAGGGGTGAAGGGGGCAGGCGAGGGTGGGACCATTCCAGCGGCAGCGGCCATTGTGTCGGCCATTGAAAATGCGCTCACGGGCACAGGGCTATTTTTGAAGGAGGCTCCGCTCACGCCGCCGCGCTTGTTTGAGATTTTGCACGAGAGCGGTTTCTTCAAGGCCGTTCACGCCCCAAGAGCCTAATTCGCCAATCTCAGCCGTTTCTTGTGGGTGTTGCCTCACGGACCTCAATTGAAATCAGGAGACTGGCTTGCATCAAGACGCTGGCTTGAGTCCCATCGCTTTGACCACTTTTTTATTGCTCTCCAGCCCATCGGCGATTTGTTTCTTGAATTCGAGTGGTGGTGTGGCAATCACTTTGAAGCCAATCCCATCGAAGGCTTCTTTCATTTTGTCGGTTTTTAAAGTGGTTTGCAGTGCGCTTTGCAGCCGTTGGGCGGCCTCTGGGGGGATGCCAGCACTGGCGACAAATCCAATCCAACCCGTGTAGGTCCAGTTTTTCAACTCGGCAATACCGCTTTCTGGAAATGTGGGGACGTTGGGGAGCCTTTTGTTCCTCTCCGAGCCGGTGACGGCCAAAGCAGTCACAGTGCCGTTGGTGACGTATTGGCGGATGTCTCCCAAATCGGGCATGAGCATATTCACCTCGCCACCCAAGAGGCCCAGCATGGCAGGTCCGCTCGATTTGTAAGTGATTTGCAAGGCTTCAACATTGGTGAGGTTGAGGAATGTTGAAGTGGTGAACTGCATGCTTGAGCCGTTTCCACCACTGCCATAGCTGAGTTTGGTGGGATTGGCTTTGGCGTAGGCAATGAACTCGGCCAAGGTTTTAACGGGCACAGACGGGTGCACCACCAGCACCGATTGGTACTCAATGCCATTGGCCAAATAGGTGAAGTCCTTCAAGGGGTCGTAGCCCACTGATTTTTCAATCACCGGATTGATGGTCATGGACGCCGGTGACACGGCTGCAAAGGTGTAGCCGTCCTTGGGGGCACTCAACAAGGACTCCACACCGATTTTTTGCGAGCCACCGGGGCGGTTGATCACCACAATGGGTTGGGCAAGTTCACTCGACAAGTCCTTGGCCACAATGCGTGCCGTCATGTCAATGGGGCCACCCGGTGCGGTGGGCACGATGAGGGTGATCGTTTTGTTGGGAAAGGTTGTTTGCGAAAACGCATTGCAGCAACCCAGGCCAAGGGTGATCAGCCCTGCCATCAATGCGAACGGGTGTAGAGGATGTTTCATGGTGTTGGGTGACTTGGTGTGACAAAAGCCCTAGAGGGCACAGGTTGAGGACATGCAGAACTTCACAGCTCAAAGATTTTTTGGGGGAACGCGTGCAGTCGCTCACTCGCATCGTGATTCCCCACCAAGAAGTCATCGCACGACCAACTGTAGGTTCTGGCCGTGGTGTAGGTCGGGTGTGCTGAGAGCACCATATTTTTGGCGATTTTCATGGTCTCATCGAATCGAACCAAGGGTCGCTCCACCATGTCGTAGCCTTGTCCGTGGCAGTGAAGGCGCTTTTCCTCAGGGCGGCCGTGCTCATGCATGTATTGGTTGTACTCGTTCCAGATGTCTGGGCACGAAGCACCAGGGCGCAGCAAACTGGCGGTGAATTTTTGCGCTTCGATGACAAACGCATACTCATCGAGCATCTCGGCGGAGGCTTTGCCGAGCACACAGGTTCTGCCCAACTCACAATAAAAACCACCCACCCCGCTGTTCTCAATCAAGAGCGTGAATTGGTCACCCTCTTGAATGACGCGGTTTTGTTGATGTCGGTTGGCAAACACCGGTGGCACACCCACAGGGCTTGAGGCGCACAGGAAAAGACCTTGCTCGCTGCCAAAGCTATGGCCGACTTGCTCGGCAATGGCCGCCACTTCGATATCGCGCATGCCCGGCTTGATGCCCGCGAACACTGCTTGCATGGCACTGTCTTGCATATGGGCCACTCGCCGCATGAAGGATATTTCCTCTTCGCTTTTGATGCATTTGATCTGGTCAACCAACTCTGAGGCGTCGACAAATTTGGCGTTGGCCAATTTGCCTTTTTTAAGCGTGTCCATCAGCGCAAATGACATGGCCGCGGTGCCAAGCAGGCCGATCGTGCCGTGGGCGTATTTCTCCAATGCTTTTTGTGCAAGCTCCGCATCATAGCCCGCTGTGTAGTGTGCAGCCGCATAACTGGGGGTGCTCATGAAGCGCGCCACGCCACGTCGAAGTAAATCGTCTTCGCCAGAGAATTCACGCACCGTGTTGAAGGGACCCTGGCCAACCACGCTCATGCGATCATCGCCAGGAAATACCACCGTCACCGGATAGCCATTGGTGGCTGGAATATCGGTGAAATATTTGACATATCCGCCCATGAAGTCGTTGTTGGACTGCATCAAAAGGACGTCGATGTTGTGCTCGGCCATGGACGCGCGCACCGCACGCCACCTGCGCTCGAGCTCAGCGCTGGAGATGGGGGAGTTGATCCGTTCTTCTATCGGGTTCATGATTGATGTTCTTTCCTGACGATGTTGATCATGTCGCTGAAGTTGCCGGCCATGAATTGTTTGATATTTTCCTCAATGACGGGCAGTGCTTCGTTCACATAGGCGTCGTAAAACCCACCCATGTGGGGGGTGATGGTGACGTTGTGTTGGCTCCACAAGGGGTGAGTGGAGGGCAGGGGTTCTTGGGCAAACACATCCAATGCGGCTCCAGCGATTTGACCGCTGTCCAAGGCCACCAGCAAATCGTCTTCATTGACCACGCCTCCTCTGGCCAAGTTGATCAAGTGACAAGTGCTTTTCATTTGCGCAAAAGTCTGCGCGTTGATGATGTGGTGGGTCTCTTCAGAGTAGGGCGTCAAGAGCACCAAAAAATCCGCCTCTTCAATGGCGCGTTCACACGATTGCCGGGGGTGTATTTCATCGAAACCCTCCACCTGACGTGTTTGGCTGCTGATGCCCAGCACCCGCATGCCCAACGCTTTGCATTTGGGGGCGAGCTCAGCAGAAATCACACCCACACCATAGATGGTCACGGTTTTGCCCTTGAGTAAGCTCACGGGTGCACTGCGAACCCATGCACCAAGAAGTTGGTTTTGCACCATGTTCTTGTAGTGTCTGGCTTGCCCCATCATCATCATGATGGCCGCTTCAGACACAGGGGCGCCATGGATACCATGCAAATTGGTGACGATCACGTGGTCTTTGAGTGACACTCGATTGGTGATGCCGTCCACCCCTGAGCCCAGGGCTTGAATCCATTTCAGATGGTGTGCTTTTTTCAGCACGTCTTCTGCCATCATGGGGCCAAAGGTCACCAGCACATCGGCTTCTTCAATGAACGGGCTCACCTTGCTGTGGTGGTCGACGACATTGATATTGAGTTTGGGAAATTTGGACTTGATGCCATTGAAATACTGCAGGCGAACGGCTTCTGGCAGGGTCAATAAAATAAGTAAGTTGAGCATGGATCAAATGAAAAGTGAGTCTTGGAGTTGTCTTGAGCTTGTCTTAAGCGCCATCATAGAGTTTTGGAATGCTCACCACCATCACCACAGCTTGACCAAGATCAAGGGCCTGCAAACTTCGTGCAATGGCGGCTTTGAGTTCGGAGGCCTCAGTCACTCGTTCGGCATGGGCGCCAAAGGCCGCGCCCACCATTTCAAACTGCCGATGCTCACCGTGAAGTCTGGCGTGAAAATCTTTTGCCTTGGCCGCATAGCCATCGGGGTGCACCCGCAAGGTGGCTTCTTTCACCGCTTGCCAGCCGCCGTTGTCCAAAACCACGGTGAAGATGGGAAGACCCTCGGCTTGTGCCACTGCATAGACCGAGGTGGGTGTGCTGAAATGAAATCCTCCATCGCCCACGATTTGAATCACGCGGTGTTGTGGGTTCGCGAGCTTGAATCCAAGCGCCATGCCGCCGCTGTACCCTAGCCCACCTCCTGCGGAGGCAAAGAGCGTTTTGGGGGAGTTTCTCTTCAAGTGATTGAGCAAGGTGGGTGAGTGGCGAATGGCTTCGTTGACGACCACGTCTTGGGGGTCGAGCATCTCATCAAGGGTGTGCATGAGATAAGCTGGGTTGACCTCGCCAGACTTGCTGGCGGCTTGCACTTCAAGCGTCAGTTTTTGCAAGCGCGCGTCTTGCAGGGCTTGAACACTTTGACGGCGAACTTGAATTCTTGCTTGATGATCCGGGGTGATCAGGGGCTCGATCACGCTCAGCAAGTCCTCGAGCCACTCGGCGCTGTTGGCTTGGACGCGGGTTTGACTGGCAAAGCCCCAGAGCGGGAAATCCTTTTTGATGGGGTCGATGTCCACGTGAATCCAATGGGTGTCGACTTGGGGTTGGACGTATTTGGGAAGCCAGGGCACGTCCACGTCAATCAACAAGCCCAAGTCGGTGCCCGCCATCGCCGCACTGGGGTCAAAACCACAAAACCAGGGGTGGTCTCGGGAGATGTTGTTGTTGATGGGGCTGGCTTCGTACACGCGTATGCCCAACATCTCTGCCAAAGCACTCAAGGCCTTGAAGCCTCGAGCGGTTCGACCGGCATAACACGTCACGAGCATGGGGTTCTTGGCCGCCAAGAGTTGTTGGGCCATTTTTTTCAGCTGAGACAATGACGATGAGCCCAAATGAACGCTGCCGTAATCGTGTTCTGAACATGATTGCACTTGGTCTTCTTGCCATTCTTGTGTCAAGGTCTCGCGTGGCAAACTGAGGAACACTGGGCCAGGTGGGTCGCTGTGCATGACGCTGTGTGCCCTTCGAAGCACTTCTTTGCTCACGACACCCGAGGGCAAGTTGTATTCCCATTTGGTGTAAGGGCGAATGAGGCTGGCCATGTCAAAGGGGTCTTGAACAAAGTGCACATAGTTGTCGCGTGAGCCCATGAGCTCACCGCGCACGGTGTAGGGTGCGCGTCCCGCCATCAATAAAACCGGGAGTCTTGAGCGCATCAAATTGTGCATGCCCATGACCGCATTGGCCGTTCCTGCATCGACGTGCACCAGCACCCCTTGACCTTTGCCCGTCATGGCCGCATAAGCACCGGCCATGTGGATGGCCACGTTTTCATGCGGGCAGGTGATGAGCTTGGGGATGGGGTGACCGAGTGCTTTGAACTTGGCCATCTCTTCAATGAGGGTGGCGTGATCTGTGCCCAAGTTGCAAAACAAGTAGTCGATGCCCGACTCCACGAGGCCCTCTAAAAAGTAGTGAGCACTGGTGTGTTTGGTGTGGGGGAGAGTAGATGTGCTCATGGGGCGTGACGAATAAAAGTTGAAAGACCCATCGCAGATGGTGCGCTGAGGGGCTCAAGACAGGGGACTGAAAATCGAAGCCGCTGTCGTGTTGTCGATCGTGGGTTGATGCAGCTGTGAAGATGAGAGCGACACCTGGCTAGAATTTTGCTGACGCATGTAACAGATGGTTCTCTGTCTTCATGCACGACCCCAACGTTGTGGGCCAAGTGTGGTGTTGATGCTGTGCCCACATCGCTTCATTGGAGTCTTTGGGTGCTTATTCCAATTTGATTTTGGCGTCTTTGACCACCTGTCCCCATTTATTGATTTCCGACTTGATGAAGAGTGCAAATTCTTCGGGGCTCTCGCTGCTGTATTCGTAGCCCATTTCAGCGCCGTGCGCCTTGGCCGCTGGTGTGCTCAATGCTTTGGTGAACTCCGTGAAGACTCGGTTGACAATGGGCGCTGGTGTCCCGGCTGGCAAGAAGATGCCATTCCAACCCGCCGCCTCGACGTTGGGTAAACCCGCCTCAGCAAAGGTGGGGACGTCAGACAAGATGGCCAAGCGTTTGGGAGACGCAATCCCCAGTGCAATCAGCTTGCCGGATTTGATCAACTGGGCGACCACCACGGGTGCCAAATAGGCGGCGTTCACGTGGCCGGCCATCACATCGGGGAGTTCTGCACCAATGGCTTTGTAGGGGACTTCTTGGATCGAGACGCCAGCCTTGACTTTGACCAGCTCGCCCAAGAGTTGTGTGATGGAGCCGCCGCCCCCCGACGCATAGGTCAAGGTGTCGGGTTGAGACTTGGCCAAGGCCATGAATTCTTTCAGTGTTCTGGCTTTCACGTTGGGGTTGATGACCAACACCAAGGGGGTGGAAAATAACCGTGTGACAGGAATCAAGGTGTCTCCCAAACGGCAACAATTGTTGTTGACATTGGTGGACAAGTCATTCAAGGCGTTGTTGATGTTGCCGTGAAAAATGGTGTATCCATCGGCCGGTGCACGCACCACTTCTCTTGCGCCAATGAGGCTATTGCCACCGGGCTTGTTGTCAATAAAAACTTGCTGTCCAAAGCCTTCGTTGAGTGTTGGCAAGATGTCCCGCACGGCCGTGTCCACTGCGCTTCCTGGCCCAGCAGGCTCGACGATGCGGATGGTTTTGGTGGGGTAGTTTTGGGCTTGGGCGGTGAGGCTGCCAATGGCCAGCATTGCCATCAAGCCTAAACGCATCATGGGTGTCAAAGTAAGTTTCATTTGGGTTTCAAGGTAATTGGAAAAAACGGTCACAACAGTGATGAGTGGATAAGTCTGCGCTGCGAATTCCGATCGGTGGACAAGGCATCAGGCTAAACCCTAGGATTATGGGTCTGTTGGGCTTGAAATGACTACAGGGTTAGTCCTAGCTTGGACCCGCCAATGAGGGGTGAATTGAACGTTCTCTTCAAGGGTGGCTCAGGGAAGTGGAGGTTGGCCACCAGGCCCATTCAGGGATAAAAGGCATTGACTTTTTGGGGGGGTATTTTCTAATCGGTGCTTCCAATTGTTGAAAGAATTCCAGATGCGCAACATTCAATCCAAATCAACCCTTTTACTCAAAGCGTTGTTGTCATTTTCCGTGTGTTTCTTGACCCAGATGAGTCTTCACGCTCAAACCAAAGCGGTGGACCAAAACATCATCGATGAATTGGTGGCCGCCAATAAAATTCTTGCGTATGAAGGGATTCTTGATGGTTGGGGCCATGTGAGTGTGCGCAATCCCAAAGACCCAACGCATTATTTTTTGGCACGCAATTTGGCGGCCGAGCTGGTCACGGCCAAGGATATCTTGGAGTTCACTCTGGACAATGTGCCCATTGACGCCAAAGGCCAAGACCTCTACACCGAGAGATTCATCCATGGGGAGATTTACAAAACGAGGCCCGATGTGAATGCCGTCGTCCACACCCATGCCCCACCCCTCATCCCCTTCACCGTGACCCAAGTGCCCATGAAGCCACTCTACCATCGCGCTGCGTTTGTGGCGCAAGGCATTCCCGTGTTTGACATCCAAGACGATTTTGGCATGACCGACATGCTCATCCGAAATGGCCAGCACGGTCACGCCTTGGCCAAATCATTGGCCGACAAACCCGCTGCGCTCATGCGTGGTCATGGGGCGACCGTGGTGGGGCCATCGCTGCCCAGGCTTGTGGGTAGAACCGTGTTTTTGGTGAAAAATGCCACCTTGCAGCAACAAGCCCTGGCCTTGGGTGGGCCCATCAAGTACTTGAATGCCGAGGAGGCGAAGTTGATTGAGGCAAGGGAAGGTTACGGTCTGGGTCGCCAATGGACAGCCTGGAAACTCAAAGTGGGGATCACAACAAGTCAGCCTTGAGCCCAGGCATGTGGTCAGCAGCGCGTTGTGAGCCCAACGCTCCACGGTGAGCGAGGCGGCACCGGAGGCCGCGACTGCGGCTACGTCTGCGTTTTATTGGCGTTTTAGCAGGGCCATGATTTCGCCCACAATGCCTTTTCTAAACGCCAACACACACAGCACAAAAATGCTGCCAATGATCACGTTGACCCAGGACCCCACTTTGTCGGCCAGGGTATTTTGAAGTGTCACCACCACGGCAGAGCCGACCACGGGTCCGAGCAAAGTGCCTGCACCACCGAGCATGGTCATCAAGATCACTTCCCCCGAGGTGGATTGAAGCACATCGCTCAACGTGGCAAAACTCAACACCAGGCATTTGAGCGAACCCGCAAAGCCCGCAAGGCCTGCGGACATGACAAACACGATCAGTTTATGGGTGTTGACAAAGTAGCCCAAAGACTCGGCCCTGACTTCGTTTTCTCGAATGGCCTTGAGCACTTGCCCAAAGGGGGACTCGATCACGCGTTGAATCCATAAGAAGACCGCACACAAAGAAAAGAGCACGACGTAGTACATGGCCGTGTCTTGGCTTAAATCCAGTCCGAGAATGCTGCCTCTGGGGACTCCTTGCAACCCATTTTCTCCGCCGGTGAAGCTCGCTTGCAAACAGACAAAATAGACCAGTTGCGCCAAGGCCATGGTGATCATGGCAAAGTAGATGCCTGAGCGGCGTATGGCGATGAAGCCAAAGACGAGTCCCAGTAGGCTTGCCGCCGCCACCCCGCCCAGAATCGATGTGAGCGTTGAGTAGCCTTGGCTGGTCATGAGCCATCCTGTCACGTAGGAGGACAAGCCAAAAAAAGCCGCATGCCCAAAGGAGAGCATGCCCCCAAAACCCAGCAGCAAATTGAATGCGCAGGCAAAGATGGCAAAACAATACAAGGTCATCAAGTAAACGGTGTACACGCCAAGCCAAGGGGCGATCAGCCCCATGACCAAGAGGGCGAGGTACAGCAGTTGACGCTGGCGGGTATGCTCCATGGCTTAACCTTTCCCAAAGAGACCGTTGGGGCGCCAACACAGCACGATGGCCATGATCAAGAAGACAACGATGTTGGACGCTTCTGGGTAGAGCACCTTGGTGAAGCCTTCGATCACGCCCAGCATCAAGCCGCTCAAGATCGCCCCCATGATGGAGCCCATCCCACCAATCACCACCACGGCAAAGACCACGATGACCAGGGACGACCCCATCAAGGGAGAGACTTGGATGATGGGTGCGGACAAGACGCCCGCAAAGGCCGCCAGTGCCACCCCTGCCGCATAGGTGAGGGAGACCATGCGGGGCACATTGATGCCAAAGGCTTGCACGAGTTTGGGGTTTTCTGTGGCGGCTCTGAGGGTGGAGCCCAGTCGAGTTCTCTCAAGCACAAACCAAGTGATCAAACACACCATGAGGGACGCCACAATCACCCACACCCGGTAGATGGGCAAAATCATGAATCCCACATTCACGGCGCCTTGCAGCAACTCGGGCACGGGATAGGTTTGTCCTGAGGCACCAAATGCCTCGCGGATGAAGCCCTCGGCAATCAGTGAAAGTCCAAAGGTGAGTAGCAATCCATACAAGGGGTCCACTTGGGTGAGTCGCTTGAGCATGGTGCGCTCAAGGACGATCCCCAAGATACCCACGCCCAAGGGTGACAAGGCCAAGGCGCCCCAGTAGCCAATGCCCAGGTAATTCAACAAGGCCCACGTGCCATAGGCACCGAGCATGTAAAAAGCCCCATGGGCAAAGTTCACCACCCCCAAGAGACCAAAGATGACCGCAAGCCCCAGACTGAGCATGGCATAAAAGCAGCCATTGACCAGTCCCAGCAGCAATTGGCCAAGGATCACTTGGATGGGGAAGCCCAATAGCTCAGTCATGTCTGCAATGAGTCCTTGTTGAAGGTTGTTTCATCCACGGTAGGCTGGATTATTTCTTTTTCACCAACGGGCAGGTGGAATCGGACAAGGGGCCAAAGGCCTCTTCGCCCGGCATGCGCTTGACCACTTTGTAGTAGTCCCATGGATACTGAGACTCTTGTGGGGTTTTCACTTGCATCACATACATGTCGTGGATCATGACGCCGTCAGCCCGGATGTAGCCGCCTTTGACAAACATGTCATTGATTTTGATCTTGTGCAACTCCTCCATCACTTTGTCGGAGTCGGTTGTTTTGGCGGCCTTCACTGCATTCAAGTACGTCATGGTGGCGGAGTAATACGCCGCTTGATTCATGGTGGGCTCTTTCCTCATTTTCTCAAAGTAGCGTTTGCCAAAGGCACGGGTGTCTGCATTCAAGTCCCAATACCATCCTGTCGTGAGGTACAAGCCTTGTGCTGTTTGAAGTCCCAAGCTGTGGATGTCACTGATGAAGGCCAAAAGCGCTGCTGGCTTCATGGTCTTGGTGATGCCAAACTCATTGGCGGCTTTCAAAGAATTGGTGAAATCGTTGCCGGCATTGGCCAGTCCGAGGACTTGCGCCTTGGAGCCTTGCGCTTGCAACAAGAATGAGGAAAAGTCAGAGGCTGACAAGGGCACACGAACCGAGCCCACGGATTTGCCGCCGTTGGCGTTCACGACCTTGGTGGCCGCGTCTTGGAGTTGTGTGCCAAAGGCATAGTCTGCGGTCAAGAAGTACCATGACTTGCCGCCTTCTTTGGTGATCACAGAAGCAGTGCCATTGGCCAGAGATGTGGTGTCATAGGAGTAGTGAACAATGTAGGCGTTGCAGTCTTGGTTGGTGAGGGATGAGCCTGCTGCACCGACGGCGATGAAGGGGACCTTTTTCTCGCCCGCCACTTTGGCCATGGCCAAACTCACCCCCGTGTTGGAGCCTCCGAGCAGCATATTGAGTTCATTTTTGTCGGCCCATTCCCTGAACTTGGCGGATCCCACATCGGGTTTGTTTTGATGGTCTGCGCTGAGGAAGACAATTTTCTTGCCAAGGACCGTTGGACCGAAGTCGCTGATCGCCATTTTGACGGCTTCAATGCCGCCTTGACCGATCACGTCGGCGTAGAGCCCAGACATGTCATCGATGTCTCCAATGACCACTTCATTGCCTGCGTTGGCTGTGAAGGCTGCGCCCAGCCCAACGCTCACGGCGAGGGCCAATATTGTTTTCTTGCTACTCAACTTCATGCTTGTCTCCTTGTTATGACGATCAATCAACTCTTTCACTCGCTCTACTTTTGCTCCCCCGTGTTGTCAAAGGCTTGGTGCTTTTTAGACGCCAAGAAACTCTTTGAGATTGGGGCTCACACGTTCGAGCTCAGACTGCTCAAACGTTTGCACAATGTGCCCTCGATCCATCACATAAAAGCGATCGGCCAAGGGCGCTGCAAATCGGAAATTTTGCTCCACCATCACGATGGTAAAACCAGCCGCTTTGAGTTTGATGATCAAGCGGGCCAAGCTTTGAACGATGACGGGTGCGAGACCTTCAGAGATTTCATCGAGCAACAACAATTTGGCGCCAGTGCGAAGGATGCGGGCCAAGGCCAGCATTTGTTGCTCACCCCCAGAGAGTTTGGTGCCAGGGGAGTCTTTGCGCTCCAACAGGTTGGGGAACAATTCATAAAGCGACTCGAGCGTCATGCCGCCAGGTTTGAGTAGGGGTGGGAGCAGTAAATTCTCTTCACAAGTCAGAGAGGAAAAAATACCCCTCTCTTCAGGGCAAAAGCCAAGTCCCAATTGTGCAATCTGGTGGGGTTCGAGGTGGATGGCTTGAACACCTTCAATTTGGATAGAGCCATGGCGCTTGGGAACCAGCCCCATGATGGATTTCAAGGTGGTGGTTCTGCCCGCACCATTTCTACCAAGGAGTGTGACCACTTCGCCTGCCTGCACTTCAAAGCCGATGCCGTGCAGCACATGCGACTCACCATAGTGGGCGTGCAGGTCCTGGACACGCAAGACCGCTTGGGGTGTGCTGGCTTTAGTGTGCATGGGATGCACTCACAAGAGCACTGGGTGTCTGCTCCTGACCCATGTAAGCTTCCAGCACCAGGGGGTTGGAAGACACCTCGGCATAGGGCCCCTCGGCGATGATTTGG
>Ga0114964_10001506_pt1 | contig 16947 bp, 19 predicted proteins | sample C_131016_MF_Meta_FD_92638 | JGI IMG/M metagenome (GOLD analysis project Ga0114964, IMG submission 92638) | Freshwater microbial communities from Lake Croche, Canada to study carbon cycling - C_131016_MF_MetaG | ecosystem: Environmental > Aquatic > Freshwater > Lake | place: Lake Croche, Canada... | reverse complement strand
TGATTGCCCAGCGCGATAAGAAAAAACAGATCAAGAGCCTGATCTTCCCCCGGTATCACCAACTCGATGCTACTCGGCAAATCCAGAAGGCAGTCCTCGCTGATGGCCCCGGTGCCAAGTATCTAATCCAGCACTCGGCAGGATCTGGGAAGACAAACTCGATTGCCTGGACGGCACACTTTCTTGCTGATCTCCATGATTCGGATCACAAGAAACTCTTCGATACCGTACTGGTCGTTTCTGACAGGACAGTGATCGATACACAACTCCAGGAGGCTCTCTTCGACTTTGAGCGTCAGAGTGGGGTGGTCGCTACGATCAAAGGGACGGAAGGGAGCAAGAGCGCTGAACTGGCAGAGGCACTCTCTGGATCCAAGAAGATCGTTGTTTGCACAATCCAGACATTCCCCTTCGCTCTGCAGGCTGTAAGGGATCTTGCAGCTACTAAAGGCAAGCGCTTTGCAGTCATTGCTGATGAAGCGCATAGCTCCCAGACTGGAGAAGCTGCCTCGAATCTAAGGGCTATCCTTACACAGGAAGAGCTTCAGGAGATTAGAGATGGTGGGGAAGTGAGCACGGAGGACATCCTTGCCGCACAGATGGCAGGGCGTGCAGATGACAAGGGAATCACCTTTGTCGCCTTCACAGCCACTCCGAAGAGCAAGACTCTGGAGATCTTCGGTACCCGACCTGACCCCTCACGCAAGCCGGCCAAGGACAACATTCCTCACGCCTTCCATACCTACTCCATGAGGCAGGCTATCGAGGAAGGATTCATCCTCGATGTGCTACGTAACTACACACCATACAAGCTGGCCTTCAAACTTGCCCATGAGGGTAAGGAAGTGGATGAGAAGCAAGTAGAGCGTAGTGCCGCCATGAAGAGGATCATGGGATGGATAAAACTTCATCCCTACAATATCTCCCAGAAGGTACAGATCGTGGTGGAGCACTACCGGGAATATGTGGCTCCTCTTCTTGATGGGAAAGCCAAGGCCATGGTGGTGGTGAGTAGCCGTGTTGAAGCAGTCCGATGGCAGCTCGCCATTGAGAAATACATCAGAGATCAGGGATACACACTCCACAGTCTGGTTGCTTTTTCAGGGAGCGTTAATGACCCCGAATCTGGCCCGGATGCCTTCACGGAAAACAGTGCCTCTCTTAATCCCAATCTGAAAGGGAGGGATATCCGTGAGGCTTTCAAAGGGGAAGAATATCAGATCCTTCTCGTCGCAAATAAGTTCCAAACAGGTTTTGACCAGCCCCTTCTCTGTGGAATGTATGTGGACAAGAGGCTGTCAGGCATTCAAGCCGTCCAGACTCTTTCGCGACTGAACCGCTCCTACTCGGGGAAGGACACGACGTATGTGGTTGATTTCGTGAATAACACGAAAGAGATCTACGATTCCTTCAAGCCCTACTACACGGCTACCGAACTGGCAGAGACAACGGACCCCAACCTCGTCTTTGATCTGCGCTCGAAGCTGGATGCCGCCGGCCACTATGATGATTATGAGGTCGAGCGGGTAGTAACTGCGGAGCTCGATCCACGATCAAAACAGGGTGATGTGGTTGCTGCCATTGAACCCGTTAGGGATCGCCTGGTGAAACAGTATAAGGCTGCCCAAGCTGCCCTCCGTCTTGCCCAGGAGAAAAAGGATGAAGAGGGCATCAAGGCAGCCAAGGAAGAGATTGAATCGCTGGTGCTGTTCAAGGGAGACATGGGTGCCTTCATCAGGCTCTACATCTTCCTGTCCCAGATCTTTGACTACGGAAACACCGATATTGAAAAGCGATACCTGTTCTACAAGAGGCTGATCCCCTTATTGGAGTTCAATCGTGAGAGAGAGGAAATCGACCTTTCCAAGGTTCGCCTGACCCATCACAAGCTGAGGCCACTGGGCACCAGAGGGATCAATGTTGGGGAGGGAGAGGCGCAGAAGCTCTACCCCATCGATTCAACGGGAACTGGTTTGGTTCAGGAAAAGATCAAGGCGCACCTACGTGAGATCATCGGAAAGGTGAACGAACTATTCCAAGGAGAGCTGACCGATCATGACAAGCTGGTCTATGTGAACAATGTCCTCAAAGGAAAACTCCTGGAGTCGGAAGTGCTGGTTCAGCAGGCAGGAAGCAATACCAAGGAGCAGTTCGCAAACTCACCTGACCTGAATAGCGAACTGCTCAATGCCATCATGGTGGCTCTTGATGCTCACAACCTGATGAGTAAGCAGGCCCTCAACTCCGAGAAAGTAAGAAAAGGACTTAAAGACATCCTCCTTAACAACGCCGGTCTCTACGAAGCACTTCGGGAGAAGGCCGTGGCGTAAGAGATTACAGAACATGGAAATCGAAGCCCCAATCCTCTTCACCAAACGCACCTCCCTACGCTTGCCTTTGGTATCAGCATCCGTGGAGGCGGGGTTTCCTTCCCCGGCTGATGACCACCTGGAGCGGGGGATCGACCTGAACGAGGAGCTGATCCGTAACCCCGCCGCTACCTTCCTGGTTAGGGTGAAGGGGGAATCGATGAGGAATGCAGGGATCCACTCCGGCGACACCCTGATCGTGGACCGCTCCGTCACTCCTGCCGACAGCCAGATCGTGGTGGCGATGATCGACGGGGAATTCACGGTGAAGCGCTTCCGCAAGGTGAACGGCCGGATCCTCCTCGAAGCGGCCAATTCCGCTTTTGAGCCGATTGAGGTGGGGGAGGATCAGGAACTGACCATCTGGGGGGCGGTCACCTACATCATTCACCAGGCAAGATGATTGCACTAGTCGACTGCAATAACTTCTTCTGCTCGTGCGAGCGGGTCATTACACGAACAACTAGCGTTTAAGTTGCCCGAGGCGCGGGCATCGTCCCCAAAAAAGAGGAAGCTCTCTCCGTCAAGGAGAGGACGATGCGAGGAGGTATCCAAAACCCCGATCGCTACGCACCAGCCGACTCTTATATCCGCCGGAAGGTGGGAGCGTCCTCAAATCTTAGCCTGCGACCTACTGGCAGACGGTACAGATGTCGTCCGTGCAGTTGGTGCCCTCTTGCCTGGTGGCAGGAAGTTCAAAGTCATCCAATGGTGCGACCTCGGCTTGGGCGGGTTGCTCTTCGGAGGTTGGCTTGTTATCGGGATCAGTAGTCATGGTAGAGGGGTGTTGTAGGGAGCCAAAACTCCTCTGAAATGTTCTGACCAAGTTTGCCCTTGGTCAAGTGTCACCATGCTCAATCTATGACATTGAGAGTCGGTGGAATACAGAATTGGCTAAGACATTATCTCGGAAATCCCTCATAACATAGATTCCCTAATGTTCCCTAGGCTGTAGAAAATAAAAATGGGGCCTAGGACACTCTGTGTCTCTTCAGTCTGATAGAGTTAGGGGTATGAGAACCATCAGATTGACCCTCAATGCGCCCATTCCTCTCTGAAGAAAGAGTTTTGTTAAAACTTTTTTAAAAAACTACCTGACGATTCCCAACTCGGAACGTACTAGAGCTAGGAAAGTACATTTCCAATTCAAAAAAAGAACATAACAACGCAATAAATAACAACAAGATGAACAATGTAACCGAAATAGTATTCATATTAGATCAATCCGACTCTATGGCATCCATCAAGAGTGAGACGATTAAGGGGTTCAATGAATTCCTCAGTAATCAGAGGAGGGAGAATGACACACTCCCTGCACGAATGACCCTGACCCTCTTCGATACGGAGTGCTCGACTCCATATCATTCGGTGCCTGTCATGGAGGCTCCGTTTCTCAATGCGGAAACCTACAAGCCCAATGATTGCACAGCTCTGCTGGATGCCATCGGGCAGACAATCACTTCTCTGGGGGAGAGGCTGTCCCAGTCCCCCGAAGAGGATCGTCCCGGCACGGTGATCGTCTGCATCCTGACAGATGGAGAGGAGAACTCATCCACCCTCTACACGTGGACGCAGATCAGCGAGATGATCAAGCACCAGACGGAGGTCTACAAATGGCAGTTCCTCTTTCTGGGGGCCAATCAGGATGCCATCGCCACCGCTGCCAGAATGAATATCACAGGTCACAATGCGGCCTGCTTTGATACCGATGATATCGAGCATGTGGTTGGGGAAGGTCTTTCCACTGCGTTGATGTCCCGCAGAGCGCTCAGGGAGGAAGATTCCTCGACGAGTTTGCAGGCCATGATCCCCATGCGTCCTCCAGCCAAGATCTCCAAATAGGGTGAAACAATTGAAGCTCCCATCTTCACCTGCATACAAAAAGGTGCAGATGCGTAGGCGGGCCTAGGGTTAACCCCTTACCCGCCATCTTCAAAATACCCCCCTCTCTTATGAATCTCATTTTACAAAAAAGCCTGGATGTCGCGATACGATCCACTTCGCGATCTCTCTGGTTCAGAGACACACTGAAAGCAATCATGGATCAGAAGGATCATGAAAAAACGGCACTTGGGGCTTTCGAGCTCTACCGGGTGGTGGTGCACCAGAACGATGGCATCCATGAGGACTATAGGGAAGGGCATCCCGACGCTGTGTGCGAGGATCCCGTGATCAAACCGCGCCTTCACGAACTGACGGAATGCGCGATGCGGCAGTATCTGGGACTCTCGGTCCCGGAGCCTGATCTAGACTATAATCGTTTCCTGATCCGCTATTGTGAGAGCGCGGGATGGTTGCATCGGTTTGATCAGGACAGAAACTGGAATGAGTTCGACCGAACGGGGATTCTTCCCTCCATCCTGCGGGCCAAGGATCCCTCTAATCCTCCCGGGCTCTGGGGGAAACTTTTCGAGGCTCCCGGATACCTGAAGCCGAAGAACCGGACTAAGGAGGAAGAGATCCTAAGAATAGAAGACTCTCGCGTGTCATCGCCCTGGCTCTCCCAAGCAATGCGAACGATTCCGAAGGACGAGCAGGATGTCTATCACAGGCACGTCAAGGCGGAGGGGAGGTATCTTCTAAGCTTTGCCGCTGCCATACACCGGGATACGCCTCCCGATCTGGGTCGGGATATTCTCCCGCCCGGACAGAAGGATGTATTCCGTGGAGCCTCAGGAGATCCGGAGGTGCTCAATTTCTTTAAACAAATTCCAGAAGAGAACGCCTTGGCTGCTCGGGACCGATACAGCATCGGCATCACCAAGGACGCCCCTTTCCTTGCCCGTTTGCTGGAGAACGGGGTTGAGCAGGTCTATGAGGTCGAAGATGAGCGTCTCAGAACTTACTGGTTTTATGATGGAGAGGAGGCAATGCGCTTCGCCGAGGACAACTGGGTCAAGGCGCCTGAGAGTTACTCGCGTCAGAAAATCAGGAAAAGGTTCAATGAGATCTTCTGGGATATACGGCGTCTCTTCTCCGTAAAGTACAAGTATCAGTTCAGCATCACCGGAGAGAATCTCACCTTGCGGAGTCATGAAGAGGTTGCCCCGTCGGAGGAACTCCTAAAGTTTGCAGCCTCGTTGAAGCATCCCTTCGCTCCCGGGGATGATCCGATGCTGCATGATCCAGGAAAAACTCACTTCTTTCAGTGGGAGACAACGGAGCCCGGCGTTACCTTTTGCCCGATCGATGGTCCGATCGCAGCTCCCTTGCTCTTGCACCACAGTGGACGAGGAAGCACGGATGACATCACCGTCTGTCCAGACTGTATGGGCACGCTTTACTGGAAAGAGTTATGTCACTTCTCCTACTAACACCATGACCCCTATCGCCAACTGCCCGATTCAATTTCGGATGGAATGTCCCAAGCTCTGGGAAAAGCTACACACGACCTCTCACGACTCGATCCGCTTCTGCGAGACATGCCAGAAGAATGTCCATCTCTGCGTCTCCATGGAAGAGGTCCATCATCACGCCACTCTCGGCAACTGCATCGCGGTCAGCAAATCGGATGTATCTACCCCGATGCGAATGGGTGAAGTGGCTCCATGGGAGCAGTACAGGAGAGGATCTACTCAAGATCAGGAGAAACAAGCTGGAGAGCCTCAAGCCTTCGGGACGGAGACCCCGATTCCGACTTTCCGGAGTGCGACTTGATGGAGATAAATCTGGAAGCGCAAGTGACGCCAGACGGTTCATTTCGACCTTTGAACTACTAAACGGAAAAGCCGTCTGGACTCTTGGCTGAGGATGGTGCCCCGATTTCGTCACCAGTGCCTTCAGTCCCGCTAGACGGCTTTGATTAGAAAATCCAACAGATGATGGCGGATGTCAAACTCCACCCTTGACCGAGAGTTGCGTGATTCTTGGCTAGTCCTTGCGCTTGGAGTGCTTCAGCAATGCTTCGTGCAGCGCTGCCGACTTACGTCGCTTCCTCTCGCACTCTTCGACATAGCCCAAATGCGGGATCAGCTTTATTATTTTCGCCTCATCACCCGAAGTTTCAGCTTGTTTAGGATCTTTGAAACTCTGATTCATTGCTGGGTAAATTGGTAGATTACTCGTCAATCGGCAGACCAAGGCTCCCTTGATTTTGGGAAGTGCTGTAGCCAATCGGAAATTTTACTTTTGGTTCACCCATATATCCAAGAATCCCCTCTTTTGATGGCGGAATAGCGATGCAGTTTCCAAGAGCGGCATGGCGATGGACCTCCTCCAGGGTATCGCACAAATGGACATTCCGGCTACAAACGGTGCAAAAACGGATATCAAAGTTATCTGTTGGCTGGAGATTTTCCCACTGCTTCGGACACTGGAAGGTAAATTCGACTTTGCAATTGGCTATAGGTGTCATTTTGAAGTGAGTATCGAGGCTCTCTTCCAGCTAGTACGTTTCAAGTTGCGTTTCGTCAGGTAGTTTTTTGCTCAAAAGTGAAAATTCTTTTGGGTGGCTGCAAAAAGTCAGAACCCGTGTTGACGAAAGCCAACTCGCTTCGTATCAGGAGGCATATGCAAGGAAGACCAGCGCTACCAGAAACGCCAGATACGCCAGAGGGATGGGCCAGGCACGACAAAATGGTGGCGCATTGGACAGTGAAATGCATGATACACCGTCGGATCTCGGGGAAACACCTGGTTCGGAAGGACGTTCAGGATTACCTGGATCTGGAGACCGAGTATCTGGGGGCGGAAATGCTCCAACAGAACTAAGCGAATCCGGAAGCCCGGAGCGGGAGGCATATGCAAGGAAGAAGAGCACTACCGTCGGCCGAGCATCTTCTGGAGGAGGCGAGGTCAGTACGACGCAGGCAAGTGGGAATCCTGCGATGCCGAAAGCCAACTCCTGAGACTTGGAGAAAAATGCAGGAAGCGGCACAGGGATCCCTGACGCTCAAGGACTGGGAGGAGTACCTCCAGAAGTGCCTTCTGGAGATGGAAAAGGACTTTCAGGGTCAGGCCAATCCCCAGAATTAAATTCAGCGCTCGAGCAGGAGGTTGACTGGGAAATTACATGGAGAAGCAGTCGAAGGAATGACCGCCCATCAGGCCTGAACTGCTTTTTTCAACCATCTGAGCTAACCACGAGTAAGAGACACCAGCCCCCATGCCAGTGGGACTTTAGCCCTTCAGGGTTTTCACAAATCCCTTAGAGAGACGTGGAGGCAGCAGTTCCTGCACAGGAACCTGCAATACTTCACTAAAAATGGCTAACTCCTTATCAGAGATGCCCCTGATTCCAGACTCGACTCGGGCTAGGACATCACGGCTTAAATCCCACCCCAGTCGCTGACAGTTAGCGGCAAGATCAGCTTGCGATAGGCCAAGTTTCTTCCTCTCCTGGCTTAGTTGTCCTCCGATCAGGTTGCCTTTACGTGTCATGCGTTAGATGACTTGACCCTAACTGCAATGAAGGATTAGAAATGTGATGCCGGCATCACATTTGAAACTTTATGAAAATAGTGGTTTACGAATTCTGATTTGAAACGTACTAGCCTCAATGAAAACACCTTCATTAATCTGCACCGCCGTATTCGCACTCTCTTCCACTGCCTGGTGCCAGTTGGATCCAGGTATTGAAGCGAACCTCCTGCGTCAGCAGATACAGAATCAAAAGCAGTATACCCCCGTTGATCTATCAACCGATGCCGGCCGGAAGGTCTACCTTTTGGAGCACGAGCCCACACGCTTTCGTGGTACTGATCGGGATAGGACGCTGCAAATGGCCGCCGATGCGCTGGCCGCCAAGAATCCCTCGTCCAAATCAACATCCTCTTCAGGGGGATCTCTTTATGACTCGCTGAAGTCATCCAATCCATCGCTCACCCAAGACTCACTGAGAACAATGAGCGAGGCCGATATCCGAACTCTGCTTTACAACAAGTTCCGGCAGGAAGGGAAAAGCATGGGGGAGGCCAGATCCCTTGCTGCCTCTGCTGCAATCCCAGGCAATAGGTAATCAATAGCCCCTTGCTTCATGAGCTAGATGCCCATTCATCGTTTACTCTGTTATGGCCGCTCAAATGAGGATCAAGCCGGCGAAGTGAAGTTTCCCCCTGAAAGTCAATAGGTTACAACGATACCAGTAAGCCTCTCATTCGTGTGCACACTCCTGGTAATCGAGAAAACAGGGTTAAAGCCTTTGATATGCTTCTGAGGAATAAATCCCTAGATGCTATCTCCAAGGCAACTGGCCTAAAGACAGCAGAAATCCAGAAAATTAAGGATGACTGCATCGCCAAGCTCAGAAAAGATCATTTTGCTAAGTTCCAGGCTGGCGCCAAAGCTGATAAGGCCACTTTGATGACGGGGAAAAAGGTCAGTGAATCCGCAGCTGAGGCGGAATTTCAGAAATGGCTTAGGATACTTGGGCTGGTACCGGATTCCGAGCAAGGGAAGTGATCAGCACGATGCATCAGCTCTTAGATTACCCCTTAATAAATCACAAAAATACCTAGGACTCGTTTTTGTGACTTCCAAGCACGAGTGCCCCCACCTAAACAATCAAAATCCGCTGACGGGCTTGTGGCGGATCACTTTTCAACGGAATCCGGTGATGAAGGGAAATTTGAAAATGGCCGCTAAGGAGTTAAACCTACAACGAGCTACTCAACTGACCCCTCCGGTTTACGCGATCAGCTAGGAGCGTCAGAATCATGGCATGGGTTTATTAAAATTCAGGGAACAACTCTCCTTGGAAATCCCATGACTCTCTCTTTCAGTCATCCTGTTCCCTCTGTTCCCCCTGTAGGGGGTGGGAACAAGGGAACAACAGGAATTACCCGTTCCCGGGAACGGGAGGGAACCGTGAGGGAACAGGGAACAAGTTCATGTTGTTTCTTCGCTTGGAAGCAGGAAGAAAAAGGTCTTATTTCCATTCTTGCGCGATCCAATCAGCCCTTTTTCTTTAAGGCATCCGATTGCCTTGGTGATGTATACAGTTTTTCCACCCAAGCTCCGAAGATCGGAAGTTGTCGCCGCCCCTACGTCCTTTAGATGGGCAACGATCTTTCCCATGATCGCGGTAGGCTTCCATTCCCCATCTTGCTTTTCGGCAGGCTCTCGAAATGCAGTTATAGTTCGTCCGCCAGTCCCGGGGATGAAATGAAGTTCAGCCGCAATAACCCCTCTGGCCCCAACTCCCCCATTCCGGTCTTTCTGAACCTTCAATCTCACAAATCCCTCCTGATTTGGCGTGTAGGCTTTGGCCGTTACTATCTCGTAGCTAACCCCGTCATAGCGCCCTGCCTTAGCCCCAGATCCTCGGGCGAACTGCCCTCGATTCTCTGCGCTTTTGGTCACATGGTCAGCAACAACGACCGCTGCTCCTGCCTCCGCGAAAGGGCGGAGATTTTCGCGGAAAAAAACAAGCACATCAGAAGCCTTATTTTCGTCGGCCCCTACGGCAGCCATGCTTTCGGCTAATCCATCCAAGATTACCATTGTGGGGGTTTTTTGTGATGCCCAAGCCTGAGCGGCGAGGATTTCCTCCGGGTTAGGATTGTGCAGGTACTTCACCCGCTCGCGCACATCATCGTCTGAAGCTCCCAGCATCCGAATGCGCCTTGTAAATCCTTCGGGAGTATCTTCAGGATCAATATACAGCACCGTGCCTCCCTCCTTTAGTTCAGCAATTGAAGCCGCCATGAGGACATTGGTTTTTCCCGTTGCCGGCTCAGCGTGAACTTCATTCAGCCTTCCTTTGTAAAAAAGGTATCTCCCGTCGAATATTCCAGCAACGGTGGGTACTTCTTGCTGATGTGTTCCGTCTAGATATGGACTCAGATCAATAAATAGAGGCACTTCCTCAACGTCTTTAACCTCGCATTTGATCCTATTCATCGCAGAGCGCATTTGAACAAGTCCACGTGATTCCTCGATATTCATTGATGTGCTCATAGGGATCACCTTGTAAAAAGGACTATCGGTTAGATCCTTAGATTCAGTGGTTTGTGAATTCACGGTTTAGCTGGGTTGCCACGGCTTTAGGTCCGTGAGTTTTGATAATGTCGTTTAGATCTCCTCCCTGTAGCTGTATTGGGATTGCAGAAGCTCCCACGTCCCTGAGCTGATTCGACCAGGTATTGATAGCCTTAAACCCAGCCTCTCCGGGATGTCCAAGAATCAGAACGTCCCGCGAACGAAAGAACGGAAGAGCATCAGAATGAATCCGCTGGCCGGCGCCCAGAATGGAAACGGGCAGAAACTCCCTGCCTGAGTGCATCAGCACATCGCATGCAGCGAGATAGTCTGGACCACCCTCTACAAGCCACACAGGAAGCCCTGATGGAACTTTCACGCCCGGAGGGTTCATTCCAAGGGGCCAAGATTTACAGCTTCCTCTGAGAGTATGGGCCTTTCGTTCTCCTAGGCTTCCAACCGCCGGGAATGCTTTCCCATCAATCCGGCGAGCCTCGGCCAGACGTTTGTCGGCATCAGTCAATACCCAGCAGTGGAATCCACCTATTTCAGCAAATCCCAGTGTTCCCATGAAGCCTGCAAAATCGATAGCTTCCACTGACAAGCCTCGCAACTTGGCAACTTCGTGGGCCTCACAAATGGCATACTGAAGGGGCGGGATAGTGAGCTTGTGAATCTGTGGTTTTGGCCTTGGCTGCCGTCCTGGAAGCTCGGCCGCCAGCTTTCGTATCGCATCCGAATTAGAAAGGCCCATGTGCTCAGCAAAGACCTTTATCGCGTCATAACTCTGGTCAAGAGAACGGTCACGAATCGTTTCACCATATCGCTCACATGACGGTGTGCCATCCGGGCGAAAGGGAGAGCAAAATTTACCACGCAAAGGCACATCGATTCCGCACCGGGCCAACATGGCGTCAAGCGGCCATCGCTCAAGTATCAGATCTACAGTGCTCAATTAGAGGTTCCTCTGTTTAAAACACTCTATTGTTGCTCCCTGGTCAGGATGCCTACGTCAAGCCGGTCAAGCCGTTGTTCCAGAAACCAGAACATCCATTTAAATGGCACCTGGAATAAATGTGTCAGGCCATAAGCAACGCGGAGTCCCTTCAGAGCTACAAGTTGCGTTATCGGCTTGGCCTTCGGTAATTCAAAAGCTTGCCGTACCAGTTCCCAGCTCATGTCCTTACCTCCTTTGCGGCACGGCGCTGCTTGGAACGCTTCTCCATCATTATCGTAAAGTCAGGTCCCATCTTTTGTTCCAGCACCTCCTCGAACAACTTTCTTCCTGTCTCTAGGAAAAGATCATAAGTCAGTTCAATAACTTCATCTTGAATGAGTATGGCCAGCCTCTTGGCTAGCGCCTCAATTCGTTGAGCCGGGGGATCCTTTTTGAAGGGATCAGGTTCCTGCTTATTCATCTCCACTCTCCTCAATGAGCGTCCTCAGAGATTCTGTGGAGACTAGGCGAAGTCCAGAAACGTTGTGGGGGCTCGTCTTTAAGATCTTGCTTGCTACTTGTTTAGTTCGGATAAGCGTAAAGAGACTCGATCTACCGATTCCGAAGAGCCGGCAGGCTTCACTTGATCGCACCCATACTGGAATGGGCTCTTGGGGTAGTGGTGTGGGTTGGTGGTGTTTGATGTGGTTTGTCATAACGAGCCAAAAATGCCCGTTTGGACCGCCCCGCATAAGGGCGCCGATTTTCCCCTATTCTGGCGCCCTGCCAGTTTACACCTATTGCTACTTCCTCTTTATCGCCAGCTTGCGGAATGCGTCTCTCACTTGTTTTAGGGCAACAACCCTAGGTGTTTTTCCTGTCCCTTCCAGGCTGCCTGAGCACTCCTTCAATATCTTTTTGATAAGTATGGGCTCTTGATCAAAATAAAAATCAATGCGCGGTTTTGCCTGCTTCCACCAAACACTGTAGGAGCTAGAGGAAAATGAAGATATGGCGGGGGCCTTCGGTGCTAAATAGCTCCAAGTCTGCAAGACCCTGTCAAATGATTGAACGCCGGTTCGTTTGGAAGACTCTCTTGCATTTCTAATCTCATTGAGTGCATCGATAGCCAACTGCTTTGCTAGGGTCGGCGGGTGCCCCTTTCTCTCTGTCGCTTCATCAGCCTTTGTGCCAACACCGGCCTGTTTAAGCCACGCCATTACATCCAGCCGGGCCTTGTTTTTATGAGCAACCATCTTTGGTGAAATCAATACGGCTACATGCGATAGCTGCTCCGTTATAGTACGGAGCTTGTCCAGGTACTTCCTGTGCGCCACATCGATCTGCTCTGCGAACAAACTAGCCGCCGTTACTGCCTCCATTATTCCATCTACCTCACCTCTACTCACACTTGATTTCACTACATCGGCAAGAGCAGCAAGTATTGAATGGAGTGCGGCGTGATTGACCGAGCTCTTGGAGTGTCGAGCGAGGGTCGCCTTCCTGATTGCGATTGCCTTCATATCAGTCCAAGCGACGTCGCTCAGAGTTTGCTGCGCCGGCTGAGCTTGCTTCATTTGTTTGACCTCTTTCGACTTAGCGACCCTGGACTTCTTGGTGGCAGCTGGCTTTTTCATTCCAAGGCTTAATGTTTAGAACTCTCGAAGAGCGCAGGCAATGGTTCCGGAGCTCCTGCCTCCCTTGCCAGAAAATCCCTTACCCAGTTAAGGGTGGTCTTTCTGCCGTAGAATGGGCACCCCTTCTTTTTCAGGAACTGAATCTGATTCGCATGCAGGCCGACATGGGAGGCGAGGTTTTTAGGCCACTCCAACCGGTCGGGGTCGATTGGGATAATTGGTGGCCTCATGTTTTGGAAGTCCTCGATTTTGTTTTCGGTTTGGATTTCGTATCAAGAAGATCCGGGAATGCCTCCGCAGCCTGTTTGAGGCTTTCTTGCCCAATATGAGTGTAGTGCTCACTCATCTGTGCCGAGTCGTGACCGACCAGCTCCATGACCGTGGCAGCTGGAATGCCGGCCTCCTTGAGCAATGTAACTGCCGTGTGTCGTAAACAGTGGAAGGAGAGCCCTCCGGAAGAGCTTTTAACCCCCCTACCCTCTCCATGGGTTTTACGATGAAGCTGTTTTTCCCTAAGACCTGCCTGTACCAGTAGGGAAGCAAAGCCATTGGAGATGCCCCCGGCCTTTTTTTGGCGGGTCAGGGTTGCATATGCTCTGGGGTGTAGCGGTTGGCTTGGGTCGTCGGAGACTGGCAGAGACTCCACATGGGCTTTTAATGGGCCAGCAAGGGGCTGGATAATCGTTTTTCCGGTCTTTGAGGTAACGAGGCGCAACTCCTCAGCTTGGAGGCCTAAATTGGCCCAGGTAAGCTTAGCGATGTCACCAAGCCGTTGCCCTGAATAAAGCCCAAACAGAATCATGCTCTTCCATTCGTCGTCGGCAACACCAAGAACAGCTTTAAGCTCATTGATCGTAAAGGGGCGGCGACTCTGCTTTTCCCCCTTCGCTTTGATCACTTTAACAAATTCAGCCGGATTATCGGAAATCGAGGCATCTTCTCTGGCGGCACGGAAAATCATCCTGAGGAATTTGACGCCATGATTGACCGTCTTGGCACTCAGCACTTTTGCCTGATCTTCCCGGTAGGCGAGAACATCCTCCTTCGTTATTTCCGCAATATCCCCATCCACTCGGTCTCCAAGAAAGGTATGGAATTTTTGAGACTCCTTTTTGTAAAAAGCAATCGTAGCCGGCTTGATTTCCCGAGTTTTGATTTCAAGCCAACGATCAAAGAACTCCTTTACTGTAGACACAGGCAGTCCCTCTCCTGTGATCTCTTTGTGCAAAGAGGAGATTACCCTTCTAGACTGAAGAGCCGTTCGCTTCCGCTTGGCGGCATCTTCATAAGCTTCCGCCAACTTTCGAGCTTCTTTACGATCCTCGCTCTTGGTTGAACGATTTCGACGCTTCCCATTCCGGTCATAGAAGCGGGCTATCCAGTACCGCGAATTTGGGTGCTTCCAGATGCAGGCCATATAAGACCAATACTAAGACCGTACAGATGAGTCCACGAAAATTCGTAAAGCTCGTAGAATAAGTACCCATCTACGTTTATGGATGATCTTAAATTTCCTTGGACACCCTGTTGGCCGAACAGGGGTTCGACTCCCCTCGCCTCCACCCCCTGATTATCAGGGGAAACCATGGGGCTCGGCTCTTTGCTTTTGGATATACAAGGCAACTCGAGCGGAGTTATTTTAAACTGATGAAGGTGCCAATCTTGACCAAGTCACTCCTCCTGACCGGGCTGATGATCACCTTGATGATCAGTGCATGTGCCACCCGCCAGCAACCGGATCCAACTGATGCCGCAGCCCAAGTCAAATTAGGCAACCGCTATGCATACGGCACATGGGTGCCCAAGGATCCCGAAGAGGCGGCACGCTGGTACCGGAAAGCCGCTCTTCAGGGAGACGCCGAAGGCCAGATGCAACTTGGTCTTTGTTACGCAACGGGCACCGGTGTCCCTATGAACGATATCGAGGCGGCACGCTGGTATCGCAGAGGAGCTCTTCAGGGAAATACAGAAGCCCAATACCGGCTCGGGGTATGCTATAAAATGCACGATGGTGTTCCCAAGGATCTGATAACCGCCTACATGTGGCTGAACCTGGCGGCAGCGGCCGACCACGAAAGCGCCAGGGCGATACGCAATGCGGTGGCTCACCAGATGACCAACGAGCAGATCACCAAGGCACAGCAGATGAGCGTACATTGGAAGCCGGACTGCCCATAACAGGCACTCCATGCATGATGCCCTGATCATGATTGGAACAACGCACCAGCATTGGCACAGCCAGGCTCATCTGAAATAAGGCCTCCTTAACTCTTAGAGGCATGAGAAATCCGCCTAACTCCCAATCGCCCATCTCCTCGCCTCCACCTCCTTTCCAATCAAGCACCCGCGCCCCCAAAAAAGAGGGGGCTGAGGTTTGAACAAATAAAAATCCCCCGGAGCCTTTTCCGGGGGATTTTCTGTTTTTTACCAGCCCGAAGGCGGGTGGCCGAGACTTGTTGATATCGACGGGGGGGGCGCGCCGCTTATAGTGCCCTCTTATTGTGTCTTTAGCCCCTGGTAGATGACTTCCAGCAACGAGGTGGAGGCATCCTTGGTGTCGCCGCTCAACTCCCAGCACATCGCTCCGCCGAGGCCGAGAGATTTGATGTAGTCGATCTTGCGCTGGACGATGGTGGGATGATCGTACGAGATCCACAGGCCGCTCACGGAGGGAGCATAGATGAAACTGGCCTCCGCCGCGCCATCTTCGTAGACCTTGTAAGCATCGGGCTGTGCGGCGATACGGGCGACAAGGTCTTTGTAAACAAAGACGCCGGGCTCGTAGGAACCTTGAGGCAGGCCGGTGGAGAGCTCACCGAGACCGCTGTCCGTGGAAGGAACTCCGCTCCATCCCCTTCCGTAGAAGGGCACCCCGACGACGAGTTTTCCCGGATCAACTCCCGCTCCGAGGAACTGACTCACGGCACCATCGACGCTCCACAGAGTGGATGGGTTCGTGGCGTCGCGACCTTCGGGACTGAACAAGGGGGCCTGGTGGCCTGTCTTTTTCTCCCAGCCGCCGGCGAAGTCGTAGGTCATGATGTTAATCCAGTCGCACGCATCGGCGATGCCGGCGGGATCGATGTTCCGGATTTTGTCGTCACCCGCCGGGGAGGCGATGCTGAGGTAGTATTGGCGTCCGTTCTGCGCTCCGCGTGCGTCGAGGTGGTCGCGGAGTTCCTGCAGGAGCAGCGTGTAGTTTTGTTTGTCCTGGGTACGGTAGGTGTTTGAGTCAAGGCCTCCACCGCCGGGGAATTCCCAATCGATATCAACCCCGTCGAAGCCGTACTTCACCATGAAATCGACGGCCGACTGGGCGAAGTGGGCGCGGGATGTCTCGGTGAGGGCGATGTCGGAGAAATGCCCTGACAGCGTCCACCCTCCGATGGAGATCATCGTAACGAGGTGGGGATGCGCCTTCTTGAGCTTGATGAGCTGGTTGAAATTGCCGCGCAGGGGTTGATCCCATGTGTCGCCCGGAAAGGACTTGTCCACGGCAGCGTAACTGTCGTAGAGGACCACGTCTCCGGTGGCTGTGATGTTTGCGAAGGCGTAGTTGATGACATTGAGCTTATCGGCCGGGATATCGGCGACGTTGTAATTGCGGCCGTAGATGCCCCACTCGGTGAAGTAGCCCACGATTTTCGGTCCACTGATCGGCATAGGGTTATTTCCTGCAGTGGGTGTCGGTGAGGGTGAGGGCACCGGCGTGGGAGTTGGCGTTGGCGAAGGAGCGACAACAGGGGTGGGAGTGGGCACTGGTGTTGGAGCAACACCAGGAGTAGGCGCAGGTGATGGGGCAACCACCGGAGTCGGAGTAGGAGCGACCACCGGAGCAGGTGTGGGCGTGGGCGTTGGAGCTGGCGTCACTGTTGAGCTTTTGCCCGAGAGGGTCACGTTAAAGGGGGGTGTCTTCAGATTGCCCGGGGCGGAATTGAACCCAAAGGTCACGCTCCCACCAACGGGAATGATGCTATTCCAGGAGACGGGACGAAACTCCGAGCGACTCCCGCTGCGAGTTTGGCTGGCGTCCCATACACTGGTCGGCACGCTCGAAAGATCCATCGCAACAGACCAATTGACTACC
>Ga0114964_10001505_pt1 | contig 16949 bp, 17 predicted proteins | sample C_131016_MF_Meta_FD_92638 | JGI IMG/M metagenome (GOLD analysis project Ga0114964, IMG submission 92638) | Freshwater microbial communities from Lake Croche, Canada to study carbon cycling - C_131016_MF_MetaG | ecosystem: Environmental > Aquatic > Freshwater > Lake | place: Lake Croche, Canada... | reverse complement strand
CTCCCTAACTACTCCCTCACATACTGCTTTCATCATTCTTGTGCTCAACATTCTTTTGAACTTCTATATCGCTTTTCAATTGTACCTTCACTACCTTCTTACTTTCACTTTTCAATTTTTTTTCCACCTTTGGAAAAGGTGGAGCCAAATCTAGCCATAATGAGTGCTCAATTTTTTGGAGCCAAGTTTTACTAATTTTTACGAGCCTAGTCCATTATTCAATTACTTATTCCTTCCTTTGTTCCTCGGTTCCTCGCTTTTTACAGAACAGAACTTCAACTTATGAATTGATTTATTAAAAGTTACAGACATATGTTGTCAAATAATTTAAAAAAATTGAAAACTTTTTAAACACAGTAAGTTATAGTACAATACTTAAATCAAATGGCAACTTTTCTAAAAAACGCTTATAATGTTCTTATTGTTGAAGACTTTGAAGAGAGATCTCAAGAGAAAGAGATGAAAAAGGCTATCAAAAAATTAAACGAGATTGATCGCCTCAAAAAGAAGTCTGTGTTAACCCTAGAAGAATCTGAAAAGCTATCAATGGAGTCACACTATTTCAAGATAGCTTATCCAGAGCCATTTGAAAAGAAGCCATCGGAAAAAGAACAAGAATACATAAACAAGAAGAAGCAGAAGAGGGAGCGCGAGAATGCACTGAAGGAATCTGAAAGAGTTAGGAATGAACAAGAGAAGAAAGAAAGAAGGGAACAAGAAGAAAGATTATTGAAAGAAAAGGAAAATGCCAAGAAAGAAGCAGAAAGAGTGAAAAAGGAAGCAGAGAGACAACGAAAAGAAGCAGAAAAGGAAAGACAAGAAATACAAAGGCAAAGAAAAGAAGCCGAGAAAGAAAGGATCAGAATAGAACAACAGAACACTGAAGCAGATGCAGAAGTAAACGAAGAGCTTGAGAAACAAATAAAAGCAGAAATGAAAAAAAGAAAAAGAGAGAAAGACAAGGCTAGAAAATTGGCAAACAAAGAGGCCAAGAAAATAGCAGAAAAACTTGAAGCTCAACGAGCAGAGGCCGAAAGAATTAGGAAGGAAAAAGAAAAGGAACAGATTAGGATGAGAATTATGCAGTCTCTTTTAAAAAGTGAATTGGAAAAGGAGTGGGCACTAACATTAATAGACAACAACAATAATATTAATAAAACCTACCGTATGCTATCATTGAAATACCATCCCGATAAAAATCCCCAAAAAAAACTCTGGGCGGAAGAACAACAAAAAGTTTTGAATGGATTACGAGAAGCAGCATCAACAATGAGAACTGTATTTTGAAGTGTGCAAAATCAATCAAAAGAGTGAAGATTTATCAATATTTATTTTGAAATCCTGAGAATTTTTAAACTTGATTAAATTGGTGCGGAACTTCACTTCCTTCAAGAGGTACTGCAACTGCATCTGTTTCAGATAGTATTGATTCTTCTGAAGATTCATCTGATTGTTGAATATATCTTGCGACTGCAACTGGGGTTGAAATTGGATTTGTACTAGGTATAACTTTCTCTACACTAACGTTAGTAATATTCAACATTGCACTTGGTTCGTGGTACAATACTGGTTGTAAAAGTGGTCTCTGTCTTACATTATCGTTCTCATTCTGATTTGAACAACAGGTTCTTCTAATCGGACCAGTGAAAGAAGCGAAGATAGATAGTACAAATAATCCACCCCCTATAACTCCAAAATAAAAGTCCATTTCTCTAAATGGTTCGCTTGTGCTGTTTGCAAATACAACACATAATCCTAATAGACAAACTGCATTAAACAAGAAGAATCCCCATAGATAACATAATCTTCTATCACTGATTTGAAAGCACACCATTGTATTATTGAATATTGTACAATAACTACTTATTGTTAATTCTTTTTCAATTTTTTATTTTACTATAAATCTCAAATTCTTATTTAGAGATTCATAATATAAGTTATTCAATGTCAACTCTTTGCGTTACACATAGTTACGGATTTTTTAGTTGTTGTTCTATGAGACTACATCAAATTGTAGATTTCTTCAATAAAACCCAAAAGTGTCCTGATATTGTAAACAGTTCAGAACAATTCAAATGGTACAAACCTAAAGGAGAAACCAGAGATATTACACACGATTATTTCAACAAAGATCTTGAAGATAATTTTGTTGTACCATTTACAGGTTTTGTTAATTACATACAACAATACCAATATATTGATTACAAAAATATTGATTTTAATTCATTAATTCCACTTTTAAAAAAGTATTTTAGTCCATCATTAGAAGTCAATAAAATTATTGCTACTATGGAACAAAAATACAATTTGCCAGAACAATACAATAATATTTGTGTGTTATTTCATCGGGGTAATGATAAAGTAACAGAAACAATGATCTGTCCATATCAACATACATTTTATAATGCGAGGCTCATCAAAAAGAAAAATCCTGGGATCAGATTTTTGATACAAAGTGACGAAACAGAGTTTATAGAAAATGCATTAGAACAGTTCCCTGGATCTATTGTTTTTAAAGATGAGATCCGACATATGAATAAGAATGAAAGTATGACAGTAGACTTTGATCTACGTTATAATATATTTGAGTTTTCTAAAAAATACCTCGCCATAACAATTATTATGTCAAAATGCAAATACATAATTTGCGGAGCAGGTAATTGTTCTATTTGGATTATGTTATATAGGGGAAATGCCAATAACATAATTCAATATTTGAATGGAAAAATGTTGGTTAATTGTGAAGCTTAATATTTATTCCATTTGCACCTATTTTCATCATTGAACCACCAAAAGTTGATCTTAATTTTTGTTGGTTTTTACTATGTCTATGTATTGGTGCCGACGTTATTACTCTCAAATGTTTTGCCTGATCCTTCAAGTACTCCATCTTGGCTTGTTCGTGTACAATTTTCTCTGTCACTTTTTCTCCTCTTTGAATTCTTTCCATAATATTATTACGTTTTGCTTCACAAGCTTTGCAAGTACATCCTTCATCCAAATAATGTGTTCGTTGAACCTCAAACATATATTGATTCTCATTTGTAATTTTCTCGTAAAATGCATATTCTGTCTGTGTAAATGGTTCAAAGCTTTCCACCTGTTTTGAACGCCACATATTCAAATACTCGTTTCTCTCTTCAACACAATAATAATACTGTAAAAGAGGGTCTTCTTCTATTGTTCTCAACAAATTTTCCGGAATTTTATAAGAATCTTTGAATTTATTAAACATCTCTTTGATCGGTTTGTTGCTAGTCTCATAATCATTTATAATCGTAATTTGAGTGCCAAGTATAGCCGTCAATATTTGACCCCACTGTTGCGAGTCTTTGAGCCTGAGCTTGATATAGTTGACACCATTTATGGTCTGGGATAGATAGTTATTCTGAAAATCAAACTTCTCTGGTAACGGAATTTGATAAGCATTTCTATAATGGTCTTCGTTGATCAAATGAGGGAATAAATTATTGAACCTTGTTATCACCTTATTCACATTATAGTTGTTAATCAAGTGTGGCGAATTATTGAAATGAAACGTTGCCAATTTCTCAAAATATTTGGATATCTTCTGTTCTATTGGTGAACGATAAATATCAATCACATATACGTTCTTACCTAGAGTTTGGTTATATATTATGATATCTTTTACAGAAACATTCTCAATATTACAAAGTACCTTGAGCATAAGCTCATCGTGAATGTGCAAAACTGTGAACTTATTATATGCTGACATACGAATAGAGGAAACAATCGTTGTTGATCCGACCTTTGGAGGACAATAAACAATCACCAGATTTTTGTTTTTTTCAACTGATAAATCATCGCATATATTCAGCTTTTGATTTGCTTCTTTTAACATCTCTGGAGTTGCCATTTATGAATAACTATATTATTGTTGCAGACTTTTATCCTATATTTGATTAAGTGTTTTATGCATCTGTAATAAAATGCTTATTCATATATTTTTGAATATTGAAAAATGTGATCTTGTCATCAGTTGTTACTCCTAAAAGTGTCTTCAGTTTCTCATCTGGAAGAATGATCTGTTTATTTTCACTAAATTGTAGATTATTGGTTTGAATGTATTTCGTGAGGGCCTTTGCTACATCTGTACGTGCCATTTGTGTACCTTCTTCCTTATTTAAGAACTTACATAGCTCATTGCTGACTTTTGTAGGTTTCGCAAATCCGGATGGCTTCTTGGATATGTTCTTTTTCGCCTTATGTTTTTGGTTCTCTTTTTTAAGTGACTTCATCTGTTTAGTAATACCTTTCTCCAATAGACGTATTTCTTGTTGTATAGATGTTAGTTGAATTTTTAAAGATCCAATATTGGTTAAGATTGAGCTAAACTGAGAAGCCAATTCTGATACAGGTTCTATAGGTTGTTCCATTTTATTGTTATTATTCAATTCACTTTAAATATATTTACTTAAAGTGATTTTATTTTTGGATTTATTTAACGTCTGCTTTGGCCACGTCCACGGCGTTGGCTTCTTCCGCGTCTTTGAGTGCGTCCTCTACGTTGGCTGCGTCCTCTTCTTTGGCTGCGTCCTCTTCTTTGGGTGCGTCCTCTAGCTCTTCCATATGTTCCTTGAGGCATAATTTCTTGTTGTGAATATCCTTGTCCGTATGCTGGAGAGAATGATTGTTGGTATCCGTATCCTGACATATTATAATATAACTAAATATTTTTTTTGATAAGTAATTTAAATTAATTATCAAATATTATGGACATTGTGAGTTTTGATCTCACTACCTCACACTTGCTAAGCGTGTACTCTACCAATTGAGCTAAATGCCCGAGTAATTTATATATTTTCAACTTATTCACATTTTTTCCTAAATTTGGCTACAATAAATTTTACCTCACTTAACTCGGATTTTATGCAGTTTCCTTAGGAGCACGAGGCTTTCTTCCAGGCTTGGACTTGGTCTGCGTCTTATTATCAACAAGAGTCCACTCTTTCTTCTCACCAGCATCCTTAGTAGACGCACTTCTAGGAGGTCCACGAGGCTTTCTCACAGGTCCACTTGATGACTGTGTGCGTTCAAGAGCAGGAGGCCTGGTAGAACGAGGTGCTCTCACCTGTTGTTCCTCTACCTCTTCATCATCTTCGTCCTCATCCTTATAACTGGTACGTGCCTGCTTGAACTCACGACGGGTCTCGCACATAAGCTTACCGCCATTAATTCCACTCACATCACTCGCTTGAAACTCGTGCTGACCACCATTAGTGGTAGTGAGCCCAAACTGAACATATTCCCCCTGAACGAGGTACTTGTACTGCTCTGATCCGACTTTGACACCGCTGTGGTGAACAAAAATATCAGAACCTGAACGAGGGCCATCGGTGACCGTAATAAAACCAAAGCCGGCTTGATTGTTAAACCACTTGACTCGCCCAGTAAGACGATCCTGTGATGTAACGAGGGAAGGTGTTTCGCTAGTAGTAGTTGCCATATTCACTTTATGATTTATTATAATGGGTTATCTTTATATTCTTTTGCAATATAAAACATATATTACCACGTTCAATCTTTCATAGAGAGAAGAATGACTGAAACAATCGCAAGAATGATGCCAATAATGGATCTTGTAGTAAATTTATTATTGAATGCAAAAATATCAAAACCAGCTGTTATCAATATTGCAGAAACTTTCAATATGGAATAAATTACAGTAATGTTATTGTCCTTACTCTTCAGTAAAATTGTGTATACAAAAATTAAAACTAGATAAGATATTGATGCTAGTGTCAACCATATACTGTTTTCTGTTTTCAAATAGTATTTTACAAATGGCGCAGGCAATGCGCTAGTAATAGTTCCAATAATAAACCAAAAAATATTTATAAAATTCATATATTGTATTTTTATTATTATTTTTATTATTTTTGAAATTTTTTCATTGTTATCTAACAAATGCCTATGTCTTAACGTTTTGCAATTAAATTCTTATATCTTCTCCAAGCACATTCTGCCTTAACATCACCTATGGTATCCAACAATTCATCAAAATTTTTGGTCTCAACCAATCTAATCTTGATCCTTTCATATTCACCTGTCCCAAAAGTATTTACCTCCATATTTTTCAATTTTGCGTCACTGATTTCTGTCTCATATAACCATAAATCTATTGCCTCATCACATCCTCCTGGAGAAGGATAAATCTTTGAACCAAGCTTCACAAGTTTTGCATCATCTTCATTCACAACAATACCAGTCTCTTCTCTGATCTCATCTAAAACTGGACCCTTCAAACTATGCGTCCTGGCATCCTTCATCCCCGCTGGTATTTCTATCATATGTCTTCCTCCAGCAAACCTTAACTGCTCACAAAGTACAACAACTTGTTTGCCTGTTTCTTTCACAGTGGCTATTATAAGACACGCTACGCACTCACCACGATTAAAAGCGATTGCTGGAAGTCGGTCATTGGTTTTCTTATTTATAACTGTTCCAAATCCCTTGTAAAATCCAAGACGATCTGGCTGTGGTGGTCCAAAGAAGTCCACATCAGTAATAGTGAATTCTTTGAACTCCATTGCAGTAAAATCAAAAGTATCTATCCAAAACCGGAATTTTGGAGAATTCATAATTGGTTCCAAATACGGTTCCAAATGAGAATATGCTGCTTTCAAATGAACTCCCTTATAAATATAACTTTTCTCATCTAGAGACGACTTCTTTTTCATCTCCTCATTCTGCATTTTAACACAACCGTTTGCGGATCCCATTCTGTTCTCTGTTATAATGTAATACTTGTAAAAATGTTTAAAATAATTTCAATTTTTTGTATTCAAATTTATTTACAACCTGCTATAAAATTGTTTAATACTTGGAAGAGATCTTACTAATGATCTTAATTCTTCTGCTTTATCGTCATATTCATTTCTTAAAATTTGAAAACCTCTGATATTTTCTGCATTTTCAGATGCAACAAATGTTTGTTTGTGATCATAGTTATCCATTTTTTCTCTTAATTCTTTCATTTCATTTCTTAATTCTTTTTCTTTTTTATTCAACTCTCTTAGTCTATCTTGTATTTTTTGTTCTTTGGTTTGAGAAAAATGACTGGCTTTTGATTCCAAATAAGAAGTTGATCCTTTAGCCTTATTGTTTTTGGTTTTATTTGACCTTTTGACTTTCCTTTTAGTTGTTGTTCTTTGTTGTTTTATTAATCCTTTTATTATTTTTGTAGTGTCTGGTCTTTGGCATAATATAAATATTTAAGATATTATAATTTATTCAAAAATAAATTTTTCAAATATTCATAATTTGGTCGTTCATAAAATCCTAGTCTTCTGCAATAAGTCAAATAACTCTTCAAAAAATCTGGTAAATTTTGTTTTAGAAGATTTATTTTTTGTTCTATTATTTGCTCGTGATTTTGACAATGAGACCAAGGTAATTCACCACTTTTCAATAGTAGAAACAAGATAATATAACCAACCGACTCCAGATCATCACGTCTGGATGGTTCTATTCCCTGATGCACATTCACGCTAATATAATTCGCCGTCCCTAATGGCGATCTTTCAGTGCGTTCTTTTATATGACTTCCTTCCTCTGTCTTCCATTTTTTAGACAGTCCAAAGTCAATCAAATATAGTTCCTCCTCTTTTAATAAAAAGTTGTCCGGTTTAATATCCCTATGTATTATCCCCTTCGAATGGATAAATTCCAACCTTTCTACCATTTTTCTACTTAGTAATTTTATATGGAAGAGAGAAAAAAGATTTGAATTAGGGTCCTTTTGGTATGTAGGGGGCGTTTTTTTAAGGGCTGTCAAAGAAGGTCCTAGCAAGGTCAACGCCATAAAGAATTTGTCATCTTGAATGCCAAACCATTTCACTTGTGGAAAACCAGGCTGATTGTCCAAGTGCTGATAGATCTTCGTCTCGTGTTTCAGCATTTTGAATTCGGAATCTGTTGGCTCGGATTTAATAGCGGTCTTCTCTCTACTCCGTATGTTTTCTGCTTCATAAATTTGTCCGAAAGCCCCTTCTCCAATCGGTTTCAAGAGTTTGTATTTGTTTGCAATAATCATTGGATTTAAGATTTTGATTTAAATATTAACGAAATATCTAAGTTAATAATAATATCTATAATATGTCTGAAATTATTTTGGATCATGACAAGTTTATGAAAAGGGCTTCCACATTAGCAGAACTCGGAATAAAACGTGGTGCTGGACCTTTTGGATGCGTTATTGTTCAAAAGTCTAATGGAGAGATAGTAGGCGAAGCCCATAATATGGTCACGCTTAGAAATGACCCATCACTACACGCAGAAATTATGGCAATTAGTCACGCGTGTCATTTTTTAGACAAGATTGAATTGTCTGACTGCATTTTGTATACAAGTTGTGAACCTTGTCCAATGTGTTTGTCGGCTATTTATTGGGCCCATATTGATGCTGTTTATTATGGGAACTCTGCAGAAGATGCTGCTGCTATTGGATTTGATGATAAGTTCATTTATGATGAGTTTGCAAAACCGAAGGAAGAGAGAAAGATTAAGATTACTCAAATTGGGACCGAAGACGCGGCTCTTGCGTTTAGACAATGGGATGAAAAAGAAGATAAAGTCCCTTATTAATTTTTTTGTTTATACTATATAAATGAGTTGGAAAAAGTGGAAAAGTTGCAAAACTTTAAAATCTTGTTGGCCATTATTCAAAAAGAAAAAGTTATCATCTAATCAATTCCTGTTAGATTCCGAAAACGAAGAAATAACACCATTAGTTCTTTTAGATGAGACTCTTAACATTGAAGAAGATAATACTGTTACTATTGCTTTTGACGATGTTGTTAGATCAGACTCTGGTAATAAACATTTATTGGCAGATTACGGCAATCCTCGGAAAAATAAAAAGAAAATTCTTCAATTGTCTAATTTTGGTTATACAAGTTCAGGGGCTTGGAGAAATGACGATTTTGGACCCGACCCTAATTTTGATCCCCCTAAAAAAATAACTCTTTGTGATAAAGTAGGCAATTGTTTTCGCGGAACCTTAAAAAATTTTGGTCTAATAAAAGAAAAAGGAAAAGGAATTAATAGAAAAAAAAGTTTAAAATACAAAGTTTATAAGTTGAAAAAAAATATTGCGTCAAATCATAGAAAAACCAAAAATCATAAAAAACATTCTAGAAGATTAAAACATACTCAAAAGAAACATTAAAAAACAAATATAGAAACATTTTTCTATATTTATATAACATTATGGTATTCCACTGTCCTTTAACATATCCTGCATCCAATGAAGAAACATATCAAAGTCATTTTAATATGTTCCCTTATCCATTAAGTCCATTTCAAAAATTTGCGATTCAAGGTATAGTTGAAGGAAATCACGTCCTAGTGACTGCTCACACAGGATCTGGAAAATCTACACCGTTTGAATTCGCAGCCGAGCATTTCCACCAGTTAGGAAAGAAGATTATTTATTGTAGTCCTATCAAGGCCCTCAGTAATCAGAAATTTTATGATTTCACTCAACGTTACCCTCATATTAGTGTGGGAATTGTGACAGGTGATATTCGTGTCAATCAAGAAGCATCATTACTCATTGTGACAACTGAAATCCTCCATAATGTTCTATTCTTGAAGAAACATAAGGCCAATAATACAAATGGGGAGACTGTGTCAAATTGTGTGAACAGCGCGTCATCACTATTGTCATTTGATATGGACTTTGACAATGAACTCGGTTGCGTCGTTTTTGACGAGTTCCATTATATTAACGACCCTGATCGTGGTTCAATATGGGAGAACTCTATTATGATGCTCCCACTTCATATTCAGATTCTGATGTTGTCGGCCACTTTGGACGCCCCGCATAAGGTCGCCAATTGGATTGAAGGACGCGATTATAACTGCAAATATGGTAAGAAGGTGTATATTGCAAGTACAAGTCATCGCGAGGTCCCGTTGCAACATTATTCCTTCATAACTGTAAACCAAGGTATTTTCAAGGCTGTTAAGAAAGACGAAGCATTATGCAAAGACATTAAAGACTCTACCAACTGTTTGACATTGTTACAAAATGAGAAAGGGACTTTTAATGAGGTTGCTTATCATAAAATGAAGAAGATGTTGAAGCTGTTCTCGGACAAACAAGTGTGGGTCAAAAGGCAGCACGTGATCAATAATGTATGCAAGCATTTAGTGGACAACGGTCTTTTACCAGCTATTTGTTTCGTCTTGAGCAGGAAACAACTAGAAAAATGTGCCAAAGAAGTCACGGTGGTCTTATTGGAAGACGATAGTAAGGTGCCTTATATTGCACGTATGGAGGCAGAGACCATTTTGCGTAAGCTCCTCAATTATAAGGAATACTTTGAACTGCCTGAATTTTCGGAATTAGTTAGCCTCTTGGAAAAAGGCATCGCCATTCACCACGCGGGTATGATCAGTGTTTTTCGCGAGATCGTAGAGCTTTTCTTATCAAAAGGATATGTTAAGGTGTTGTTTTGCACGGAGACCTTCGCCCTTGGCGTAAATTTTCCTATTAAAACTGTCTTGTTCACAAGCGATTCCAAATTTGATGGCAATTCAATGCGGACATTATGGTCTCACGAGTATACACAAATGGCTGGCCGTGCTGGGCGTCGTGGTCACGATAAAGTCGGCACTGTAATCCATCTTAATAATTTGTTCGGAGATACAGAACTGACATCCTATAAAAATATGATGCGTGGAATCCCGCAAACACTTGTATCAAAATTCAAGATTTCATATAACTTGATTCTGAATCTGATTGATATTGGTTCGGATGATTACTTGAAGTTCTGTGAAAATAGTATGATCCAAGACGATATTTTGACGAAAAAGGGTGGGCTCTATAGGGAACTTGCTGAATTGGAAGAACGTCTTATGAAACAAGATTTGAGTATGGCTAGTATGCGCACTTCGCGCCCTGATGTTGAAAGATTGTTACAACTGGAGTCATCTCTTCAAATGGCCTCTAACAAGAAGAAGAAGGAAATGATTAGAGAAATTCAGGGTCTGAAAGATTCTTTTAAATTTATTGAATCTGATAAACAACAGCTCATCAAATACAATGGCGTTTTGGCTGATATTTCACGCGTTAAAAAAGAATATTATGACATTGAACAAGTATTGAATAACAATATTCAGGTCATTCTTGGTTACTTGACAGGAAGTGGCTATATTACAAAATTAGATGAAGGGAGCTATATTTTGACACCTCTTGGATTTGTATCTACACACTTGAAGGAAGTACATTGCCTTGTTTTCGGGAAAATGATACACGAAGGAACTCTAGACAGGCTTTCTAGTAGACAACTAGTTGCGTTGTTCAGTTGTTTTACCAATATTTCGGTGGCCGACGAGTTCAAGGCACATAGGCCAAAATGTGCCGATAATTTGGTGAAAGAATTGGTCATTAAAGTGAAAGATGAATTTGAGAAATGCCAGAACTTTGAAACAGAAAGCCAGATTAATACAGGCATTGATTATGAGATGCATTATGATCTGCTGGAATATATGGGTCACTGGTGTGATGCAAGTTCAGTAGAAGAATGTAAATATATGTTACAGCAGCTGGAATTGGGGAAAGGGATCTTTTTGGGTGAATTTGTCAAGGCTGTCTTAAAAATCAATAATATTTCGGGGGAAATGGAGAAAATTGCCGAAAGCATTGGAAATATGGAATTTTTGAGTAGGCTTCGGGAAATTAGCGGATTGACTCTTAAATTTGTGGCTACTACACAGTCACTTTATATTTGAGAGTTATTAAAGATATGTATAAACAAAAATGGCACATCCAGAACCTCCTCCACCGCCTCTACATGTTGTTGAAGTAAGTGATCCTCCACCTCCACCTCCACCACCACCATAGCCACCACCTCCTCCGCCTCCTCCACCTCCACTACCTTCACCAGTTCCTCCTCCTCCTCCTCCAATTGCAGTACTATTACCGCCTCTTGCACCATTTATTCCGCCTCCGCCACCACCATAAATGTTACTACTTCCAGAAAAACCATCACTACCACCAGCGCCTCCACTAGTAACATTATTAATTCCTCCGCCAGTTCCACCATTTGAATCAATACCGTTAGACCCTGCTTTTCCACATCCTCCGCCTCCTCCGGATCCACCAATTCCGCCACCAGCATTAGCACCTGAACCTCCTCCACCTCCATAATAATAACCTGTAAAATTATTTAAAGTACCATCTTGACCTGCTGTAGCAACGGTTCCATTACTTGATAATAATGTTAATGATAAAGTTGAAGATGCTGATGTTGTAATAGTATTTGATGAACCAACTGTTACATTTATTGTTGCTGCAGATGTAAGATTAAGTAAACCAGACATTGGGTAATAAATAACTCCGCCGCCATTTCCACCAAGTCCTCTTGAACTACCACTATTGTTTGCTCCGTTACTACCTCCTCCTACCAAAAATAATTGGTAAACTTTTATACTAGAATTCACTGTTATTGTATAATTTCCTCCTGGACTATCTAAAATAACTACATTATAACCATTAATAAGAGTATCAGAATACGTTCCTTCATTAGTAGAACTTATTGTAATAGCGGGAATAGGTGCGAAAATTTGTGATAAGTCAAACACATCATAACTTGGATTAGTATAAATTTTACCAGTTTGGCCGACCAACGAACACGCTGCAAGTTTTGTTCCATCTGATGATGATGTTACTGCTTTAAAATCTGTACCAGATATAGTTGCCTGAATCCAAATATCTCCATAATTATTTGACGTCCAAATATTAGTTGCTTCACAAGCTGCAAGTTTTGATCCATCTAATGATGATGTTATTGATTTCCAATTTTTATTAGGTAATGATAAATTTCTAGTCCATGTAACTCCACTGTCAGATGAAGTTAAAATATAAGCTGTATTACATACTGCAAGTTTTGATCCATCTGATGATGATGTTATTGATTTTAAATCAGAATAAGAAATAGTTTGTTTGGTCCAGTTAATTCCAGAATCAGTTGAAGTATAAAGACTAATTCCACAAATTGCAAGTTTTGTTCCATCTGATGATGATGTTATTGATGTAAAGTTTGAATCTTGTGACTGATAACTAACTCTTAAACCCCAGCTATTTCCACCATCATCTGAAGTATAAATATCAGTTTCTGTACAAGCTGCAAGTTTTGTTCCATCTGATGATGATGTTATTGATTTCCACAACCCTACAGGCGCGGATGATGCAGTGAAGCTGTTTCCACTATTTTCTGAAATCCAAATGTTATTTTGAACGCTAATACTTCCAGTTGTTGCAAGTTTTGTTCCGTCTGATGATGATGTTATTGATAATAAAGCAGTACTATTAGGTCTTACTGTATATGAAGTCCAGTTTGTCCCATCATTAGATTCAACTAAGGTCCAAACATATCCATCACTTGTACAAGCTGCAAGTTTTTTTCCGTCATATGATGTTGTTATTGCAGTCCAATAACCATTACTAGGTATAATACTACTCCATACTGGTCCTATAGTTTTTGTATAATAACCTACTGTATTCGCTTTAGTAGGTCCTGTAAATAATGCAAAACTGTTTCCTATATCAGCACCGGTTGATAATTTGTATCCTGTTTCTATATTACTAATTCCTGATTGGAATATACTTGCTAAGTCCGTATTTGAATAATCGGATTCACTAGTTTCGTATCCTGTTGGAGCTGAACCAGTATATAAAACTATAATTATACCGGAACCACCTGTTCCACCACTTGCAAAACTACCATTCATTTGACCACCACCTCCACCACCACCTCCTGTATTTTGACCACCATTTCCTCCTGCTCCAGAACCTCCATTACTAGGGGAGGAGTGTGTATTTCCTTGATTGCCTCCACCTGTACCACCTGTTACACCTGAACCACCGTTTCCTCCATCACCAGCAAAAACGTAATATCCTCCAGCTCCTCCACCTCCTCCTCCTCCACCATAATTACTATTTGTTCCAGAAAATCCGTTTCCTCTATCAGCTGTATTTCTCGCACCACCTGCACCACCTGTTAATGTTGATGTTGATGATATTCCTCCACCTGCACCACCTGGAGTAGGATTATTCTCACCACCACTATAAATGTTTGCACCATTTCCACCACATCCTCCACCACCTCCTAATAGAGTGCCAGACGAATTTCCTCCAGAACCACCATAGTATAAACTATTTAATAGTAAGGTTCCTTGAACTGGACTAGTAGTTGAAGATGAACTTATTCCTCCTGCTGCACTAGTATTAATGCCGGTTCCAGTAAAAGTTGTTGCGTTTCCAGATTGACCTGCTGTTCCACCTAGTCCAACGCTAAAAGTATAAGAATCACCACCAACTATGTTTATATCAGTGTTTTGAAATACACTACCTCCTAAACCAGGCACACCTACATTAGCTGGTGCTCCTCCGCCACCACCTACTAAAAAGACACTTTTTATTGTCATATTAGTTGTGGTTGTTAATGTAGCTTCAGTTCCAGCAGTAATATATATTACATTATAATTTGGAATAGTTGGGAATTGATCTGATATCCCACCAGTATTATATGATGCGTCTGTACCACTTATTGTAAAAGGCAAACTCATTATAATATATTCAAGCTTTTTATAATACTAAATCATTTTGAAAAACTATTTCAAGAAATCTCCTTAAAATGTCCTACGACTATTTGATGTATGGTGCAACCATTTTGTATCTAATAGTTATTTCCCCGAACTCTACGCCAACTATATCAACAAAAATGCAAATGCCTACAATGTCCCCCGAAAAAGTCATTATGTTATCTGCCACTTCTCTCGCTCTTTCTTATTCAGTGGCCACAGAGAACAACGCCTTAATGATCAACTATGCCCCGAATGTAGCCCTTCATATCATCTCACTTTTGATGCGACTTTACTACGCATATATGACCAAATATCGTCAGCAATTTTCGGACGTAGAATCGGAAACAGATGATGCCGAGGTCGGCCCACAGATTTGGAAGCCAATTGTGACCATAATGGTGCCATATAGTCTGTCAACAGAGCTTGGAAACCAAATGACTTCTGGTCTAAAACCCCTTAAAATCTTATGAAAACATCAAAATATTGAGTTTTTTTCGGTCCAAAAAGTCGAAAGGATTTTGCTTTTTGGACAAAAATAAATGTCCAAAATCGGCCATGGGATTTGGAGTTTTAAAAGCCGTTTTTATGAAAATGCGTTCGTGACCATAATGCTCTAATTTTCATTTTTGAAAAAACAGTTTGTGAGCATAACTGAAAATTATATTTTTTGGGAAAAGGGTTTAGGAACTTTTTCTATTTCCAATATATGGCAATGATGGAAGGATCCGGTGGTGCCAAAAGTACCCATAGATTCACTTGTGTAAGTTGTGACTTCCGATGCTGTAAAAAATCTCTATATGTTCGTCATTTGACAACCGTTAAACATTCACTTAGTCACAATGGAAATGGTTTGGAAATAATGGATAAGGTACAAAGTATCCAAAAACCTAAACCTACGTACATTTGCGAGTGCAAAAAAATATACAGCACAAATTCTGGCTTATGGAAACACAAGCAAAAATGCAAACCAGTAAAAGAACCTAATACTGAAGAATCTGTTGACTCAAACAACAACCCTAAGAAATATGAAGAACTTATTATGAATTTATTGACCCAAAATATTGAACTTCAGAAACAAGTGATTGAATTATGTAAAGAAAAATCCATAACAGTGAATAATACAACAAATAATAACCAGAAATTCAATATGAACTTCTTCTTGAACGAGCAATGTAAGGATGCATTGGATATTATGGACTTCGTTAATTCATTGCAGCTCAATCTATCAGATTTAGAACATACAGGGAATGTTGGATATGTGAAAGGTGTAAGTGATATATTCTTAAGAGGTCTAAGGGAATTGGATGTTTATAAACGACCTATTCATTGCAGCGATCTTAAACGAGAAGTAATGTATGTAAAAGACAATGATGTCTGGGAAAAAGATGAAGATAAGAAGAAAATGAAAAAGGCGATCCATTATATTGCCGGACGGAATTTCAAACAAATTCATGAATGGATGGACAAAAATCCGGACGCAAGAGATATTAAAACAAAAAAACATAATCAATATATGACTATTGTTAATAAATGTACAGGCGGTTTTGACGCAGAAGAAGACGATATTCTTTTTAATAAGGTGATAACCAATGTGGCAAAAGAAGTTTTAATTGAAAAACAGTGATTTATGGTATCACTTCAAAAATAGTGATTTTTTCGGTCCAAAAAGTCATTCCGTTTTTGCTTTTTGGACAAAAATAAATGTCCAAAATCGGTCATGGCAATTGGATCCTTGGGGTACTTTTTCTTGATTTTTCGTTTGTGACCATAATGCTCTAATTTTCATTTTTGAAAAAACAGTTTGTGAGCATAACTGAAAATTATATTTTTTGTGAAAAGGGTTTAGGAATAATGTCTGGTTCAATATTATGCGAACGCCCTTGCAGAATTTGCAGAATTCTAAACTATCGTGTGGGAAAATCCAATACACTTGTAAAATTTGCGACTATACTACATCACGTAAAAGTAGTATGGCGTCACATAATCAATCAAAGAGGCACACTTTGAACGCTTTGAACGATGTTCACATAATTGTGAACGAAAATTATGCAAAACATTCGTGTAAAAACTGTGATAAGGTATATAAAAATCGTAATGGTTTATGGTATCATAATAAAAGTTGCCTGCCAATTAAAGAATCAGAACCAGAACCAGAACCCGCATACCTCCCTCCAGCCACCGATGCGTTGTTGGCTCCCGAGAATTTTATGAATGTAAATGTTATTTATGAATTGATCAAACAGAACAACGAGTTTAAAACCTTATTGGTGGAACAGAATAATAAGATAATGGAGTTGGCGAAGGAGAAGTCAATGACGGTCAATAACAATAAT
>Ga0114964_10001504_pt1 | contig 16949 bp, 25 predicted proteins | sample C_131016_MF_Meta_FD_92638 | JGI IMG/M metagenome (GOLD analysis project Ga0114964, IMG submission 92638) | Freshwater microbial communities from Lake Croche, Canada to study carbon cycling - C_131016_MF_MetaG | ecosystem: Environmental > Aquatic > Freshwater > Lake | place: Lake Croche, Canada... | reverse complement strand
TGCGTTGTAGTCTTCTCTGCGCTTGAGTATGAACAGTACCTTGGCCAAAGCCTTCTCCCTGATGCTTTGCCGTACTTATACCATGGTCAGCGTCATATTAGTGTAGTAATTCTCAGCTGTTTATGGTGCTCCCAGCAGGTACCGCCCCTGCGTTTCCGCATTACCAATACGGTGTAATACTTTTATACTATGAGAGCTTATCGCTTGGTCTCTGCTGCCAATGATTTATACCCGCTAGCAGTGGGATGTATCTGATCCTTGGCAAGATCCTTGGATGGTATCTCTATGATGCCGTCCCTGAACTGATCAGCCACGGACAGCACTGCGGTGCGTGCTTCGTTAAACCTTGGCTGTGGCACTATCCACAGCACCCTGTCTGCTCTGATCTTGTTGCGCACCAGCTCAAGATAGCTAAAGCTGGGTACCAAGCTGAGATCATTGGTGCCCAGGCTGATAACCACGGTGTGGTATTCCATCATGTCTATCAATGGACGGTGGCCATTGTGCTGCCACCAATCCCTGCTGTTGATCCCAGGTTTGACCATGCTCACGCACTCAGGCCTCGCGGCTGAGATACCTGCTGCTATGCTGTCACCCAGGATCAGGCATTCCAACATCAGCTGCGTTCCATGTCCGCTGCTTCGCGGATCACAGTGACCAGATCTTCGATAGTGGAGACCATGATCTTGGCAGTGATCCACTCGTCGTTGTCATCGCGACCACCTGCTTCTACCATGAAGCCGTTATCATAGAGGTTTACTGTGAAGCTGTCGTTGATCTTGGTCAGCTTGTCGCTCAGGGTCTTTACAGTTTTCTTTGGCGATTTAGCCATGTGCTAGCTCCTTATGGTGGTTGTCAGTCTGATACATTATACCGCGCAAGGTGCGCTTGTCTAGAGCAGGTTGATGCCAAATGCCTGCTCGGCCAGCTCGGTCATGCCATGGAACAGGTAATAGATGGCGATGGCCAGCAGCGCGTAGCCTACGTAGCGAAACATGATGCGATTGATCAGGCTCTTGGTCGTCTTGTTGGCCAGGGACACGGACCAAATCAGCAGCAGCATGGCAGGTAGTCCCAGCAGCAACCCCTGCACTACGCCAGCAGGGTCAGAATGTATCTCGCTGCCCAGGAACACCGTGGATTCCAAGGCTTCGCGCAGGCAGATCAAAAACACCGTGAGCTGCACTGTCCAGATGCTGCCGTCTCTGACTTGGTCGGCATGGGCCTTGGCATGCTGGAAGATGGCCCTGCTGTTGAAGAATATGTAGAGCAGCACCAGCGCAGTCACGATCATCATCACATGCTCTATATGTTCGATATAGGGCCATATGATGTCCACGGCAAACCATCCCGCGATCAGCGTGATGCACCACGTGACCAGGAAGTTGATGTTGATGCTGCGCCTATGGTGCTCTGGCAAGGCAGCGGCAATCATGCTGGTCAGCAGCACGCTCTCGAAACCTTCCCTGACTAGCACGAGTGCGGTGCTGGCTACGGTGCTTATCATTTTGCGGTCCTCTAATTTGGCGTCCACGGGGTGACTCGAACACCCAACCTGCGGTTTAGGAAACCGCCGCTCTATCCTGTTGAGCCACGTGGACTTATTGTGCTACTATAGCATCTTGCGTGCGTGCGTCAAGCGGCTGAGGCAGTCGCTTCTGCTTGCGGTTCTTGAGACCAACTCTGCCACGCTTGACCATGAGGTACTGGCGGCGGCGGTTAGCACGATCTTGGTTTCTACGCATGTGTATTCTCCCTGTTGGTCGCACTAATTATCACAGACTGAACAATTCGCCCGCTGCTGCCAGTTCTGCACAGCGTGCATATGGCGTGTTCACTATTGCTATCTGGGCCATGACACGGAGTCGATCATCTGGTTGGCTGTCGTGCAGGATCTTGCTGTTCAGCAGCGTGGCACATCTGTAGGGATGCACCACCACGTGATCGTCCACATAGAATTCTATGGCGCTGGGATCCACTGGATCCAGTGGCAACATTATCACGCTTTCCCTGCCTCGATCAATGTGCTTGCCCCAGGTCACACCTGGCCTGAAGGTGTTGATGTGGAAGTGGTGCGGCGTGACACTCAGCACTGGATTTAACCTAGTGATCACTGACATCACTGCTGGATGCAGCAGCAGCTCTGGGTCGGCTTCCTGATAGACATCGCCGTGCCATCGCTGTCGCAGCCATCCCAGGCACAGCGTGACCAGATCATGATCCGTGGTGGCCTGGGTGCTCCAGCTATCATCACTGTGTTCGGTCCAAGCAAAGGTCAACGGTCGATAGCGCGGATCACTGACCATGCTGAGCATGCCGGTCCTGTCATAGTCCAGATTGGGTAGCTCAAAGCAGAGACTGCTGTGATCGATCATGCAAAGAATCCGCCGTTGCGAGCCAGTGACACTGACTGAGCATATTCTGGTATTATGCCTATCTGTAGGTTTATGCGCAGGCGATTGTGATTGCGCACACCATGCCATATCTCAGTGTTGATCACAGTGGGTTTGCGGTACACATGCTCGCAGATCACTGGTCCATGCTGGCCATCCTGCCAATATATGGGTGCAGGCAGTCGTGGCGTCAGAGGTATGATCAAGCAGCTCTTGCGGCTGCTTTCATCAGTGTGAGCTGGCATGTGGAACCTAGGGCGCGTGTATTGGAATCCCACCCAGCCTGTGAGATACTCGTGATTCAGCTGGGATAACACAGCTGCGATAGGTTCCAGCTGCTTGTGCTCTGCACTGAGACCATCCCAGATCGCTTCGGTGCGCTCATACATCTCGCACATCACAGGCATGGCCAAGGCCATCTCCAGCAGGGCTGGTGCGTCATATTCCAGTTGATCAAGTTCGCAGAAGAATTGGTCTGTCATGATGATATTTACTGTGTTTTTGGTGCCCACGGTCAGACTCGAACTGACACTGAAGAGATTTTAAGTCTCCTACCTCTGCCATTGGGTTACGTGGGCGTATCTGTATTATATAGCTGACAGCGCCATGGTCAATACACTGGTCAGCCAATCGCAGCTGATTGCTGTGATGGGGTGCGGCACAGTAAATAGCATATCAAACTGGCGAGAACACTCATGACTGACATGCGCAGATGGATAGAACAGGTCACGCAACCACAACCGCTTGCTGTGCCCAGTGCAGGGGATCGACTGCTGATTGAATGGGGCGATAGCCATGTGGTAGACACAGAGATATTAGCCGTCAGCGAGGACACGATCACGGTACTGGCAGATGATGCAGTGCTGCGCTTCGTTGACATTGTGAACGAAGCAGAATACCACGGCCGCAAGGTGCCTCTGGGCAAGCCCATGCGCGGAGATGTGAAAAAATTCAAGGTCTATGTGAAAGATCCCAAGACGGGCAATGTCAAGAAGGTCAATTTTGGTGATCCAAACATGCGTATCAAGAAGAGCAATCCCAAGCGCCGCAAGAGTTTCAGAGCTCGCCACCACTGCAGCAATCCAGGTCCACGCACCAAGGCACGATACTGGAGCTGCCGCAAGTGGTAGGCATCAGAGGCTGTGTGCTCTCATAGCATCAGCTAATGCAATGATCTGCATCATGCCATTTCTGCCTTGCGGTTCCAGTCCTTGTGCACGCTCTGGCGCGCCACATTGTAGATGTCGCAGCGTGCGATGCCCAGATCGTCCAGCTCACGGCTAGTCAGTCGGCTTAGCTCGCGAACAGTGGTATTGATGCGCTGCCAGCGCTGGAATTTACGCATGTTCTTGTTAATGATTTCGAGTATCATGGGGTGTCTCCAATGTGTGTGATACACAATATATATCATCTTGCGGTGCACAAATCAACCTCACTGTGTGCATAACTGATGTGCATATGCAGTGGATATATGCAGATCTATGGTAGCTCCATAACATAAGAGCATGCTGGCTGGTTCGGGGACCTGGGCTCGAACCAAGACTAGGGGCTTCAAAGGCCCTCGTTCTACCATTAAACTATCCCCGAATGATTGGTAAAGGTGGCTGGGGAGGATGGATTCAAACCACCGACATCAGGTTCCAGAGACCTGCGTTCTATCGCTGAACTACTCCCCAAAGCGTTTGGCGGAAGAGGTGGGATTCGAACCCACGGAACGCTCTCACGTTCGGCAGTTTTCAAGACTGCAGGCATAAACCGCTCGCCCACCCTTCCGTGTTAGTCTATTATATGGCGCATCGCAGTATATTCAACCACGATGTCATGATCTGCATGGTAAATATCCGCATGAAAGTAGCTCTATGCCTGCACGGACATTTCCGATGCTTTGACAATAAGTGGCCACAGTATCGAGATCATCTCATATCCAGATGCAACCCAGACGTGTTTGCGTTTGCATGGAGCGACTCGTTTGGTTACCACTCCACGCATGCTGGTGACAATGCCTTGGTACACTGGGGCTATGATACCAGCAGTCCCAGCGTACCACCAGAATATCTGGACAGCATACGCGAGAGATTGAAACCAAAGGCTGCAATATTCAAGTCATACAGCGAACATGATCAGATGTTCCAGGACCTCGTTGACAGCTGGCGAGGCACAGGCTATCTTGATGTGGCTGCAGCCAACCATAAACCCAAAGGCACGCTGAGCATGGTCTATGGTAGGGGTCAGGCCATCAAAGCCAAGGCAGCATATGAAGCAGCTAATGATTTCAAATACGATCTGGTGATAGTGACCAGATGGGACGTAAACCATCCCTATCCTCTGGACATAGAAGCCGACATAGACCCCACCATCGTTAATGCCACGGGTACAGCGCATGAATTTCCCTGGGATTGGTGGACGATTGGGCCCAGCCACCTCATAGATCTCTGGGGTGAGCAATCAGAAGGCATCAACGAGCTCATAGCCCTAGGCAAATACACCAACAACACGCACTATTGGCAGAAGGCCTGGTTTGAACATCGCAACATACCATGGCGAAGTTTTTGGAATCACACCACCATAGCCAGGGAATGATGGCGCATCCTAAGAGATTCGAACTCCTAACCTCCGGCTTCGTAGGCCAGCGCTCTGTCCAGTTGAGCTAAGGATGCAGCTGTTGGTGCCCAAGGAGGGACTCGAACCCCCAGCCAACTATTTTTGAAATAGCTTCCTCTGCCATTGGGATACTTGGGCTAAATTTATGTGTACGATCGAGGACCAAACATGGAACATTTCTACGAGAACCTTGATGGATGGTTTGATTACCAAGACATCTATCGGCGCATGGTTGAGCAAGCACCAGATACCGCTACCTTCGTGGAAGTTGGCAGCTACATGGGACGCAGTGCTGCGTTCATGGCAGTAGAGATAGCCAACAGCCACAAGCGCATCGCATTCACCTGCGTGGATATCTGGACCACACACCACGTGTATGCCAACAACAGTTTTGAACGATTCACCACTAACATGGAACCAGCCAGTGGTTACTACCAAGCCGTGGTAGGCTACAGCATGGACGTGGCGCCGAGATTTGCTGACCGGTCATTGGACTTTGTATGGATAGATGCCGATCATGCCTACCTAGCTGTGTGCAATGACATCAGGACGTGGTTACCAAAGATCAAACCAGGTGGATGGATAGGTGGGCATGACTATGAAGTCTCCGATGGCGGTGCTGGACAGGCTGTCAGAGACATGATTGGGGCCGTACAACTAATGCCCGGTACGCTAAACGGTAACAGCAGCTGGCTGTACCGCGTGGCCTAACTGAGACTACCGTTTGAGCTTGATATGTTGGTCGGGGCGGCGGGATTTGGACCCACGACCTCTGGTCCCCCAGACCAGCGCTCTAACCAGGCTGAGCCACGCCCCGATTTGGTTAATGCTTGTTGCGTATCTTCATACCCACAAACGTGCCACATGCAGCACCAAGGCAGGCGGGAATCAGCTGCCAATGATCAGTGGTGTAGTTGATCACTGCGATGCTGGCTATGAAGAACACCACCACTGCCCAGGCACTGGCGCTGACTGCTTGGTCTCGATGCACAGCTCGCAGATAGTAGGTGTAACTCACGTCTGTGGCAAACAGCGCGATGAAAGTGATGATGTAGTCCAGCATGTGTGTGGTCCGTGTGTGAATGGTGCCCCCACGACGATTCGAACGCCGGACATCCTGATTACAAAACAGGTGCTCTGCCAACTGAGCTATAAGGGCATTGTTAGATGACAAAGGCAGCTGGCTGCTGCCTCTGTGATTGTCTACTGAACAGTGATGGTTCGATCACTTGGCCTTGGCTGGCTTGAATGGGCTCTTGTGTGGCTTCTTGCACTTCTGCTTGCCATGCACCATCTTGCACACTGCCTTGTGATCTTTCACCGGTGGTGTAGGCACGTTGGCTGCCATAGCAGCACCGCTGAAAGCCAACAATACCGTGGCCAATACCAATGTCTTGACGTTCATTTGGAATGTTCCTCTGTGTCACAGGCTCAACTTGAGCATGTATTATATTTACAGGGATTTTGACATTTGTCAAGTGGAATGGTGGGCGGTGAGGGGATCGAACCCCCGACATCTTCGGTGTAAACGAAGCGCACTACCGCTGTGCTAACCGCCCTATTTGTTTGGTGGACCCTCGGGGTGTCGAACCCCGTCCTGAAGCTTGCAAAGCTACCGTGCTCCCGTTATCACTAAGGGCCCTTGTTGTCAGATCCTTACCACGGACCATTTGTGCCCGAACGGCTTGTTCTCGGCTCGGTGCTTGAAGATCTTCTTGAACTCTATCTTCCTGAGCTCAGCGATGGTCTTCTCGTCGTGGTCGAGACAAGCCTGATAGAGTCTGTGGATTAGTTTGCTCTGTTTCATGGCTGTCTCCTTTCTAGTTCTAGTTATCAGATTTCACTGTCTGCGGTCACAACTATGTTGCTGATGCCCCAGTATTGACCGCTGCTGTTGCAGAGGCTGCCCCAGGCACAGCTGCCGTTCCACCATGGGCTGCTACCTGGCCCTGCGGGGCTGTAGCCCTGCCAAAAGCTGAGATCCAACCAATAGCCTTGGGCCATGCTGGTGACCATGTCCTGCATGTTTAACGTGCCGCTGCCCTGTGCACCCGAGCCATCTGCAGTGTCATACACTGTCACGCTGGCACCGTTCTGTGTGTAGGTCACAACCATGCGAGGCGTGGTGTAGGTAAATGTGGCTGTCATCGTAAACGGTGCCGTCATGTCAATGATGCCAACCATGCTGTGCAGGCCAGCCGTGGGATCGTCCTTCATGCTGCTGTAGTTGAAGCAGGGCGTGTTAGCAGTAGCAGCGAAAGCATATTCATAGCGCTGTGGTGCGCTGCTGCCACCGCTGCCCAGATGCAGCGTGGTCTGCGTGATCTTGTTGCCGTTGGTTTCGATCAAGTCAATCTCCCGGCAGTTCCAGCTGTTGTTGTTGCCACCAGCATCGCAGTAGTTGGCACCTATAGGCTGTACCGTGGGATTGCTGGGATTTTCCGTGAGGTAGAAGCTGGCGTTCACATAGTTCTGCGTGACCTTGCTGAGGTCAATGGTGGCAGTGATTGACGTGATGTTAGTGTAACCATGCGTGCTGACCACTCTGCCTGCGGCGCAGGCTGTGCCGCTGCCAAATGCGACTGCGCTGCCACTCACTGTGGGATTGGTGCCGCAGTTGTTGTAGTCTACCGTGAACGTGGGTGTGTATGTGCCTGCGTGTGCCACGTGGTTCCAAACAAGGAGTCCCAGACAGGCTGCTAATAGAAATAGTTTCTTCATGAGTTTTCCTCGTTGGGTTTTGGAGCGAACGGAGGGAATCGAACCCTCGTCTTAAGCTTGGAAGGCTTCAGCTCTGCCATTGAGCTACGTTCGCATATTCTCATATAATGATAGTGCCTCAGCAGAGAGATAGTCTAATTGACATCGCTGTCTTTTCTGCTGAGGCACTGATGAGCGGACGAAGGGGGTCGAACCCTCGACATCGACCTTCCGGAACACACCTTAACATGCACTTGGGTGCAACAATGTGTTCGGGCAAGGTCGCGCTCTACCACTGAGCTACATCCGCGTCTCAAAAATTTGGTTGCAGCGGGACGAATTGAACGTCCTTTTTCCAGCTTATGAGGCTAGCGAGATTTCCGGTTCTCTACAGCTGCAGTAATAATTATATCTGTTTTTCTCTAAGAGCAAGATGGCGGTCACGGTAGGACTCGAACCTACATAAGACGCTTTAGAAGAGCGTTGCCTTGTCCAGTTAGACTACGTGACCATTCACCACTTGCATTTGTCATCATCTTGCATTAAATATATACAGCAGCAACACTGCTGCGTCAACACACACAGAGGAGCTAACACCATGAGCAACATGCAAGACCTTTTCAAGTTTGATTACACCAAGTTCGCACAAGAGTTTGCAGACAACATCAAGGCATACAGCGCACTACCAGAAGTCAAGTTCAACAAGAACGGATATGAGATCCGCACGCAGTTGCTGGACATCGCCAAAGATGTGGTGCAATTCGAATACAAGACCAAGATCGGACAGATAGAGTTCAGTGCTCAGCACGACGACAAGCGGGGCCAAGTGGTTCACAGCGTGACCATGCCAGAGGTACCTGGTGTGGACAAGGTGCTAGAAGCAGCTGAGAAGTTCAATGCTTTCATCAACGGTAACGGCAAAGCCAAGTAACAACTAAGCGTACTCGAGAGGTCCCTTTATACACTGGGACCTCTCACCTTGAGCAGCTCCAGCCCCGCCTACTCGGTGTGCTGCGAACACACGCTCGACCATTGTCTCATGAGCAGGGGCGCTGAAAGGTGGCTCCGGAGGCTGGTATCGAACCAGCGACATTCTGATTAACAGTCAGACGCAACTACCGCTATGCTACTCCGGAATATGTAAGTATATAGCATGATCTTCCAACCATGTCAATAATATGGTGCGATCGGGCGGATTCGAACCGCCAACACCCAGCACCTCAAGCTGGTGACTCTACCAGTTGGACTACGATCGCAAACTAACTAACAGCATGAGAGCAGCACTGGTTATACATGGACATTTCCGCAACTTCCAGAGGCTGTGGCCCGGCTGGCGTGATAACCTGCTGGCGCATCAGCACTATGATGTTTTTGTGTTTGCATGGGGTGACAGCATGGGTTACAATCTGCCAGCCGTGGAAGACACTGTGATGCATGACGGCTACGATCCCAGCAGTCCCGCAGTTGATGCCAATTACATCAGCTGGGTGCGGGATGCTCTGCAGCCTCGATCTCTGCTGCTGGAATCATGCAGCGATCACGAACCGCGCTTTAGGCAGATGGTTGACAGCTATCGAGGTACTTCACTGATCTATGCACACATGAACCACAGGCCCAAGAGCATATTGGCCATGGTGTGGTCTCGCTGCTTGGCCATCAAGGCCAAGGCAGCCTATGAGCAGCAGCAGGGATTTGTCTACGATCAGGTGTTGGTCACTCGCTGGGACATTGAATACCCCTATGGTGTAGACATCCACAACGCTGATTGCTCAGTGATGAACTGCAACGGTCCGCCTGAAGCCTTTCCCTTGGACACCAGCACCCAGGGTCCCAGCCATCTCATGGATGCTTGGGCTGAGTAGTTTGACGGGATACCGGAGCTGATCACTGCTGGAACCATGACGCTGAGCAGCCATCTGTGGCAACGTGCTTGGTTTGAACACCGAAACATACCTTGGCGAGGATTTTGGAACGCCAGCCGCATAAATCGCGATCTGTGATCAGCTGTTGCTGTTGCGTTGCCTGTGTGAAAAATGGATGTATCACCAAACTGTGCAGCGGATCCCATTCTCGCTGTGTCCGGAGCTGCTATCTGTTGGCGATATCTGCTAACAGTTCCAGTAGCTTCGGTCTCTGATCATCTGTGTGATTGTTGCGATAGGCTATGTGCTGCATGATTCCATTGAACATGACCTGTGGCTCACGGATGATGAATTCATTGATCCAAGTGCTGGGACCACCCAATGCACCACTCTTACCGCCTTTCTGCAGCATCCTGATCAGCGCAGCCAGCTTTGGGGTGCTGGGGTTGTAGGTCACGAAATGTCCCAGTGCAGGATACCCCTGCAGTATCAAACCGAAATATCCGTTTTCTCTCCCCCAACCAGGATCACGCACAGTGGCACGATATGACCTAAGCGTGTAATTGTTGACTCCTATGCGCACGAAGTCACCATAGAGCTCAGTGAAGCTCATGCTCACTGGCCGACCATCAACCAACGCCACGCAGGTATCCAGCTTGTTTTTCAAGCGATAGGGCAACCAACGATACGCATCATTGAAATCCCTGCTGGGAGATACCATGCTGGTTATCTCCAACCATCTGTGATGGCTGTCTATGCTGGACAATCTGCTGAACTTCAATCCATGATCAGCAAACACAGCCGTGGCGAACTCAGTGATCATTGGATCATCAGCTGAGAATGGCACCATCTTTATTTCGATGTTCAGCTGCATGACTCTGCTAGCGCTCCTTGCTTGTCGTCCCATTCCTGCTTGAAATGTTCCAATATCTCTGCCACACGTTCTTGGCACCATTCCCTGTTGGCTATCACATCAGTACGGCTGAGGCTGTGTTGATTGACGACCGTGACCTGTTGCTTGTCAAAATGCTCTGCTGGCAAGTCATCCCAGGTTATCAGTCGACCTGTCCTGGGATAATAGCGCAGGTGTTCTTCCACGTACCTGTAGACTATCCACAGGTCTCGGCTGTTGATGCTCAGAGGTATCGCTGGTCTCTCGTTGTGCTGAGTGAATCCGATCAGCAAGCCTACCAGCATGCTCATGCACAGAGATGTTCGATCGCGTTCCAGCACGAAAATCTCATGCGATCCTGCCTTCTGCAGATCCAACCACCATGTCCTAGCTCTCTTGATCTCGAACAGATGATACCCAAAGAGCTTTGATGCGGTGTTGTCATTGTCCATCTGCCGCTTGGTCTCCTCCCAGAGCGAGTCTGGGACCAGCTTATCAAAATAGGCAGGAAGATCATAGCGTTCAGTGATGTGATGTTTGAACAGCATGCGAAACCCCAGCGGCTCTATCATCTTGACAGCTCGCTTGGCGCTTTCCAATGCCACGTGGCTGCGTGCTCGTGGCATGCTATAGATCAACATTGGTTTCATCTGTGTCCTCCATGCTAGTGTAAGCATTGGTACATCTCTAAGCAAATAGATTGGTGCTCCCAGCGGGAGTTGAACCCGCCTCTGCAGATTGAAAGTCTGCGATCCTAGCCGATAGACGATGGGAGCATGAGTTGGTGGGTGCGGATGGAGTCGAACCACCGGCTACTTGGATGTCAACCAAGCGCTCTACCCCTGAGCTACGCACCCAGTAGAGCTTGGAGGCCTGAGAGGGGATCGAACCCCCGTAGGTGGATTTGCAGTCCACAGCGTAGCCACTCCGCCATCAGGCCATATGTTTGATCATTGATACTCACCGAGATAAAGATCAGCAAGTCAAGTCAGACGTCAACTACTGACTTGCAGCGTGCGTGTAATACGATCAGATGTCAGTAACTGTAACTGTTACGCTATTGCTGTAATCGTTAGCTGTTTTGGTGATAAACTCAATCCAATCGGCTGCTGCTGCCGCGTCTACCCATTTCCTACTCCTTGTCAATGGTGATGGTGACATCGACGTTACTACGCCATCAGTCTTGCCTGCTGTTTTTGCAATCTTGATATAGTTAGCAATAGCTGCATCTCGCTGCTCATTTATTGCAGTATTATTCCATACCATAGTGGTCAGTTTAGTCATAGCCATCTAACAACTCCTTTAATTATTGATATTTACCAATTGGTATTCTTATTAAATATAAGGTGCACACGGAGTTAACATGAAGAATCCAGTTAGAGGTATAATATTCTCGGGATTTCAACCTGAGATGGGGCCGCATATGGGCAGCATACAGCCACCGTTCATCATGCCAGCTGCTGGAGCATATAGGCTACGCACATATCTATCTATGCACGGATATGATATAGAAGTCATAGATTACATGTGTATGTTTACCACCGACGAACTGATCAAACTAGTGAAAGATAGATATACTGATGATATGTGGTTTGTGGGATTCAGCGTTACCTTTGATCAACGAAGCAATGTTATATTATGGCGGCAATTACGGGCATTGTACCCAAAGTTAAAGATTATAGTAGGTGCGCCAGAACCACGTAAAGAAACTTTCATCCTTAACGAGGAGGCAGCCAAAAACATAGACATGTTGTTCTATGGTCATGCAGAGAACAGTCTCCTTGAATACTGTAAATTTCTCTCTGGTGAAAGACCCGATTGGCCCAGTAGCCGCACCGATAACGGCTTAGAATATGTAATATCAGACGATCGATTCCCCTACAAAGAATACTCTGATATGTCAATTCAATGGATGCCAGATGATCCTGTTAAATTTGTGAGAGCAGTACCAATGGAGATCAGCAGAGGCTGTATATTCAAATGTAAGTTTTGCAGATTTCCAATGATAGGTAAGAAAAAATATGATTATGTGCGCTCTGTAGACAACATGGCCGGCGAGTTTCGCCGTAACTGGGAAATGTTTGGGATACGATCGTATCTATTTGCTGATGACACGTTAAATGATACCAATCAAAAATTGGACGACATTGCAGAAGCAATAAGATTAGCAGATGTAGACGTGACCTTTTCTGCGCATATCAGATATGATCTGCTGTGGTCAAATCCTGAGATGATAGATAAATTATGCGACCTTGGGATGCACACTGCGGTGCTAGGTATCGAATCATTCTACGAACCAGCTCGTAAAGCTGTTGGTAAAGGTCTCACAAATGATCAAATTATACACATCCTTGGAAGATTCAAGAAAGCCAAACACGATTTGTTCATAAACAATAATTTCATAATAGGCCTGCCTGGTGAGAGTGTTGAGCACATCTACAAGACTGCTGAATGGTTAGATCAACAAGATCATGCTTACATAGACGGTTGGCACTGGAATCCACTGTCAATAAACAAACAAGAACATCTCACCAGTGAATTTGAGCGGCATCCAGAAGAACACGGTTACACAGTCAATGAAGATCAGTACTATTGGCACAGCAAGGACATGGATAGTATCAAAGCAAAAAGTATGGCAGTAGAGCTCAATGCTAACCGAGATCGTACATCGCGCTTATACAGTTTCATCAATACAGATCTCTTAGCTATGGGATTTGACATAACTGATCCTATTTTCCGCTTACCGGTCGATCAAAAAGATTATTGCGGACGTCCTCTTGAGATAATCAACGCCTACAAGCAGCTGAAGCTACAGAGTCTTCCTTTATGATATGCTGGCGACCTGCAGGGGTAACGATCCCCTCGTCTCCGGCGTGACAGGCCGGCGTCTTCACCATGCCGACTCGCAGGCCATTGATCAAAAAGTCTCAGCGCAATCAGGCCAAGATGGTTGTATACCATGGGATTGCTATGATAAATTATCACATGCAGTTACCCAATCCCTCACACAGAGTCTGGCGAGATTTCAAGAATGTGCAGCTGCACATACCAAAAACCATAGTGTTCCCACCTGGTGCAGGTGGTAACTTCATCATGACCTTGATCGGCGCATCAATCCTGGAACGTCATGATGATACCAATGAATACGTAAGCGATAACAGCTATTGGTTTGACTTGGAAAAAGACAATTGGTTCCAGATAGACTGTGGCGATGATGATCAAGATTGTGATCTCTTGTACGACATGGCAGCTGACTTGGTCAGCAGGATAGCCAGGTTACAGAAGCGAGCCGTTGCTGCCTGCCATCAACCTCCAGTGATCACCGCAAATGTCATAGACTATAGCACGGACGAGCTCATCATAATCAATGTCAAACCAGAGGATCTATGGATGGTGCATGCGCTGCATTGGTACAAGATGTACTTCTGCACTGCCTGGCATGACAAGCTGTACCTGCTGGCTGGAATCATCAGCGACAATCGCTATCGCGGTAGGATCGCCATCACGGAATTCTGGATGCTCACCAAGCATTAGGGCACATGTTTTGGCATTGATCTCAAGGCCGCTCCCATAGCTTGGCACTATTTTCTTGATTGCAAAGCCGATGGAATTGCCGATCCCTATGACACTGCTGTGTTTGCCAAATATCTATCAAACCACTGGAACAGCTATCGCAGGGCTTGGACACGCAGCGAAAACCTACCAGCAGGCTCGCGGTATCAAAAGCGTGTTGATCACTGCCGAGATCTGGCAAGCACCGTGACAGAGATTGATTATAGGCAGCTGTTTTTCCAGCTGCAGTTACCCGATAACAGCGCACTGAGCCTAGTGAATAAGCAGGACCTGCTGCGATATTCTGAGAACAATCTCAAGGTGTTGACTACCGTGTCTAAGTTTCTTGCAGAGCAGCATAGCACCATGCTACAGGAAGGAATTGCTGGTCTTCGACAAGACCTAAGGTCAACTGGCCTGCTGGCATAATGGTGCCCGAGGATGGGATTGAACCACCGACGCTGAGCTCTTCAGGCTCACGCTCTACCACTGAGCTACCCGGGCTGAATTGGTGCTTACACCAGGCATCGAACCTGATTATCCGCCGTATGAAAGCGGTGAGATGGCCAACACCTCCCTGCAAGCTCACTTTGTGTTTTGGTAAGCGCTCTTCTCGTTCTTGAAATAGTTGTGCGGATCTACCGCAGCCTTGGCCTTGCGGCGATTGATCTGGCCGTTCTTACCAGTGGCGCTCTTTATGGTTTGGACTTTCTTTTCAGTTAACAGATCTGCTATCTTCATCAGATATTTAGTGCAGAGTCCTGGTGGTCGTAGCCTCAGCCTCGATGCCTTCGAACTCTGCTATCAAGCTGTCTTTGACATGATCTGGCAGAGCTTCCCAGTCTTCTGCTGTGACCTCAGAGCTCTCAGCTAGGAAATCACCGCTGTTCAGCTTAGCTGTGATGGCCGCGACCAGCTCATCCAGTTCTTCCTGAGTGCCTTCAAAGTCGTCAAATGAACCAGGTGCGAACACTATCTTGAACTCTGGTTTGGTGTTGGCGTCGTCAGTCATGATAGCGTCCTTTCTGTGACTTGGCACCGGCGCTAGGATTCGAACCCAGAATGACGAGGTTGGAGCTCGTAGTGATAGCCGTTTCACCACGCCGATATTTATTTGGTGCCCCACCTCCGATTCGAACGGAGAACCTCTAGATTCTAAGTCTAGCACCTCTAACCAGTTGGGCCAGTGGGGCGTGTTCATATTATACAACAGACTGAACTATTGTCTACTGTGAGTTTGGTAGACGTTTTTGTTCTAATTTAGCAAACCTATTAGATAGATATGCTAAATACAACATGAAAAGAAAAACTAGCTATTGTCCACACTGCGGCAAACAGATAAGCCTATCTAACCTGAGAGTACATATGATAGCATGTGTTGCTCCAAAGCCAGTCAAAGATGCTAAACGTAAAAATGGACAATTAAGTATTGCCCCCGAATTGCGCGTAGCAAGAGCAAGACATGCTGCATTACTTAAAGCAGAAAAACAAAAAATCGCAATTGCACAGCGTATAGAATCAGAACCTTGGGAGAATCTTAGTAAGTCAGAGCAGCGAGCTCGAATTCTAAAAGAACAAGATTTCAAATGTTCCGAATGTGATATTCCGCAAGAATGGAATAACATGCCGTTAAAATTTGAATTAGATCATCGTAATGGCGATCGCCACAATAACAGCAGAGAAAACCTAAGGCTTCTATGTCCTAATTGTCACAGTCAAACTGACACTTATAAGACCAAAAATATCAAAGGCGAGGTTGGACAAATCATATATTCAGAAGCTACAATTATATCTGCCCTTAAATCTAGCGAATCGGTTTACAAAGCTTTGACAAAACTTGGAATGAATCCACACGGCGGGAACTATGTTCGTATCAGACGTATCATAAAAAAACACAATTTACAGTTACCATATCTATTGTTGTAATTGGTGAACCGGGTGGGACTCGAACCCACGGTATTAGCTGATTAAGAGTCAGCCCCCTTCGCCGCTCGGGACACCGGTCCGTGATACGTTGGTAGACGCTGCGGGGTTCGAACCCACGACCCCAGGTTTAAAAGACCCGTGCTCTACCTACTGAGCTAAGCGTCCATGAATTTCTGCGAAGGTTCCCAGTCCATACAGGTCACCCACAACCCTCTAACAACAGCAAGGGGCCGCGTTGCATGACACGTTATTCACGCCGCACTGCCCGGATGTTCCCCTTGCCAATTGGCTCCGCGGCTTGGACTCGAACCAAGGACCAAGTGATTAACAGTCACCTACTCTACCAACTGAGCTACCGCGAAATAAACTTTGGTGGACCGGGTAGGATTCGAACCTACATAGGACCGCTTATGAGGCGGGGGCATTAACCGTTATACTACCAGTCCATGTCACTTACACTAGCACGTCTACACATGCTGTCAACCGTTTGTTTCCGCAGCACAACATCGTGATGCTGGGATTCGAACCCGCACTTCTGACCGGTAGGCCAGCGTCCTCTCCGTTGGACCAATCCACAGCTACTACCCAGGGTATGCTGCGATGTTGATACGAGGCTGCGGAAACAAACAGCGTAGTGGAGCACCCTGAGGGACTCGAACCCCCGACCGTCGCGTTCGAAGCGCGAAGCTCTGTTCCACTGAGCTAAGGATGCGTATCTCGGAGCATCTGATGGGACTCTAACCCACATCCCGGCCCTAGTACTGGCCGACTTTATACAGTTAAGCTACAGATGCGTAAACAGTATCTAGGAGAGACGAGTGTCGACCCTCTTTTCAGCGCACGGGTTCCCAAGGTTCTAAGTGGGGCTTACATTATCAGCTGATCCACAACCCGACCTCGTCACACAGGGGATGCCACTCAACGCAGCTGCGTGGTGGCAGAGCCTCAATCGCATGTGACCGTGTCTATGCTACGCTGCCTCCTAGAATCATGGTCGGGGTACTCAGATTCGAACTGAGGGTC
>Ga0114964_10001502_pt1 | contig 16968 bp, 13 predicted proteins | sample C_131016_MF_Meta_FD_92638 | JGI IMG/M metagenome (GOLD analysis project Ga0114964, IMG submission 92638) | Freshwater microbial communities from Lake Croche, Canada to study carbon cycling - C_131016_MF_MetaG | ecosystem: Environmental > Aquatic > Freshwater > Lake | place: Lake Croche, Canada... | reverse complement strand
TTGTGAATTGGCTCGCTAAGTTGCGGAACTGTATGATGGCTTTGCGAGAGCCGGCACTGTTGGTGAGCATTTTTTGTATGAACTGATCGGCTGCAGCCTCAAGTTGCTCATCTTCCACGACTTTTCGGATGAGTCCCACTTCGTAAGCTTCCATGCTACTGATTTTCTCGCGAGAAAGAACCAAATGGGCCAAGGTTTTGATAGGGACTTTCCCAAGCAAGGCCGTCATCACCAAAGTGGGCGGGATGTCTCGGTCCATTTCATTGACCTCAAACCATGCCGTTTGGCCGGCAAAGGTCATGTCGCACACACACGCCAAAGCACAGCCCGCCCCGAAGGCATTGCCACGAACAATGGAGACGACTGGGACAGGACAATTTTTCACGGCGTCATAAAGACTCAAGGGGGGCAGAGCGACGGTGGTTCTGATTTTTTCGCCGGAAGGGTGTGGGCCCAATCCTGGCATGGGGGAGTCCCGTCCGGTGCAAAAGTTCTCGCCTTGGGCGCTGATTTTCACCACCTTGATGTGTTCTGGCAATTCGATGAGTGAGGCCACTATGGCCTCGCACATCGCCAAGTTGAGCGCATTGCCCGCCTGCGCTCGCGACAGCTCAATGGAGAGCAAATCGCCTTCTTCTTTGATGATGACGTCATGGGTTGACATGGGAGTCCTTGATGGTTTGAAGGTAAGTCCAGACCACCGACGACGTCGCTGGCATGGGGATTTCTTTCTCCGTGTTGGAGTTCATGGCGTGGGCCAAGGCATTGAAGATACAAGCAGTGGCAGGTGTGATGCCACTTTCTCCCCCGCCTTTGACTCTCAAAGGATTGAGCAAGGTGGGGTCCTCGGTGAACTTGATACTCAAGGGTGGAATGCGACCAGCTTTGGGAACGCCGTAATCCATGAAGGAGCCACTGAGAACTTGACCACTTTCTGAGTCCACGTGATAGCCCTCAGATAGGGCCTGCCCAAGGCCTTGGGCCAAACCACCATGCATTTGACCATCGACAACGAGTGGGTTGATCACTTGGCCGACATCGTCCACAGAGGTGTAGTTGAGGAGTTGTATCTCACCGGTCTCGGGGTCGATTTCGAGCTCACACACCGCACAACCGGTGGGGTGCGCCGGGATGCGGCCTTTGAAATCGGCGGTGACGTGAAGTGGCGCTGATGCCAGTTGGAGTTGACCCTTGAGTGCTTCAAGGTCGACGGGGTCAGTCTTGAGCGCATTTGCCAATTCATGCAAACTCATGGACACAGCCAGTTTTTGAATCACCAAACGATGGTTCAACCATTCAACGTCTTGGGCATCGATGTGGTGGATGAAGGCCAGGAGGGTTTTGCCTTGAGCGATCAGTGCATCACTGGCGTTTTTAATGAGCGTGCCCACGATTCTCATCGATCGGTCCGAGTGGGTGCCGCCTCCCTTGGTCACGAACTCCGTGTCACCACCGCGAAAGAGGATGTCGCCCATGGCAAACCCCAAATAATGGCTGATCACTTGCCGAAAAGTGGTTTCGTGACCTTGACCCTGTGACTGTGTGCCGGTGATGAACTCAAGTTGTCCGTTGTCCTTCACGCTCAGACTGATTCTCTCAATGGGTGCACCGACAGGAGCTTCGACATAATTGGCCAGACCAATACCGCGAAGTTTGCCGTTTGCAAGAGACGCTTGTCGGCGGCGATCAAAGTCCGACCAACGGGCCATTTGCAAGGTTTGCTACATGTTGTCAGCAAAATGGCCACTGTCATAGGTCAAGCCCATGGGGGAGCGATAGGGGAGTTGATTTTTTTGGATTAAATTGATTTCCCGGATTCGGATGCGGTCGATTTTTAAAGCATGGGCCGCGATGTCGAGCATGCGCTCCATCACATGGTGCGACTCCGGGCGACCTGCACCTCGGTAGGGGCCGGTTGGAACGGTGTTGGTGTAGACGAGCTTGATGTTGACGCTGGCCACTGGGATGTCGTAGACCGTGGTCATGATGCGCATGCCATTGGATGGAGGTACAAAGGAGACGGTGTGGGCGCCGACATTGGCGAGCCAACTGTTTTTGACGGCGACTATTCTTCCCTGGCGATCAAAACCCATGGTGGAGTGAATGATTTGGTCGCGGCCTTGATAATCGGACACAAAGCCTTCAGAGCGTTCACCGCGCCATTTCACGGGTCTTTTGAGGACCAAGGCGCCCCAAACAATTGCAAGTTGCTCTGGATAGAGCATGGTGCGGGGTCCAAAGCCACCCCCCACATCGGGGCAGATCACCCGCACCTGGTCATCCTTTAACTTCAATGCGTCCAGGAGACACTGTTTTTGCTTGTTCACCCCTTGACTGCCAGAAATCAGTGTCAAGCAGTCGTTGTTCGCATCGTATAGACCAATGGCGCTGCGCGGCTCCATTTGGGCATTCACAATGCGGGAATTGACAAAACTGCGTTCAATCACGTGCTCGGCTTGACGCAAGCCTTCTTCCACTTTTGCGAGGTCTCCAAACGTTTCTTCATGGCACAAGTTGCGCTCGACTGCAGGCCACAATTGTGGTGCACCCACACCCAAGGCGTCATCGGCCTTGACCACCGCATTCAACATTTCATAATCGATCACCACCAACTCGGCAGCATTTTTGGCCTGCAAGACAGACTCTGCAATGACCATGACGACGGCTTCGCCAACGTGTCTCACCACACGGTGCGCCAGTGGCATGTGCAAATTGACAAAGTAATGCGGATTTTTTTGAATTGAAAACGAGGGTTTGCTCGAGTCCACCGCATCGGCTGGGTTCGGCACGTGCTGAATGCCTTGGTAGCCTTGGGCGAGATAATCGTCTGCGCTCAGGATAGCCAATACGCCGGGACTGGCAAGCGCTTCATGGATGTGGATCGAATTGATCTTGGCATGGGCATGCTCTGAGCGAACAAAGTAAGCGCAGGCTTGGCCCTCGATTTTGATGTCATCGGTGTATTGGCCTTGGCCGGTGATCAGGCGATCGTCTTCAAATCGCGCAATGGATTGACCAATCATCTCAGGCCTCCTCAGCAATGTGGAGATTGGGATACATCTTCAGTGCAGCGACTTTGAAGGCTTTGATGATGTTGACATAACCTGTGCAGCGACAAATATTGCCCTCCAAGGCTGTGATGATCATTTCATCGTTGAGTTGAGTCGGCTCGTCTTTGAGGAAATGTGCGATCGCCATGATCATCCCCGGCGTGCAAAAACCGCATTGCAAGGCGTGACACTCTTTGAAAGCCTCTTGCACCGGGTGCAGATGTCCATTCAATGCCAGGCCTTCGATGGTGGTGACTTCACTGCCATCGATTTGAGCGACCAAAAGGGTGCAGGACTTCAAGATTTTGCCATCGACTTGAACGGTGCAGGCGCCGCATTGGGTGGTGTCGCAACCCACGTGTGTGCCAGTGAGGTTTTGGTGCTCGCGCAGCAACTCCACCAAGAGTGTTTCATCCGGCAGGTTGTGGCGGCTTGCTTGACCATTGATGGTGAGTGTTGTGGCAATCATGACATGACCTCTTGGGTGGCACGCGAGCACAGAACTCGCATCAGTTGCGCTTTGTAGTGGGCGCTCGCGTCATGGGTGGCCAAGATGTTTTCCAAATCAAGGGAGGTGCTCTCAAAGCTAGGTGCGCTCTTGTGTTGAAGCAAACGATCTTCTGCCTCTGGCCAACGTCTCACGCCGGGATAAACGCCAGTGATGGCAACCCTTTTTTCATTCGCTGAGCTCGAGACCCAAACACCACACAAGGCATAGCCACTGGAAGGGTGACGAAATTTTTGATAGGAGGCCCTTTGCCCCAAGGGAAAGCGAATACTCAAGATGATTTCGTCCATGTGCAAGGCTGTCGTGAACATGCCCTGGAAAAATTCGTCTGCTTGGATCTCTCTGACGTTGGTCTTGATCGTGCCACCCATGCCCAACACCGCCGCTGGATAGTCGGCTGCAGGGTCGTTGTTGGCCAGCGAGCCACCCATGGTTCCCTTGAACCGCACTTGGGGGTCTGCAATCATGGAGGCCAGTTTGGCCAGGGTGGGCAAGTGCTCAAGAATGAGGGAAGACTTGGAGACTTGGTCGTGGGTGCACAAGCTGCCAATTTCAATGAATTGATCGTGCACTTGAATGTGATGCAAATCAGGGATCGCCGACAAATCGATCAAAGACGTTGGAGACGCCAAGCGTTGCTTCATCGTGGGAATCAAAGTCATCCCGCCCGCAATGATTTTTGCGTTTTCTTCATGATGAAGTAACTGCAGGGCCTGTGCGATGGAATGGGCTTTAAGGAATTTGAATGCGTACACGGTTGAATGCCTGATGATCTGTCTAAAGGGAGCCCATCATGATTTCTTCTTGCCTCCATTCATCTTGGTGTTGACCGTGAGATGAAGCAAGCGGGAAGAAAGATCAAAAGCTAGGCGAGGCTATACGTCAATGGTCTCCACGTTGTAGCGAAACAGCCAATCGTAACGTTCTTTGACTTTTTCTTCTTGCCACTCGGAGCTCACATACGCCTCGGCCCCCTTGGCATCGGCCAAGGCGGGGTTGTGAAAGCGTTTGGCGTTGGCGTTGGCTCCCAAGACCACCATCTCAGTGCGCTTGAGTCTGAGCTCCTCATAGCGCTTGAGTGCTTGGGGCAAGGATGAGGCGTATTTTTCAACGCACCGGGCCAACATATAGCCGTCTTCGAGGGCCATGCCTGCACCCTGCGCGAGGAAGGGCAGCATGGGGTGACAAGCGTCGCCAAGCAGTGTGATACTTCCCTTGGTCCAAGTGGGCATGGGGTCTCTGAGTTTCAAGACCCATTTGAAGGGCGTATCAATGGCTTTGATCAGTGTTTGGATATCTGGGTGCCAGCCGACAAAGTCATTGAGGCATTCCTCGGTGGTGCCCTTTTCGGACCAAGACTCGATGTCCCAGCGTTGCCCCTCAATGGCGCCCACAAAATTCATGAGTTGGCCATTTCGCAATGGGTATTGCACCACGTGTGCACCTGGCCCCACCCAATTGGTGGCCACGCGCTCGTGCATGTGAGCGGGCAGTTTACTCGCATCAATCACGCCTCTCCAAGCCATGATGCCCGACTGAATGGCTTCGTGTTGTCCAAAGAGACTGGCTCGAATGGCCGAATGAACACCATCGGCACCAATGAGCAAATCGCATTCATGGTGAGTGCCATTTTCAAATTCGATGCTCACCGTTTGGGTGTTTTGTGAGGCCGATTTGACCTTGGCATTCAACACGATGGCATTGGGCTTGAGGCGTTGCACCTCGTGTTGCAGTATTTTTTGCAAGTCCGCGCGGTGCATGGTCAGGTAGGGAAACCCATAGAGCTCAATGGCCAAGCCACCAAGATCGAATAAAGGCCAGCGTTGACCGGTGTTCCACAAGCGCACATTTTTTCCCTCAGTGACGAAGGTGTGTTCGCTCAATATTTTTTCGAGTCCCAAGTGGTAAAGCACGCCCACGGCGTTGGGGCCCAATTGAACACCAGCTCCCAACTCTCTCAATTCACTGGCTTGCTCAAAGACGGTGACCTCAAAGCCACGCTTGATGAACGACAATGCCGCTGTCAGTCCCCCAAGACCGGCACCCACGATGGCTATTTTCATGTTCTATTCTCGGTGTTTAAGATTCAAAGTCCAATAGCATACGTGCTAGAGCGGGCTTTGTAAAATTCAAAAAATGCATGGATTGATCGATATTTTCGATTAATCGACTACTCCAAAGATCGGTCACTGAACAATCAAGTCTTTGAGTGTTTTGGAGAAGTTGGTGATGCTTGGGGAAAACCCTAGGCCTGCTTTTCGGATGCAATAAAAATCAATGCTCAACTTCGGGCTGAGGGCTTGAATGCTCACTTGGTAGCGCTCGCAAATGGACGAGGCCAAGGAGGGGACCAAGGCCATGCCATTGTTGGCCTCTGCCATGGCGATTTGAGTCTCGATTTGGGCCACTTCTCGCCGTTTCTTGATGCGGATACCGTGCTTGGTGAATTGTTCTTCGATCAATCGCTGGATGGGATTGTCTTGGGGCAGACAAATGAGCACTTGATCGCTCAGGTGAGACCACTTGAGTGTTTTGGAGGGCTTGACTTGATCGTTGTGGTTGGATGTTTTGACCAAACACAAGTGGGTGGGGCAAATCAAATCTTTGTGAATCCCTGAGGACTTTTCAAAATACGCCCCGTAGGCTGCATCGATTTTTCCAAGTTCTACCAGTTGGAGTAATTCATTGGGTGTTTTGTCGTAAATCTCAACTTTGATCAAAGGATTTTCTGACTCAAAGGTCTTTAGGGCTTTGGGAGCCAAACTGCCAGCGACAAAGGGTGTAAATCCGACCCTCAGCGTTGTTTGTTTGACCCGTCTGATCCGATCGAGGTCGCTTGAAGCCCGGTCCAAGGTCTCAATGATGTGCTGTGCGACTGGTAAAAAGGCAAGGCCCGCTTCGGTCAACTGAACGTTTCGGGTGGTTCTCTCAAAAAGTCGAGATTGACTCACGTGCTCCAACTCTTGAATGGACACCGACAAGGCCGATTGGCTGATGTGCAAAGCTTGGGCTGTTTTGGTGAAGCTCTTGGATTTGGCGACACCGAGAAATATTTTGAGCTGTTTGATCGTGATATTCATCTTGAAAAACGATCTTGAAATAAGGGTGAGGAGCCAAATGGTCTTTGAACGGACTGACCACCCATTTTAACGCACCGCTCAGTCATGTTCATTGAACCTGAGCCCCATCTTCAACTGCAGCAACAGCGACATTTGAGAGGAGTTTTGATCCTGTGCTGGCGCGTCAATCCTCAACCAGTTTGGTCATCCAGTTATCCAACTCACTGAGTTTTGTATTGAATTTTATCTTTTTTGTAAGCGAAATCACCGCTTTTGTTGTCAGTCAAGTGGCAGTGCCATTGGGGTCAGACTATTTTGGGAGCTTGAAATCAAGCCATGCCTTCAAGGCTGTATTTCGATATGCCTTGATTGGGCAATTTTTTTGTACTTCTCGATTCCTTTTTGCACAATGGCTTGAAACTCTTCAGGCGTGGTGGACTGAGGCTGCACGCCGGCTTTTTGCATTTGAGCTTGCAACTCCTTGTTGGCAAGAGCCACTTTGATGGCTGCATTGATTTTTTTAACGATCTCGGTGGGTGTGCCGGGAGGGGCTGCAAATCCTAGCCATGAGATCACCTCAAAACCTGGGATGTATTCGGACAAGGTGGGCACGTTGGGAAGAGTCTCGTAGCGCTGCGCCGAGGTCACGGCAATGGCTCTGAGCTTATTGGCCCGCACATAGGGCACGATGAGGCCCGGAATATTGACCATCATGTCAATTCGACCCGCCAAGATGTCGGTGTAACCAAACCCACCGCCTGCAGGAAAAGGAATGTGCGTCATTTTGGTGTCCGACTCTGCTGCCAACAACTCTCCGACCAAATGCAGCGCACTGCCCACACCGGATGAGGTGAAGGTCACTGCGCCCGGGTCGGCCTTGGCCTTTTTGATCAAATCGGGAATGCTTTGAACATTGGCGTCAGCGCTCACGGCCAACAAAAATGGATACACACCCACGGTTGAAATCCACGTGAGACCCTCCACGGGATCGTAGGGCAAGCTCTTCAAGGTCGCGGCTTGGGATGCGTGGGAACTGGAGATCGAGATCAGGGTGTATCCATCAGGTACTCCTTTGCTGATCATGTCGGCTGCAATTTGACCGCCTGCGCCCGCTTTGTTTTCCATGATGAAGACCTGACCCAAAGCGTCACTCACCTTGCTGCCGACCATTCGACTCACGGAGTCCGTTCCTGATCCGGCGGGAGAACCGATGAGCAAGCGCACGGGTTTGGAGGGGTAGGGTAGACCTTGCGCATGCAACCCATTGACCATGATCAACCCCAATAGCACCCAGCTCTTCATAAAATTCAACACGTTTGCTGTCATGTGATTCCCCTTTTGCTTGTTGTCTTTTTAAATTTCATGCAAACCATGGGCCCTGGTGACACAGGTCATTCAGTCCAAGTTGATATTCGCTTTTTTTACAATCGGGCCCCAGATGGCAACGTCGCTTGCAATTTGTTCCTTGAACTGCTCGGGTGTATTGCCTGAAACTTCAATGCCGAGTACACCCAAACGCTCACGCACGCTTGGGTTTTGCAGGACAGTGAACATCTCGGTTTGTAACTTGTCAACAATGGCCTTGGGCGTGGTGGGTGGCGCAAAAATTCCGATCCACGTCGAGAGCACAAATCCTGCCACCCCAGACTCGACAAAGGTGGGCGTGTCAGGCAGAGTTGCCAGCCTTTTTGCGCTGGTCACGCCGATGGCATTCAACTTGCCCGACTTGATGTACTGCTGCACCGTGGCCAAGGTGGTGAAGACCATGGGGATTTGTCCACCCAGGGTGTCAATGGTGGCTTGTCCGCCGCCTTTGTAGGCGATGTGCTCCATGTTGACATTGGTGCGCGCCTTAAAGAGCTCGCCAGCCAAATGCGGTGTAGAGCCCAAACCAGAACTACCAAACGGGAAGTGCGCGTCTTTTTGTTTGGACAGTTCAATGAGTTGGGCGATGGTCTTCGCTTCAAATGAGGGGTGCGCGGCCAAGACCATGGCCGAGTCACCGATTTTGGTGACTGGCGCAAGATCTTTGAGCACATTGAATGGGGGCTTGGAGACCATCATGGGGTAGGTGATCAAGGTCCCATCAAATCCCAGCAGCAAAGTGTATCCATCGGGTGCGGCGGTGGAGACCGCCATCGTTCCAATCACCCCAGACGCGCCGGGTCGGTTGTCAACCAAGATGCTTTGCCCCAAACGCGTGCCCAGTGCTTCGCTGATGGCACGCGCTCCAGAATCGGCAAATCCACCGGGCGAGTAGGGGACAATGATTTTGAGCGGTTTGTTGGGGTAGTTGCTCGCTTGGGTCTGCGCTTGAGCACTGGTGAGCGTCATCACTGCAATGAATGCCATTGCCCAAAAGCAGCCCAATCGGTGGAGTTGAGACAGGGCCTTGCATGCACTTGAAGGACCGTTCAATGCGGGTGCCATCCCCCGGGGGGCATGGCAGAAGTATTCTGCGTTCATGGCAAAACCTTTGAGTGTGATGAAAAAAAGAAATTTCTTTGCAAGGCCCCAGCTACCGAGGTCCTTGAATTTTTTCATTGTCAGACCCTGGGTTGCAATCGAAAACTGGTGTTTAACCTAGGTTTGAGTGCCATGTTCTCGCCGAAGGCGTGGGCAAGAGTCCTGTTCTTGCCATGAAAAGCCTAAAATACGACTTTTAGTGGACCGTGATTGAAGAGGATAAGGCCATGGACATGACCATCATTTCTGAGGCGATCCATTTGGCCACAGCGCCGGTGTTTTTACTCACCGGGGTGGCTGGGATATTGAATGCCCTGGGCAACCGCTTGGGTCGGGTGATTGATCGCGCGAGAAGGATCGAGACTTTGATTGAGGACTTGACCCATCCTGACGCGCATGCACTTCAAAAAATTGAACGCTTCTACGACGAGCTGGAGACGCTCGATTACAGAAAACGCATCATCAACATCGCCACTGCATTTTTGGTCTTGTGTGCTGTCCTGATTGCCTTGACTGTGATTGAGCTCTTTTTCTCGGTGAGCATTGCACCAGGTAAATTGCACATCTCCAACTGGGTCGCGTTCACCTTCATCGGCAGTTTCATCTCTTTGGTGACAGCGTGTGTTTTGTACTTTGTAGAAATCATGTACGCATCGCACACGATCAGCTTCAAGCGCATCAAAAAATCGGCCAACGTCAAACGCCTTTGACCCGGCGTGATGAATCCTTCGCTATAGATCTTTTGCGATTGAACTTTCCCTATTGATCTTTCCCTATTGATCTTGCAAAGAGATGTGTGCGTCTTTGATGGTCTTGCTGTAAGAGACCAGGTCTTGTTGAAACTTGACAGCAAAAGCCTCCGGCGTGCTACCAAATGCCTCGTAGCCCCAAAAGGGCAACTTCTCTTTGATTTCATTGGAGTTCATCGCTTTGACAAATTCCACTTGGAGGGCCTTTAAAAGAGGCACAGGCGTTGCCCCAGGCGCAAAGAGGCCCAACCATCCCGTGTACTCAAACCCACCCGCGCCGCTCTCGAGCATGGTGGGGATGTCGGGAATGGCTGAGGATCTCTTGCCCGCACTCATCACCAAAATTTTGAGCTTGCCCGCTTTGGTCGCTGCGCTCACGCCCGACAGAGGTGAAAAGACGGCGTTGACGTCGCCCGCGAGCAAGGCCTGGTTCATGGGCGCATCTCCTTTGTAGGGGATGTGCGTGAGCTTGACGTTGGCACTTGCCATCAAGAGCTCCATGATCAGGTGTGGCGCGGCACCTTCACCAGTGGAGCCAAAATTCAACACCCCAGGCTTGGCGCGGGCAAGGCTTAAAAATTCCGCAAATGTATTGACGCCGATGGAGGGATTCACCGCCAGCACCAGATAGGTCGTCATCAATTGCGAGACCGCTGCCAGGTCTTTTTGTGCATCAAACGGCATTTTTTTGTACAAATTGGGCGCGATGGCCAAACCTTGGGTGGTGAGCAGCACCGTGTAACCATCGGGCGCAGACTTGGCCACCGCATCTGCGCCGATATTGGCCCCAGCTCCGGGTTTGTTGTCAATGATCACCACTTGTTTGAGGTTGTCACCGATTTTTTGTCCCAGGGCACGGGCCACGGCGTCCACTGTTCCTGCGGCAGGGAAAGGCACCACGATGTGGATCGGTTTACTCGGCCAGGTCTGTGCCGCAGTTGGTAAGCTCCAGGCGCTGATCCAAAGAGCTGCCAGCATGAGCCCGGCCAGGCTCCAAGTCGGGCGTCTCCATTGCCCAATGAGCTTGGCTTCACAAGTCAGCGGCAAATTACCCAGTGAATGTTCAAACGTGATCGGTTTCATGGTCATGTCCTTTTTAATCGACTGCGCGATTGCGCAAGTTGTGAGTGGCATGGGTATCAACCTCGCCAGTGCTTTTCAGGGCCACATGGTAAGTGTCCTTGGCGGCAGCTTGACTGATGTAGCCTTGTCGCACATCATGCGCCACCCGTTCTGGTTCTCGCTCTTTGGGTGGACCAAACCCACCCCCACCGCCAGTGAGCAAGGTGAATGTGTCGCCCGCATTGAGGCGTTTCATCAAGACCTTGGCATTGGGAAACTGATCTTGAACGACGCCGGCGAGCTTGATGGTGACTTGGTTGCCCATGCCACTTTGTCCACCCTCGAGTCCCCACGGCTGGCAATGCATGCGGTCGACTTGCGCGTTGAAGTTCAGGCTCGAGCGCGCCATCACGACTTGCTCGGTGCCCAGCCCCCCCCTGAAGCGTCCAGCGCCCCCCGAGTCTTGGCGCAGGCTGTGTTTCAAAAAGAGCAGGGGAAATTTGGCCTCCGTTTGTTCAATGGGGTTGTTGTGCGTGTCGCCGTCGTTCATGCAAACCGTCGCAGACATGCCGTCTTCACTGCTTTTTGCGCCCCAACCCCCACCCGATGGGCCCACACTGCCCATGAAAAAGCGTCCATCTTTGGGTGAAATGCCGTTGACCATGCCCAGGCCCAGATCGGCATGGTGACCCGCAATGACTTGGTCGGGCATGGCTTGGTGCATCGCCTTGAAGACGGTGTCGATCACCGTCATGGGATACGTCATCCACCAGCGCATGGCCGCGGGCTTTACCGCACTCACCACCGTACCTTCGGGGACGATGGTTTTCAAGCTGCGAAAACTTCCCTCATTGATGGGGTAATCCAAGGCCGACGTGAGGCACTTGTAGGCGACTTGGGCGCAGGAGATGCCAGTGCTCGGACCGGAATTGTAAAAGCCTCTGACCTGGGGGCTCACACCGCTCAAGTCAATGGTCATGTGTTCCCCTTTCTTGATGACTCGCACTTTGATGGGAATGCGCTTGCCGATGTCGATGCCGTCGTCGTCCATGAAGGATTCCGCTTCATAGACGCCGTCGGGGATGGCGCGAGTTTGAGCCCGTGCTTTGGCCTCGGAGTTGTCCATGATGCGATCGATTGAGGTCAAGACGTTTTGTCGGCCATATCGCTTGAGGAGTTCAAGAAAACGTCTCTCGCCCGTCGTCACAGCAATGATTTGAGCCCGGAGGTCGCCCATGGCCCGCTCTGGGATGCGCACATTGTTGAAGATGATGTCCACCAAATCTTGGTTGACCACCCCTGCCGTTTGGTATTTCAAGATAGGAATTTGCAAGCCTTCCGAGAAAATGTCGGTGGTCACACCCCCAAGCACACCCCCCACATCGGGCCAGTGGGCCATGCAGCACGACCAGCCGCAGAGCACTCCTTCAAAAAAGATCGGGACGCTGAAGGTGAAGTGGTGCAAATGAGAACCCGTGATGTAGGCGTCGTTGGTGACCAAGATGTCACCTGGGCCCACGTTACTACCAAAATGCTCGATTTTGGCTTTGATGGTGTTGGACATGCCGCGAATAAAGCTGGGCAGTCCCAGGCCAATGGAGACCGTCTCGCCCGTGGCGGTGTAGAGTCCCACGGTGAAGTCAAGGGCTTCGTAGATGATCATGTTGTAGGCCGTGCGCATGAGGTTGATCTTCATCTCCTCGGTCACTGCCAACACACCATTGCGAACGATCTCGGTGAGCACGGCGTCGCCTTGGCGCGCTTTACTCAATCGTTTTGGCGGATTCGACTTGTTGGATTGGGCTATCTTCTGGGCTTTGACGGACTTTTTGACTTTGGAGTTGACAACGCTTTTCATGAAAAATTCCTTTCAATGTCGATCACCAAATTGCCGTACACATCCACTCGCAGTCGGTCGCCAGGCAAGACAACGGTGATGGAGGCGTATTCTTCAACCAGTGCGGGGCCCACCAAGCGGTTGCCCGCCTTCAAGGCGTCGCGTTGGTAGGTCGGTGTCATGACCGATTTATTGAGCTCGGCGAAATACACAGAGCGCGATCCGGTTTGCGCAGATTTCACAGCTTGTGCAGAGCCCTTGGCGATGGTTTCAAGCGGTGGTTTTTTCATGATCCCGCTCACGGTGGCTCTGAGACTCACGATCTCAGCGGCCTCCTTGGGGGCACACGTGCCGTAGCGGCGCAGGTGAACCGCGTCAAAGAGCGCCTTGATGGCCTGTCGGTCCCCCTTTTTCATGACGCTCTCAGTGAGGTCCACCGTGACGGGATGCTCTTGTCCCACATAGCGCATGTCGGCCGCGTAGGCCACGGTGACTTTGGCCGTCTTGATGCGACTGTTGTCCAAAGCGCGTTTGCCTTGACTCACCAAGTCTTTGTAGACGGCCTTGAGTTCTGCAAAGGAGACATCGGCAAGTTTGTTGAACCAAGTTCTGACAAAGTCGTATCTCAAGTCGGAGTGCAGCATGCCAAAAGCACAAAAATGTCCAGGGCCTTTGGGAATGATGACCTGGGCCATGCCAATTTCTCTGGCAATGGCACACGCGTGCAAAGGACCGGCACCGCCATACGCAATCAAAGGAAAGGACGCTGCATCTAGACCGCGCTCGGTGGAGACGCCTTTGACCGCATAGGACATGGTGGTGGTGGCGATGCGCAAAATACCGTTGGCGGCCTCCTTGGCGCTGATCCCCAGGGGGGTGCCCACGTGTTTGAGAATGGCGGCTTCTGCGGCCTTCTTGTCCAAGCGCATCTCGCCGCCCAAAAATCGATCGGCTGCAATGCGGCCCAAGACCAAATTGGCATCGGTCACGGTGGGGAGGTCTCCACCCAAGCCATAGCAGGCGGGCCCGGGTTGAGCGCCGGCACTTTGAGGGCCCACTTGGAGTGCTCCTGAGGGGTCCACTTTGGCGATGCTTCCTCCCCCTGTGCCGACTTCAAAGACATCGACCATGGGGATTTGAACGGGCAAGGCTTGGTTGTAGCCACCGACCAACGCGGCACTCGTGGTGAGCACCTCGCCTTGGTAGATGACGCCTGCTTTGGCGGTGGTGCCACCCATGTCAAAAGCCACCGCGTTGTCCAGCCCAAGCTCACGGCACAGTGCTTGTGCACCCACCACCCCAGCAGCCGGTCCGGACTCGAGCATGCGAATGCATTCTTGTTGGGCCTGGGCCGACTCATAAAGACCCCCAGTCGACTGCACAATTAAAAAAGAACCTTTGAAGCCATCGTCACGGATGTGCTCGGTGATTTCGGCCACATAGTCGCTCACCTTGGGTCCAATGTAGGCGTTGGCCACCACGGTGGAGCAGCGTTCAAACTCACGGTACTCCTGAGAGAGTTCATGCGAGGCGCTCACAAAACAGTTGGGCATCCTTTCTCGCACGATCGCCTTCACGCGCTGTTCGTGGCTTGGGTTTCGATAGCAGTGAAAAAGCAAGATGGCAACCGCTTGAACCTTCTCTTCAATCATTTGGTCGCACAAAGCATGAACGGCCGCTTCATCCAAGGGCAGATGAACGTCTCCATCGGCGGTGATTCGCTCGGGCACTTCAAAGCGCAGTGCGCGCTCAATCAAGGGCACGTGTTTGTGAAAAAATAAGTTGTAGGCATCGGGTCGGTTGATGCGCCCGATTTCATAAATGTCTTTGAAGCCTTGGGTGATCAAGAGCGCAGTGCGCGCGCCAGTTCGCTCAAGCATGGTGTTGATGGCGACCGTGGAGCCATGGAGAAACAAGGAGGAGCTGGCAAAGTCGGTGCCCGCTTTGCTGACACCTTGAGAGATGCCATTCACGAGTTTTTGTGGGGTGGAGAGAGTTTTGCCCAGAAGAAGGCGAGAGGTTTTTTCATCAAAAGCGGCCACATCGGTGAAGGTGCCACCAATGTCTGCAGCGATTCGTGTGGGCAATGCGTGTTTCACAAAAAGGGTGTCCTGGTGGGTCAAAAAAAGAAGAAGCAAAAACAAACAGATCTGCAATGAAAAGCGCAGAGAAAAGCAAAAAAACAAAAACGAAAAGCAAAAACGAAAAGCAAAAACGAAAAGCAAAAAAAGATCAGAAAAGAAAAATGCAAACCCATTATCTTTCCCGAGTCACCCTTTAACTAGGGGAATTGTGCTATTGAAGTTTTTCTAAATTTGTAATAGTGTTGTGCGGTGCTTGTGCATTCAGGCTCAAGCTAGGCCGCATGAGCTTGCTGCAGTGACTCGAGCGTCTGACTCAAGTCTTTCAAGAGGCCGATGGCCAAGGGTCTCGAGGGCGTTTGTGTCGCCATCGCTTTGAGAAAAGAAGCCACACTGGCACTTTGTCCCTTTTGGTAGTCGGTGTGCTGGGCAAGCCATTGTGTAAATTCGCTGTCATGCTGGTACTTGTCATGCAAATAGTCCATGACATTGAGCTCCAAGTCACTGACCGCAAGTCCGGGCATCTCACCGCTGCACTGGCATCCCAAGCCCATGCCAAGATGGATTTGGGAGATTCGACCCCAAAGGCCCAAGAGTTGTACGCTCCACAGGGTTGGGTTGATTTTTTTGGGGATGGTTAATTTCATGACAGGAATACTGTACCTGATCTTGACGCAGTACTTGGCAAGTTCTTGACCCTTTATGCACAAGGCACGAGATCTTCAAGCTCAGGCAATCCCTCATTGTCCAGTCATAAAAGAAATTTATACTGGTCTCATTCTATAAAAAGCATATTCATGACAGACGAACATCGCGCAAAAAGCGCCAATGGTGACGACAGTGACACAGTTTTTCAGAGCTCGCAAAGCGCTGAAGTTTTGGTGGTGGGTGCAGGACCTGTGGGGCTGGCCTTGGCTGGGGATTTGGCTTGGCGAGGTCACTCAGTGATTTTGCTGGAAAAGAGTGACGGCTCGATTTTTCAGCCGAAAATGGATTTGGTGGGCATTCGAACCATGGAGTTTTGTCGCAAGTGGGGCATTGTGGCCGATGTCGAAGCGACGGCTTACGATCGCGAGTATCCCCAAGACAATGTCTATCTCACCACGTTGAAGGGCCATGAGTTGGGCCGCCAACCCATGCCCAGCATGAACGCGGAGCTCGCACCCCCTGAGAGTCCACAAAAAAGAGAGCGTTGTCCGCAAAACTTTTTTGACCCGGTGCTGCAAAAATTCGCCCGCTCGCAAGCTGGGCTTGTGACCTATTATCAAACCGAGTTGATCGAGTTTGTGCAAAGTTCCGACGCGGTGAGCTCTACCGTCAAAGACATGAAAACAGGTGAGATGCGCACTGTGGTGACACCCTATTTGGTGGCCTGCGATGGTGGCAAGAGTGCTGTGCGCGAGTCTTTGGGGATAGCGATGAAGGGCCGCGGGCTGCTCACCTATACGACCAATGTGATTTTCAAGTGCGCCAATTTCAATGCGTTGCACGACAAAGCCCCTGGATACCGCTACATGTTTGTGGGTCCCACTGGGACTTGGGCCACCATCGTGGCGATCAATGGCCGGGACCACTGGCGCATGTCCATCATTGGCAATGCACAAGAAAAGACCAACTATACCCACGACGAGCTCAAAGCGTTGGCCCACCGCGCCTTGGGCGCCCCCTTTGAGATGGAGATCTTGAGCGTGCTGCCCTGGCAGCGCGCTGAGTTGGTGGCCGAGTCGTATGGCCAAGGCCGGGTGTTTTTATGCGGCGACGCCTGTCACTTGACCTCACCCACCGGGGGGCTTGGCATGAACACGGGCATCGGGGATGCGGTTGACTTGTCATGGAAGCTTGGCGCCGTGTTGAGTGGCTATGCGGGCCCAGCACTTCTCAACTCCTACTTTGTGGAGCGGCAGCCGATTGCCAAACGCATCACTCAGTTTTCTACTGGTAACTTGGAAACCCTCAAAAAAGTACCCAGCTCTGCCAAGATCGAGGAGGAAGGGCCCGAAGGCGATCGTGTCCGCCTGGCCGTGGGCGAAGCGTTGTGTGAAGGACTCAAGCGGGAGTGGTTTTCACTCAACATGCACTTGGGCAACCGTTACACCAACTCCCCCATCAATGTCTATGATGAAGTCGAAAGCGCTGAGGACCAGGCCATCGAGTTC
>Ga0114964_10001501_pt1 | contig 16970 bp, 10 predicted proteins | sample C_131016_MF_Meta_FD_92638 | JGI IMG/M metagenome (GOLD analysis project Ga0114964, IMG submission 92638) | Freshwater microbial communities from Lake Croche, Canada to study carbon cycling - C_131016_MF_MetaG | ecosystem: Environmental > Aquatic > Freshwater > Lake | place: Lake Croche, Canada... | reverse complement strand
GGAGATTCTTGACACCGCACCGGACTTCGAGCTGCTTCAGACTCGTTTCGACAATGCCTCCCGCAAAGTGCTGCGACTGCGCCAGAAGGTCGTCATGCCGACGCTGCCTACCGGACCCGCGCGGTGGGTGGTCGATCCCGACTTCAACCTCGATTTCCACGTGCGCCGGGTCCGGGTGCCCGAACCGGGCACGCTTCGCGAGGTACTCGATCTGGCCGAGGTCATGCTGCAGTCGCCGCTGGACATCTCCCGGCCGCTGTGGACCGCCACCCTGGTCGAGGGGCTCAAGGGTGGTAAGGCCGCCACCATGCTGCACCTCAGCCACGCCATCACCGATGGAGTCGGCGCGGCCACCATGTTCGCCGAGATCTACGACCTCCAGCGCAACCCGCCCGCCAAGCCGGACCCACCGATGCCGGTTCCGCAGGATGTCACGCCCAATGAGTTGATGCGGGAGGGCATCAATCAACTCCCGGGTGCGATCGCCGGCGGGATCGTCGACGCGGTGTCCGCGGGCCTGGGGCTTCTGGGGCGGATGGTGAGCAATCCCGGTTCGGCGGTGTTCGGTGCGATCGACTACGCCCGTTCCGGGCGAAGGATGGTGCGCCCGGCCGCCGATCCGTCGCCACTGCTGCGCGGCCGCAGTATGTCCACCCGCACCGAGGCCATCGACATGAGACTCGGTGACCTGCATCGCGCCGCCCGCGCCGGGGAGGGTTCCATCAACGACGCCTACCTGGCCGGCTTGTGCGCCGCGCTGCGGCTGTATCACGAGGCGCTCGGTGTACCGATCAACTCACTGCCGATGGCCGTCCCGGTGAACCTGCGAGTCGAGGCAGACCCGGCCGGCGGAAATCGTTTCGCTGGAGTGAACCTGGCTGCTCCGGTCGGCGTCGCCGACCCGGTGTTGCGCATCCAGAAGATCCGCAAGCAGATGATCCAGCGCCGCGAAGAGGCGGCGATCGACATGATCGGCGCCATCGCGCCGGTGCTCGCCCTGCTGCCGGATGCCGCGCTTCAGGCAGTGAGCGGCTCGGTCATCGCCTCCGACGTCCAAGCCAGCAATGTGCCCAACTACCCGGGGGATACCTACATTGGCGGCGCAAAGGTGTTGCGGCAGTACGGAATCGGACCACTTCCGGGCGTCGCAATGATGGTCGTGCTGATCTCCCGCGGTGGCTATGCGACCGTCACCGCCCGATACGACCGGGCGGCGGTCGCCCATCCCGATCTCTTCGCACAGTGTCTGCGGCACGGTTTCGACGAAGTGTTAGCCCTTGCCGGGGACCCCACGCCGCGGGTGGTCCCGGCGTCGTTTCCCGACCATCCGGAAGAATCCCAACCTGTGAACGGATCGGTGGCCCATTCATGAGCGACAAAGCATGAGCGACAAGAACAGCGCCGGGTCACGGAGCCTGCGGCTACCGGGTTCGGTGGCCGAGGTCAAGGCAAGCCCGCCCGGCCCCAAAATCGGTGCCTTCTTCGACCTTGACGGCACATTGGTCGCGGGGTTCACCGCGGTGATCCTCACCCGCGAACGGCTCCGCAACCGCGATATGGGCGTGGGCGAGCTGATCTCCATGATCGCCGCCGGACTCAACCACCAACTGGGATTGATGGAGTTCGAGCAACTCATCGGTAAGGCCACGGAGGCGTTACGGGGCCGGCCGCTCAGCGACCTGCAGCAGATCGGTGAGCGGCTGTTTGTCGAGAAGATCGAGAAGCGCATTTATCCGGAGATGCGCGATCTGGTGAACGCGCACATGGAGCGTGGGCACACGGTGGTGCTCAGTTCCTCTGCGCTGACGATTCAGGTCGAACCGGTGGCCCGGTACCTCGGTATCCCCAATACCCTCACCAACCGGTTCGAGATTGACGACGACGGAGTGCTCACCGGCAAGGTGGTCCAGCCGATTCTGTGGGGTCCGGGCAAGGCGGATGCGGTGCAGGAGTTCGCCACCGAGCACGATATCGACCTTCAGGACAGCTACTTCTATGCCGACGGCAACGAAGATGTCGCGTTGATGTACCTGGTGGGCAATCCGCGACCAACCAATCCCGGGGACAAGATGGCCGAGGTGGCACGCAAGCGCGGCTGGCCGATCCTGGAGTTCAAGAGCCGGGGCAGCGGCGGACTCCTGGGTCAGGTGCGCAGCCTGCTGGGTGTGGGATCGGTGGTTCCCGCGGCTTACTCGGCGATTGGTTGGGGCTTGCTGACCGGTAGTCGGCGGCGCGGTATCAACGTGTTCACCACAGCCTTTCCGCAATTGCTGTTGGCGATCAACGGCGTCGACCTCAATGTGGTGGGCGATGAGAACCTCACGAAGAAGCGGCCCGCGGTCTTCATCTTCAATCACCGCAACAACTTCGACCCGGTAATCGTGGGCGCACTGGTCAAGGACAACTGGACCGGCGTCGGCAAGAAGGAACTCCAGAACGACCCCGTCATGGGCACGTTGGGCAAGCTGGTCGACACGGTATTCATCGACCGTGAGGACCCCAAGGCCGCGGTCGAATCCTTAAAGCAGGCGGAGGAACTCGCTCGAAAGGGCCTCTCGGTGGTCATCGCGCCGGAGGGCACCCGACTCGACACCAGATCGGTCGGTGCATTCAAAAAGGGTCCGTTCCGGCTCGCGATGTCAGCCGGTGTGCCGATCGTGCCGATCGTGATCCGCAACGCCGAGGTGGTGTCGGCCCGGGACTCCTCAACCCTGCATCCCGGAACTGTGGATGTCGTTGTCTACCCACCGATTTCACTCGACGACTGGACGCTAGACGATCTCGTGGACCGGATCGCCGAGGTCCGCCAACTTTACGTCGACACCCTTGAGAACTGGCCGATCGGCAAGGTGCCCGACGCCGATCTCTATGCCGGAAGGGCGCCGGCCAAGAAGGCGCCCGCCAAGAAGGCTCCCGCCAAGAAGGCTCCGGCGAAGAAGGCTCCGGCGAAGAAGGCTCCGGCGAAGAAGGCTCCCGCCAAGAAGGCTCCCGCCAAGAAGGCTCCTGCGAAGAAGGTGGCAGCGAAGAAGGCCGCAGCCAAGAAGGCTCCGGTCACGAAGGCACCTGACAACACCGAACACCCGGAAGTGAAGGGCCGTCGATGAGCGCCGCCGACCATCTCGCCGACTTCAGCACCACCGATGATGCCCTGGTGCTTGCCTCGGTCTCCTCGAAGGCTGAGTTCGACCTGCTCAACGATTGGCTGCAGGCCCAACGCCGGGCGCACCCCGACACCAAGGTGGAAGTGCTGCGGCTGCCGCACGACGACGCTCCGCCCCTGGTGGTGAATGAGCTTGTCGCACAACTCAATGCGGGCGAGGACCGAACTGTCGTTCCGGTGCGGGTGTTCTGGGTTCCGGGTGGCCTGCCCACCCGGGTCAAGCTGGTCGGTCTGATCTCCGGTCGGGACACTTACCGGCCGCCGGAAATGCTTCAGCGCGCCATCCTTCGCAAGGATCCCTCTCGCGCCCGCATCGTGGCCGGGGAGCCGGCCAAGGTTTCCGAACTGCGCCAGCAGTGGCGGGAGAACACCGTCGGCGACACCCCGCAGGATTTCGCCAAGTTTGTGCTGCGCCGGGCAGATCTGGCCATCGAGCGGATCGAATTGCGCTTACTCGGACCGGAATACAAGTCGCCCCGACTGATCACCGACGAGCTTTTGGCATCCTCGCGATTCGTGGACGGCATGGCCGGGATTCCGGGGGCCAGTGCCGAGAAGGCCGAAGTCATGCTCGACGAACTCGCAACCGGGTGGAGCAGGTTCTCAGTCGACTCGATTCCCAATGTCGGCCGAGCCATCTTCAGTAGGGGTTTCGATCCCCGCATCGATTACGACTCACCCCAGATCGAGTCGATGCGGCGTTCCCTGGAGGACCACCCGGCGGTCTTCCTGTGGTCGCACCGGTCCTACCTCGACGGCGTCATCGTGCCGGTTGCCCTGCAGGAGAACAAGCTGCCCCCGGCGCATACGTTCGCCGGCATCAACCTGTCGTTTGGTTTCATGGGTCCGCTGATGCGCCGATCAGGCGTGATCTTCCTGCGCCGCAAGCTCGACGATCCGCTGTACAAGTATGTGCTGCGCCAATTCGTCGGTTACATCGTTCAGAAGCGCTTCAACCTCAGCTGGTCCATCGAGGGCACCCGGTCGCGAACCGGAAAGATGTTGCCGCCCAAGCTTGGTCTGCTGTCCTACGTTGCCGACGCCTACCTGGACGGCCGCAGCGAGGACATTCTGATGCAGCCGACATCGATCAGCTTCGATCAACTCCACGAGACTGCCGAGTACGCGGCGTACGCCCGGGGCGGGGAGAAAATCCCCGAGGGCGCTCAGTGGCTGTTCAACTTCATCAAGGCGCAGGGTGAGCGCAACTACGGGAAAATCTACGTCCGATTCCCGGAGGCGGTGTCCATGCGCCAGTACCTGGGTGAGCCGGATGGGCCGATCGCGCAGGATCCGGCCGCCAAGCGCCTCGCGATGCAGAAGATGGCGATCGAGGTGTCCTGGCGCATCCTGCGGGCGACTCCCATCAACGCCACCGCACTGGCGTCGGCGGTGCTGCTGGGCACCCGCGGTCGGGCGTTGACCCTGCGGCAGTTACACCACACCCTGCAGGATTCGCTGGACTACCTGGAGCGCAAGAAGACCCCGATGACCAATAGCGCATTGCGGTTGCACTCGACCGACGGTGTGCGCGCCGCCGTCGACGCTCTGTCGGGCGGGCATCCGGTGACCCGGGTCGACGGCGGCCACGAGCCGGTGTGGAAGATCGACCCCGACCGCGAACTTGAGGCGGCGTTCTATCGCAACTCCCTGATCCATGCTTTCTTGGAAACCTCAATTGTCGAGCTGGCGCTGGTGCACGCGGCCCGGGCAGCCGAGGGTGAGCGGGTGGATGCGTTCTGGGCTCAGGCGATGCGGTTGCGCTCGCTGCTGAAGTTCGATTTCTACTTCGCCCCCTCTGCCACCTTCCGGGAGAACATCGCCGAGGAACTCACCTGGAATCAGGATTGGGAGTCTCAACTCGACGCCGGCCCGGAAGCCGTCGACGCGCTGCTGAGGGCCAAGCGACCGTTGATGGCCGATGCGATGCTGCGGCCCTTTTTCGAGGCATACGAGATCGTCGCCGACGTGTTGTGTGATGCGCCGGCCGACATCGGTGACAAGGAACTCACCCAATTGGCGCTGGGGGTGGGCAACCAGTACGCCGCGCAGGGCCTGGTGAGCAACGCCGAGTCGGTCTCGGCCCTGTTGTTCGCGACCGCCCGGCAGGTCGCCGCGGATCAGAAACTGCTCGAGCCCTCGACAGACCTGCGGGAGCGCCGACGCGCGTACCTGAGTGAACTTCGCGACATCATCGCCGACATGGAGCGCATCTATCAGCTCTCCAGAGACCAGTTCTATGCCCGCGAGCGCGGGTAGCGGTCGGGATCCCGCCTACGCTGAACCGGTGACGTCAACTGTTGCTCCGGTAACCCGGGTGGTGTGGCCGGCACTCACTGCGGTTGCCGTGCTCGCCGGTGTGATCGCCGCCGGTATCGGGGCACTGGCGCTTGCCGATGCGCTCACCGCGACGGGCCTGCCCGATCCCGGCCCGGTGACAACGCTGGGTCTACCGTTCGTGCGGGCCGCCGGTGAGATCGCCGCGGTGATCGCGGTGGGCGGGTTCATGTTCGCGGCGTTCTTCACTCCACCCCAGGACACCGGCGTGCTGGACGTCGCCGGATACCGGTCGCTGCGGTTGGCTGCCGTCGCGTCCGGAATCTGGACCGCGTGCGCGGCACTGCTTGTGCCCCTGACGATCTCCGACGTGTCCGGCATCCCCCTGCGTGATCAGGTGAACCCCGTGGCGATCTGGCACGTCGCCGGCCTGGTGGACACCGCCTCGGCCTGGCGCTGGACCGCCCTGCTGGCTCTGGTGGTCACGGTGGCGGGCCGGATGGTGCTGCGCTGGTCGTGGACACCGATGCTGTTCGCCGGAGCGTTGGTGACGCTGGTGCCGATTGCGCTGACCGGGCACTCCTCGGCGGGCGGGTCGCACGATCTGGCCACCAACAGCATGCTGATTCATCTGTCCGCAGGTTCGGTGTGGGCCGGGGGACTGCTGGCTCTGCTGGCCCACGCGATGCGTGGCGGCGAGTACGCCGACGTGGCGGCACGACGGTTCTCCGCCGTCGCACTCTGGTGCTTCCTCGGGATGGCCGCATCCGGGATCGTCAACGCGGCTGTCCGGATCCCGCTCGCCGATCTATTCGCGACGCGCTACGGCTGGCTGGTGGTCGCCAAGGCGGTGGCGCTGTTGACCCTCGGGTTCATCGGCTGGCGTCATCGTCGGGGCGGGGTGTCGGCGTTGCAGTCCGATCCTCGCGCGATTGCCGTGTTGATCCGGCTGGCGATGGTCGAGGCACTGGTATTCGGTGTCACATTCGGTATTGCGGTTGGACTCGGCCGCACGCCGCCGCCTGCCCCGGCGGTTCTCAACCCGTCGCCTGTTGAAGTCGCCCTCGGTTATGACCTGGCCGGGCCGCCCACGGTGGCGCGCATTGTGTTGGATTGGCGTTTCGATCTGATATTCGGCACTGCCGCACTCGTTTTCGCCGCCGTGTATGTCGCCGGGGTGATCCGGCTGCGCCGTCGTGGCGACCACTGGCCCGCGGGTCGCACGGTCGCGTGGTTGCTCGGTTGCGCGGTGTTGCTGTTCGCCACGTCGTCGGGTCTGGGTCGCTACATGCCGGCCATGTTCAGTGTGCACATGGCGGGCCACATGCTGCTGTCGATGCTGACCCCGATTCTGCTGGCGCTGGGGGCGCCGACCACGCTGGCATTGCGCGCCCTGCCCACCGCGGGCAAAGGCAACCCGCCCGGCCCGCGGGAGTGGTTGCTGGCCGGCTTGCACGGCAAAGCGTCTCGGTTCTTCAGCCATCCGGTGGTGGCCACCGTGATGTTCGTCGCCGGGTTCTATGCGCTGTACTTCGGCGGTATCTTCGACGCCGCGGCCGGTCATCACGGCGCACACCTGCTGATGAACGTCCATTTCCTGCTCACGGGTTACCTCTTCTACTGGGCGGTGATCGGCATCGATCCCACTCCCCGGGCGATCCCGCCGATCGGCAAGATCGGGATGGTATTCGCCACGCTTCCGCTACACGCATTCTTCGGTGTCGTGCTGATGGGCATGAGCGTCGTCCTGGGCGCGAGTTTCTACCGTTCGCTCCAATTGCCATGGCATACAGACCTTCTCGGCGATCAGCATCTCGGCGGCTCGATCGCCTGGGCGGCGGGTGAGATACCCCTCGTGGTGGTGCTGCTGGCACTTCTCATTCAGTGGCAGCGCAGCGACCGGCGCACATCCACCCGCACGGACCGCGCGGCAGAACGCGACGACCACGCCGAGATGGCCGCCTACAACGCGATGCTTGCCGAGTTGGCCCGCCGCGACAACGTCAACCGCTGAGGTTCTCCCCAGCCCGCGGTTGATCCACAGCTGTGACGGTCTCAACGTCTGAACGTGTTCGTCTCGTCGGTACCGGCGCGCCCAATGGAGTCGCTCATCCGCATTCACGAGAGGACACCCACATCATGTTCGAGACACCGATCACCGTCGTTGGCCGCATCGTCACCGACCTGCGCCGCCGCGTCGTCGCCGACCAGGAGGTGATCAGCTTCCGGGTCGCCAGCAACTCGCGTCGTCGCACCGCTGATGGCGCCTGGGAGCCAGGAAACACCCTGTACGTCACGGTCAACTGCTGGGGAAAACTGGTCACCGGAGTCGGGGCCGGCCTGTACAAGGGTGCCTCGGTGATTGCTGTCGGCACCGTGCACACCAGCGAGTACGAGGACCGCGACGGGGTCAAGCGGTCATCGCTGGACATGCGTGCCACCGCGGTCGGTCCGGACCTCGCCCGGGTGATCGCTCGGATCGAACAGCCGGCCCAGCCCCAGAAATCCCCACGGCCCGACGCCGACGGCGATACCTCCGAGGATCAGGTCGGCGGCGATGATGCCGGGGCGCAGGACCGCGTCGATGACGACTCTCAGGCACTGGCGCTGGGGGCGCCTGCCTAGGATGGCCCAATGGCCGAATTCATCTACACCATGCGCAAGGTCCGCAAGGCGCACGGCGACAAGGTGGTCCTTGACGACGTCACGCTCAGCTTCCTACCGGGAGCCAAGATCGGCGTCGTGGGCCCCAACGGGGCCGGCAAGTCGAGTGTTCTTCGCATCATGGCCGGACTCGACCATGCGAACAACGGCGATGCCTTCCTGGCGCCCGGCGCGACCGTCGGGATCCTGGAGCAGGAACCGCAGCTCAACGAAGAGAAGACGGTTCGCGGAAATGTGGAGGAGGGGCTCGGCGAGATCAAGGTGAAGCTTGACCGCTTCAACGAAGTCGCGGAGCTCATGGCCACCGATTACACCGACGAACTCATGGCGGAGATGGGCGAGTTGCAGGAGGAACTCGACCATGCCGACGCCTGGGATATGGACTCCCAGCTGGAACAGGCGATGGATGCACTCCGGTGTCCGCCGCCCGATGAGCCGGTCACCCGCCTGTCCGGCGGTGAGCGGCGACGCGTGGCGCTGTGCAAATTGCTGCTGAGCAAGCCGGATCTGCTGCTACTCGACGAGCCCACCAACCACCTCGACGCCGAGAGTGTCCAATGGCTCGAACAGCACCTCGCCGATTACAAGGGCGCCATTCTGGCCGTCACCCACGACCGCTACTTCCTCGACAACGTCGCCGAGTGGATCCTCGAGCTCGACCGTGGTCGGGCCTACCCGTACGAGGGCAACTACTCCACCTACCTGGAGAAGAAGGCCGAACGCCTCGAGGTGTCCGGCAAGAAGGACCAGAAGCTGCAGCGGCGGCTCAAAGAGGAATTGGCCTGGGTTCGGTCCGGCGCCAAAGCGCGCCAGGCTAAGAGCAAGTCGCGCCTGGCACGCTATGAGGAGATGGCGGCCGAAGCCGAGAAGACCCGCAAGCTCGACTTCGAGGAGATCCAGATCCCGGTTGGTCCGCGACTGGGCAGCATCGTGGTCGAGGTCGAGCACCTCGATAAGGGTTATGACAGTCGCATCCTGATCAAAGATCTGTCATTCACGTTGCCCCGCAACGGGATTGTCGGAGTAATCGGCCCCAACGGTGTCGGCAAGACCACCCTGTTCAAAACCATCGTCGGATTGGAAAAACCGGACAGCGGCACCGTGCGGGTCGGAGACACCGTCAAGCTCAGCTACGTCGATCAATCCCGAGCCGGTATCGACCCGAAGAAGAATGTGTGGGAGGTGGTCTCCGACGGGCTCGACTTCATCCAGGTCGGTCAGAACGAGATCCCGTCCCGGGCATACGTGTCGGCCTTCGGGTTCAAAGGCCCCGATCAACAGAAGCCGGCCGGAGTGCTCTCCGGCGGTGAACGCAACCGGCTCAACCTGGCGCTGACCCTCAAGGAGGGCGGCAACCTGTTGCTGCTCGACGAACCCACCAACGATCTCGACGTGGAAACCCTCGGGTCGTTGGAGAACGCGCTGGAGCAGTTCCCGGGGTGCGCGGTGGTGATCTCCCACGACCGCTGGTTCCTGGACCGCACCTGCACACACATCCTCGCCTGGGAGGGTGACGCCAGCAACGACGCGAAATGGTTCTGGTTTGAGGGCAACTTCGGGGCCTATGAGGAGAACAAACTCGAAAGGCTCGGCGCAGAGGCCGCCCGGCCGCACCGGGTTACCCATCGCAGGCTCACGCGCGACTAACGATCTGGAGTGACCAGGGTATGACGGCTGACCGCACCATCGCCGAGGCATACGAGGCTACTTACCGCGGTCCGCACCCCGGTGCCGCCACCGATGGCAACGAAGCGGGTGGGCTCGATATTTCGGTGCTGCCCGCCCTGATCGCCGCACACCGCGATCTCGCGCGACACCGCCGGGCAGGGGAGACCCTGGTCGGGGTCGTCGCCGCCGACGAACCCGGCGGTTTCGGACCCGCGTTGCTCATCGTCACCGATCAGGCCACCATGCTGATGGACTCGGTGACGGTCCTGCTGCACCGCCTGGGTGTGGCCTATGTCGCGTTGATGCATCCCTGCCTGAGGGTGCGCCGTGACGCCGATGGTGTCCTGCTGGACGTCTCGGTCGCCGGTGATCCGCCGGGTGATTCCGAACCCGGCGTCGTGAATGAGTCCTGGATCCACGTTCACTTGGCGACCACGGTCAACCGCACGGCGCTGACCGAGGTGGTGCGACTGCTTCCAATGGTGATCTCCGATGCCAGGCAGGTGGCGCAGGACTCCGCGGCCCTGTCCGCCGCTCTGCAGGGTCTGGCCGCCGATATCGACGCCGACGCCGGCGGTCGGTTCGCCAGTCCGGAGCGCGCCGACGTAGCTGACCTGATGCGGTGGCTCGGCGATGGCAACTTCGTGATTCTCGGGGCTCAGCGCTGCATGGTTGCCGACGGCCACGCCGTCGCCGATGAGGCCAGCCGGCTGGGTGTGGCACGGCTGCGCACCGAGGTGCTGCCCGAACTCAGCGACTCTGGTGAACTGCTGGTGCTGGCTCAGGCCACGATGCCGAGTTTTCTGCGCTACGGCGCCTACCCCTACATCGTCGTGGTGCGCGAGGAGCCCGGGAATGAACCCGGCGGGCAAGTCATCGAGCACCGGTTCGTCGGACTGTTCACCGCTGCGGCGATGAATGCCAATGTGCTCGATATTCCTCTGATAGCGCGGCGGGTCCACGAGGCACTGGCGATGTCCGCCGATGACCCAAGCCACCCCGGGCAGTTGATGCTCGACGTCATCCAGACGATTCCCCGATCGGAATTGTTCACGCTGAGCGCCGAGCAGCTACTGGACATGGCCAGCGCAGTGATCGAACTCGGCTCGCGGCGGCGCGCATTGTTATTCCTCCGCGCCGATCGGCTTGGCCACTTCTTCTCCTGCCTGGTGTATCTGCCGCGCGATCGGTACACCACCGCCGTCCGGCTGGCCATGCAGGACATCCTGATTCGTGAGTTCGGTGGCGCAAGTATCGACTATGCGGCGCGAGTCAGCGAATCACCCTGGGCGGTAGTGCATTTCACGGTGCTGCTACCCGAGTCACCCGACCGTCGCCCAATCGACACCTCCGAAGCGAACCGGCTACGGATCCAAGATCTACTCACCGCTGCTACCCGCACCTGGGCCGATCAGCTACTGGGGTCCACCGGGCCGGTCGACGCCGCCGTGGCGGAGTACTACGCCGGGTCGCTGCCCGAGGAGTTCAAGCAGGCGGTCACGCCGGCCGAGGCAATCACCGATATCGCCATCATCGAGGCCTTGCATCGGGATTCGGTGACACTGCAACTGGAGCCCGGCGATATCGGCGACGCGGCGTTTCTGACCTGGTACCTCGGTGGCTCGTCGGCATCGCTGAGCCAGTTGCTGCCGATGCTGCAGTGCATGGGAGTGGAGGTCCTTGAGGAACGTCCATTCAGCGTGACGAGGCCTGACGGACTTGCGGTGCGCGTTTACCAGTTCCGGATCCGACTCGGCACAGGGGTTGCGGAGTCCGCGACTCGCCGGGGGTGGGACGACACCGCGGCGCGCTTCACCGATGCCGTCACCGCCATTTGGCACGGCCATGGCGAGGTGGACCGGTTCAACGAACTGGTGCTGCAGGCCGGCCTGACCTGGCAGCAGGTGATGGTGCTGCGGGCCTACGCCAAGTACCTGCGGCAGGCCGGCTTCCCGTATAGCCAGTCCCGCATCGAGTCGGTGCTCATCGAGCACACCTCGACGGCACGGGCGCTGGTCGGCTTGTTCGAGGCGATGCTCGACCCTGACTCGGCCGCCCGCGGGCTTGACGCCACAGCGGCGGCGCGCGCTGTCGCCGCCGATATCGACGCGCTCACCAGTCTCGACACCGACCGCGTGCTGCGAGCCTTCGCCTCGATGATCGAGGCGACGTTACGCACCAACTACTTCGTCACCGACCCGGGTTCGGCCCGGTTCTGCAATGCGTTGTCGATCAAGGTCAATTCGGAACTCATCACCGAATTACCCCTGCCCAGGCCGAAATTCGAGATCTTCGTCTACTCGCCCCGGGTCGAGGGTGTGCATTTGCGTTTCGGTCCGGTGTCGCGCGGCGGGCTGCGCTGGAGTGATCGCCGGGAGGACTTCCGCACCGAGGTCTTGGGCTTGGTGAAGGCACAGGCGGTCAAGAACGCCGTGATCGTTCCGGTCGGCGCCAAGGGCGGGTTCGTGGTCAAGGCTCCGCCCACCCCGACCGGCGACGCCGCGGCGGACCGGGAAGCGTCCCGCGAGGAGGGCGTCGCCTGTTATCGGTTGTTTGTCGCCGGTCTACTGGATGTGACCGACAACATCGATCGAGCCAGCGGACGCGTGGTGCCGCCGTCGCGGGTGGTGCGTCGTGACGGTGACGATGCGTACCTTGTGGTCGCCGCCGACAAGGGCACCGCCACGTTCTCCGATATCGCCAACGATGTGGCGAACTCGTACGGCTTCTGGCTGGGCGACGCGTTCGCCTCGGGTGGTTCGGTGGGTTACGACCACAAGGTCATGGGGATCACTGCCAAAGGTGCGTGGGAGTCGGTTCGGCGGCACTTTCGTGAGATGGGTACCGACACCCAGGCCGAGGACTTCACCGTCGCCGGCGTCGGCGATATGAGCGGCGATGTGTTCGGCAATGGCATGCTCCTGTCGCAGCACATCCGACTTCTCGCGGCCTTCGACCATCGCCACATCTTCATCGACCCCGCTCCGGACGCGGCGCGATCGTTCGCCGAGCGGCGCCGGCTCTTCGACTTACCGCGCTCTAGTTGGGAGGACTACGACCCGAGCCTGATCAGTGCCGGCGGCGGTGTCTTCAGCAGGCAGCAGAAGTCGGTCCCGATCAGCGAACAGATGCGTGCGGTGCTCGGTGTCGGTGACGACGTAACCGAGCTGACCCCGCCCGAGTGCATCCGCGCCATCCTGCGCGCCCCGGTGGACCTGTTGTTCAATGGGGGCATCGGGACCTATATCAAGGCCGAGTCCGAGTCCGACGCCGCGGTGGGCGATCGTGCGAACGACACCGTCCGGGTGAACGCGAATCAGTTGCGCGCCAAGGTGATCGGGGAGGGTGGCAACCTCGGCGTGACATCCCTCGGGCGTATCGAGTTCGACCTCTGCGGCGGTCGGATCAATACCGATGCGTTGGACAACTCCGCCGGCGTGGACTGCTCCGACCACGAGGTGAATATCAAGATCCTGGTCGACTCCCTGGTCAATGCGTCGCGGATTGATCCCGGCGAGCGCAGTGCACTATTGGCCTCGATGACGGACGAGGTGAGCCGACTGGTGCTCACCGACAACAGCGACCAGAACGACCTGATGGGTACCAGTCGCTCCAACGCCCCGGCACTGCTGAATGTTCATGCCCGTCAGATCCGCGAACTCGAGGAACTCCGCGGGCTTAACCGCGAACTCGAGGCGCTGCCGAGCGACAAGGAGATCGCCCGCCGTCAACAGGCTGGTCTCGGATTGACCTCACCGGAACTTGCCACCCTGATGGCCCACGTCAAGCTCGCCCTCAAGGAGCAGGTGCTGGCCAGCGACCTTCCCGATCAGGAGGCGTTCGCGGCCCGGTTGCCGCAGTACTTCCCGGCGCAGTTGCGCGACAACTTCGTGCCCGAGATCCGCAACCACCAACTGCGGCGCGAGATCATCGCCACCATGGTGGTCAACGATGTCGTCGACACCGGCGGCATCACGTTCGCCTACCGGGTTACCGAGGATCTCGGTGTCGGTTACGTCGATGCGGTGCGAGCCTTCGCGGCCTGCGACGCGATCTTCGGTATCGGCCGGACCTGGCGGCACATCCGCGCGTCGGCCGAACAGCACGCCGTCGCGGTCACCGTCACCGACCGGATGACGCTGGATCTGCGTCGACTTCTGGACCGCGCCTCGCGGTGGCTGCTGAACTATCGACCCCAGCCGCTTGCCGTGGGTGCGGAGATCAACCGCTTCGCCGCGGGCGTCGCCGAACTGGCACCGCGGATGCCGGAGTGGCTGCGCGGCGACGATCGCGCCATCGTCGCCAGGGAAGCCGGTGAGTTCGCCGCCGGCGGGGTGCCCCCGGACCTCGGCTATGCCGTGGCCTCCGGCCTGTACCAGTACAGCCTGCTGGACGTAATCGACATCGCCGACATTGTCGAGCGCGATCAGGCCGAGGTGGCCGATACCTATTTCGCGCTGATGGACTATCTGGGTACCGACGGACTGCTGACCGCGGTATCCGGCCTGCCACGCGACGATCGCTGGCATGCGCTGGCCAGACTGGCGATTCGCGATGACATCTACGGTTCGCTTCGCGCCCTGTGCTTCGATGTGCTCGCCGCGGGGGAGACCGACGAGAGCGGACCGGACAAGATCGCTGAATGGGAGCACAGCAACGGCTCCCGGGTACAGCGGGCGCGTCGGACGCTGGCCGAGGTCTACGCCCATGATGCCCGCGACCTCGCCACCCTGTCGGTGGCGGCGCGGCAGATCCGCAGCATGACCCGAACGACGGGAACCGGAACCAGTGGTTGAGCGAGTGAGTGCGGGGTTCACCACCGGCGTGCGGGTGCGCTGGTCGGATATCGATATGTATCAGCACATCAATCACGCCACGATGGTGACGATCCTGGAGGAGGCTCGGGTGGACTTCCTGCGCGATCCTTTCGCCGATGATGTCTCGACCATCGGGCTGTTGATCCATGAGGTGCAGGTGCTCTACAAAGGTCAACTGCGACTTGCTGATTCGCCTCTTCAGGTGACGATGTGGACCAAGCGGCTTCGGGCGGTCGACTTCACCCTTGGCTATGAGGTGCGGGCAGTCGGAGCCGATCCGGACTCGAAACCTGCGGTGATCGCCGAGACCCAACTGGCGGCCGTGCATATCGAGGAGCAGCGACTGGTTCGGCTTTCGCCTGTGCATCGGGAGTATCTGCAGCGTTGGCTGCGATGAACCAATCGGCCGTCGTCGGTTCCGAGCGCGGAGTCTGGATCCCCGACGTTGCTCAGCGCAATGATCTCGCCGTATTCGCCGATCGGGCGCGTCGGCTTGATGACGCCGCGGTGATCCGGCTTCGCACCCGCGCTGATGGTTTGGTAGGGGCGTGGGTTGTCACCGGGTTCGACGTGGTAGCCGCACGGGTGGTGGCGGGACGTATCCGGCCGGCCGACTTGTCCTGCGCCGCAGATCAATTGGTGGCGGGGTTAGCCCGCGCCGACGATTCCGGTCATGCAGATCCGGGCTTCCCGATGGACTCCGGATGGCGTGGCGCGCTTCCGCCGGAAACCGGGTTCATCCACCTCGACGACGTCCCGGTCCCGGTGATCGTCGAACTTGCCCGGCGTGGGGCCGACCTTGCCCTTGAACACGGCAGTGCCCATGGACCGCCGGCGTCACTGATGGATCAGGAGGTGCTGCAGGTCGGTGCGGGACCATCGGCTGTCGGCGTTCCGATGCGGTGTGTGTTGGCGCTCGCGGCGATGCGCTTCCTGCCTGAGACCGGCGGCTACGGCACCGACGGACATGACACGGACGTTGTGCGCGTTCGGGTGATGCCGGCGTGGCTGCGGATCGACGCTCGCTTCGGGTCGGTATTCCGCCGCCGTGGTGACCCAGCCCTGGTGCTGCGCTGAGCCTGCCTTTAGAACCCTGAATTGACCATCGCCTGGGCGGCCATCTCCAGGTAGCCGAGCAGTTCGGCGCGATGCTCGTCGTCGAGGGTGGCGGAGTCCACCGAGGCCACCGCGGTGTGCATGCAGCGCAGCCAGGCGTCGCGCTCGATGAAACCGATCCGGTACGGGGCGTGCCGCATCCGCAGCCTCGGATGACCGCGCTGATCGGAGTAGGTCCGGGGGCCGCCCCAGTACTGCTCGAGGAACATCCGCAACCGGTCCTCGGCGGCCGTCAGATCATCATCGGGATACAGCGGCCGCAGCACCTCGTCCTCGCTGACCAACTCGTAGAAACGGGCGACGATGGTGCGGAACGTCGCCGCGCCCCCTACCGCGTCGTAAAAGGTCTGCGAGGTCTCGGCCACGGGTCCATCTTGGTGCATCGGCTGGCGCGCGCGTGAACACGGTGCAAATACGCGTGCGATCGGCGCCGATCCATGGTGCACTGGTCTCGGAGGAAGCATGGCGCAGCGCAAACGCAACCGCGGTCCCCGTGCCGCGGCGGGCCCGGTCGGGCCCACGTCAGGTCCTGCCCTACGCGGTTCTGGCCTACACGGTTCTGGCCTACACAGTGTCGACACCCCGCCGCCGTCGGAGGCTTCCGTCTGGGGCCGACGCCGCGTACTGCTGCTGAATTCCACCTACGAGCCGCTGACCGCGCTCCCCATCCGCCGGGCGGTGGTCATGGTGCTGTGCGGCAAGGCCGACGTGGTGCACGACGATCCGTCCGGACCGGTCATCCACTCGGCTACCCGGGCGATCGGGGTGCCCTCGGTCATCCGGCTGCGAACCTATGTCCGGGTGCCGTACCGGGCCCGGATCCCGATGACTCGCGCGGCGCTGATGCATCGGGACCGGTTCCGCTGCGCTTACTGCGGCGGCAAGGCCGACACGGTCGACCATGTGGTGCCCCGCAGCCGTGGCGGCGAGCATTCCTGGGAGAACTGTGTGGCGGCCTGCTCGGGGTGTAACCACCGCAAGGCCGACAAGTTGCTCAGCGAGTTGGGCTGGACGCTGAGACTGGTTCCCACGCCGCCGAAGGGCCAGCACTGGCGGCTGCTGTGTGCAGTCAAGGAACTCGACCCGTCATGGGTGCGCTATCTCGACGAAGGCGCCGCCTGACAACAGCGCCGGTGCGGATGCGGCCGGTGCGGATGCGGCCTAACGCTTCGCTACGGCCGGTGCGATACGGTTTGGGGCGTGAATGCCGGAGTGTTACTCGTCGTACCGTTGCTTGAGTTGCTAGGACCTTTTGTCTTAACCTCCAT
>Ga0114964_10001500_pt1 | contig 16973 bp, 3 predicted proteins | sample C_131016_MF_Meta_FD_92638 | JGI IMG/M metagenome (GOLD analysis project Ga0114964, IMG submission 92638) | Freshwater microbial communities from Lake Croche, Canada to study carbon cycling - C_131016_MF_MetaG | ecosystem: Environmental > Aquatic > Freshwater > Lake | place: Lake Croche, Canada... | reverse complement strand
CTCACATGGTATGCTGCGGCGGGAGTCTTTACGCAAGGCAACGGTGTGGCCGGCAATCCGAGAATCGGTGCGGTCGTATGCGACAGTCAAGTCGCCCTATCCGATTCTCTTGATGTCGTGAGTGATACCTATTACAATACGGGATATACCAACTTTTCGGCTACGATTCAGGCGCAATAGTAAGTTATCGATTACGTTTTTCCGATGGAGTAGATGCTATACTAACATGGGCACAAGTTAAAGGATATCCCAATGGTATTGCCTCCTTTCAATATATCGGTCCGATAAACACGAGACCGTCATCTGTACAAGTATTTGCTACCAATACATATGGAGAAAGTCCTGGAAGCGTGATATTATATTGGTAATACCCCCTCCTGTACCTCATTATTCTGTTGTATTTCTATCACAATAGAATAACGTTACAGTAGAGAGAATGTCGTCAGGTGACTTCAGTAAATTGGTCCTTCGAAAGACCGTTTCCATCAATCCCTCTACAGGAGGGCATGTATCATCAGGATATGTATTTACGGTGGGCGCCGACGGTACACAAAACTGGTCCAATAACATCAGTATTAATAATGGTACTTTTTCTACCCTTACTGGAAATACAGTTAACACCCCTTACATATATGGTTCCACTGTAAATGTATCCACCTATCTCTTCTCTACCTTGAGTGGACCAGGAATTGCAGTCACTTCTACATTTGCTACATCCGGATTAACCGCAATTACACTACTGGGAAGCTCCATTACCAGCTCCTATCTTCCTGTTCTATCTAGCATCACTACCTCTACCCTTCGTGGTAATACCCTTACTACGTCTGATGCAAGAGGTTCAACCCTATCCATTTCTACGATTGCTGCTTCCTCCGTCAATGTTTCTAGTATTCAAGGATCGACTGTAATAACCAGCTCATTCAATGGTCTCTCTACGGTTACTACGTCTACCTTACTAACAAATGTACTACTCGGCTCAACCATCATTGGTACCAATCTTAGTACCAATACAGTCGCATTCTCATTTGGAACCTATTCCACCATCAATGCGAATACTATTTCTACCAATGTGGTGAATCTACCCCTAACCATTACTGGTTATTCCTATAGCGCATTAAGTATCAATCTGAATGTATTAAATGGAAGTACAATTACCACTTCTACATTAAGCGGCTCAACTCTTATTTATTCTAGTATACAAACGTCATCTGTATCTGTTTCTACCATGTCTTTCTCTACTGCGCTTATATCGAGTGTGGTTGGTACTTCTCTTATTACCTCCTCCCTAACAGTATCTACTCTTACTTCTGGCTCTGTGTTCGCTACCTCTACCATTCTTGGAAGTACATTAACGGCTACTGAGGTATTCTTTTCCTCTCTGGCGGTCAATGCGCTCAATCAGCCCATTATCTCAACCGCCTTGCTTCTCAGTGGAAATACATTTGGAAGTCAGACCATCGGTTCTACTGCGACCACCTCTACATTAATGACAGCAACCGCAATTTCATTAATTGGCCTTACCACACAACAGACAAAAATAACATTGATTACCGCATCAAGTCTGAATGGAATCAATGCCACGTTCTATACTACACAAGGCTCAACTCTGTTTCATTCCAGTATGAATGGAGTATCAAGTTACGCTTCTAGTATCACGGCATCTACCTTTACTGTCAATCAAGTCAGTTTTTCCTCTCTGGCCGGCAGTACCCTCAATACCAATCTAATCGGATGCTCCACCATATCAAGTAATATTGTAACAGCAAATATCATTAGAACTTCAGGATTTACTGCGTCAACCATTATTGGAACAGGACTCACGGTTTCTACCACTACCCTCTCTACCTTGTCCGCGAGTACCGTTGGATTCTCTACAATATATGGCAGCACATCCAATGTCATTTCTACATCATTTTCGTCGTTCGTTGGAAGTACAGTAACCGTTTCCACCATCACTCTACCTTCTCTTCTTACTTCTACAATGTTTGGAAGTACATTGACAATTACTGGACTAGCCGTTTCTACCTTAAATGCGAACGGTATTTCTTTTGCCACGGCTACCTCTAATCAAATCGGCATGAATGCGATCACAACCTCTACTACCGTGGGATCGACCGTGGCTCTGTCTACGTTACTGACATCCACTATCCTACTGTCTAGTATCATAGGAAGCTCAATCAATATTTCCACAACGAATGTATCTAGCTTTCTATCCAATCAAATCATTGCGTCGACTCTTTCTGGAAATACATTGACCGTCAATCAGCATAATTTTTCTACCATGATAGGAAGTACTTTTTTCGCACTTACTCTTCAAACCTCTACCCTCAGTGATTCTGCCATTACCGATAATAACTTATTCACCTCCACCCTTGTGGTTTCTACTATGACTTCAAATATTGATACCGCAACGGATATCATCGCAAGCACATTGATCGAAAGCACAGTAACCTATACAAGTATGTTTATCAACAATGCTCTTATTTCCACACTCAGTACTTCTGTTTTGACCGGTTCTAACCTGTTTGGAACGAGCACGAACATTTCAACTGAATTTGTTAGTACTCTTGCGTCGAACCAATGGAATACGACCACCCTTCTAGGAAGTACCATTATGATGGTCTCGTCTGTGTTCTCAACGGTAACCGTGCCATTTGTCAATGTGTCAACGACCATCGTGTCAACCTTATCCGCATCCACTCTTTTTGCGAGTACCATGAATGTATCCAGCGCTACTGTCTCTAGCGTATCGGTCACCTCTAGTTTCTTCTCTACTCTTAAAGCAAGCACTCTCGTTGATAATCTTGTATCATTCTCTACTGCGTCTGGCTCTCTCCTTACTACAAGTACATTAGGAGTCTCTACACTGCTAGGTTCCTCCATCTTTGGAAGTACCATGAATACATCCAGTCTATTGGTATCCACCTTGAATGCTCCTCTTACTGTCTTCTCCAGTATGCTGGGAAGCAGTATGATCATGTCTTCTGTGTCCGCCTCTACCATGGTTGTGTTAACGAATGTAAACTTTTCTACCATTCTACAAATCACAACGACTGCTGGATTAACATTGATTTCAAGTTTCAATAATAATGTGGGTATCTTCTCCACTCTGTATGGTAGTACTATTAGCATCTCCACATTAAATGTGTCCACTCTTTCTTATTCTACCCTTTCCCTCAGCACACTCTCTCTTTCTACCATTTCTCTTTCTAGTATGATTCTTAGCAACGGGTCAAGTTCTACCATTGTAGGCAGTACATTAAATGTATTCTCTACTGGTATTTCTACACTTGCCACATCAACGCTTGTCATATCTTCTCTAACAGGCTCCACCCTCTATACGTCTACGATGACCGGTTCAACTCTCGTTGTATCGTCTCTTGTCATTTCTACCCTTACATCCAATACTCTCTCTTTCTCCACCATCGCAGGAAGTACCCTTAGTGCGCAGACTGGGTTGTTTTCCACAAGCAATGGTCCCAATCTTAGCGTGTCCTCTATGATTACCTCTACTACCCTATTGAATACCCTTTCAGGAAATACCATGTTTACCACTACCTTGTCTTCCTCGACGATTGTATTGTCATCGCTTCTAGGCGTCAATGGAGCGATGAACACACTTTCCTCTCTTTCTACTACTAATACCATTACGGTGTCGACTACCTATATTTCTACGCTATCTACCATTGCGAGTACCATTAGTACGTTGTTATTATCGACGGTGTTAAATACCGCGGTTGTATCCATGAACATCAGTCTCCCCTTCTTGGGTATTGGTACTACCAATCCTGCGACTGGACTTCCTTCCAATGTCCCTAATACTCTCTTAACCTCTTACACTTCAACCAACCCAACCATTACACTTGGTAATGCGACCAATAACACGGCACTCCAACTTACCACGGCAAGCAATACAACCTATTCCACATGGGCCACCAGCGGTGATATGGTGATTCGAAATACCGCGGGCAATCTCATTTTCCAATCCGGCGGAACAGGTGGAGCGATGTACATCAATACGAGTAACAATGTTGGCATCGGTACAAATAACGCGTCCAATTTGTTAACCATCGGCACATCGGCCCTTCCCACTGGTTCAGGAACCACCAATTTGGTCGTAAATGGTAATATCGGATTGTATAACAATCGCATGTGCTTTAGCACCGTGACCAATAGTTTTAGCGATTCGATTTATAATAACAATCCGAACATGGACAATGAGGGTACCTTTAATGGGTTCAAATACAATGGAACCGCTGGACATTCTTTGAATGTTGGAACCACTCCTTCCCTATTTATCAATTCAACAGGTTCCATCGGTATTGGTACCGCTACTGTAACAGGTAAACTAAACATCTATTCTAATATTGCTCCTACTGGTACTGCTGGAGACCTCGTGATTCAACATGGTAACAACGGTGTATCCTGTATCGTGTTCCCCAATCAAGCACAAAACAATTTTGGATCGATTGCGTTTTATGATAATGTGACGGCTACTAGCTATTCAGGGTATACTGGTGCGAACTATAGTGCCTACAATTATTGGAGTGGTACTGGAACAGAAACTGCCGCATTGGTGATTGCTAATGGCACCACGAATAGCAGTACAGGTCTTAACTCAATCGTATTGAATCCAACTGGAAATGTGATTGTGGCACCACAGGGTGGATATACCTATCTTACAGGTAATGTTGGTATTGGTATTACTAATTCGTCCTATCCACTTCAAGTGACAGGTTCAGCCTATATCGGCGCAGGAGTCTATATTAATGGCAGCACGAAACAAAGTGTTACTTCAAAGCCCTATCTATCTGCGAGTGGTTCAACTGTAACGGCTGTAGCATCAGGCAGTTCTTCCACAATTGTACTAACCGCAACAGGAGACATTGGCATTGATACAGGTCGCACCTTTTGGCTATCATCCGATCGTCGTATTAAAACCAATATACAACCGATTGAAGATATCTTATCAACGATTGAAAAAATAAATATGGTTTCTTATGATTATATCGATCAAATTGCGAACTCAAAACCACACTGTTCTGCTGGTATTATCGCGCAACAAGTTAATCACGCTCTCCCTCATTCGATCACAAAAACCAAAGAGTTCATTCCTAATATCATACAAAATGCGTTCTCTTGTCAATATCATGATGAACAAACGATAGAATTGACGTTTTTGTCAGAAATAAACGCAAACGTTGGAGATGTTGTTCGATATTTTGTATATAAATCAAAAGATGACGCTACGGAATATAAGAATACGATATCCTATATATCAAACGATAATAAAACCATCCATCTTCCTGCGTGGTCGAATGTAACCACATCACATCGTGTTACAGTATATGGTACACTCGTAGACGATTTTCATAATGTCGATAAATTAATGATTACCATGATGATGGTACAAGGTGCGAAAGAATTAGATAACTATACTAAAATACAAGATACACGGATCCTCTCTCTAAAATCACGTCTTCAAATTAACCTTCAAACAATACAGGAATTAACATTGATGATTAATGCCTGTGAAGCACTTGTTTGAAGTGGACGCGTCATATGATATTCCATTATTTAAGATAGCATTAAAGTAGTAAGGTATGGCAACTGTTGATTTCGATGCCTTAATTCTCCGAAATGTAATGACCTACGATACGGACGGGGCATTTGTTAAGAATCGATATATTTTTACAGTAAGTACAAATGGTACACAGCTCTGGACGAATAATCTGAGCCTCAATAATGTAACCTTTTCTACCCTCCAAGGTCTTACTGGAAATATATCTGCCCTTCAATCCAATCAACTTAGTAACAACAATACATTTTTTTTGTCCATGCTAGGAAGTACCCTATTTATTAATTCCATTACAACGTCTACTCTCGCAGTCTCCACACTCCAAGGAAGTACAATCTTGTCCAATACGATACAAATCAATTCCACACTGTCTACACCTGTATTATCTACCGTGTATATGAATGTTTCAACCATGAATAATTCTACTCTATCCGTTCCTGTTTTAACGGCTCCTCTTATGAATGTAATCACACTCCAAGGGAATAATTTAGTCTCTAACAACATACAAACAATTGGATTAAATACATCTAGTCTTTCTGCCTTGAATTTATCAGTCTCAAGTGGAGTACTCTCTACCTTGATATGTTCGACTCTTTCTACGACGGTACAGACCTATTCCACATTCATTGGACAATTGATTACTACAAGCAGTATCTTTGCGAATATTCTCGTTGTGGGCACAGGTACCTATCATATTGCCACCGCAAGTACCATTGTTGGCGCCTATCTGTTTGGTTCGACCGTCACTACAAATGGTATCAATGGCTCTACCATGTATGGAAGCACCCTTATCACATCAACGGTTACTACTGGCAATCTTAATTATTCTACCTTGCTAACTAGCACGACTTCTGTATCTACTGCAACGATTTCAACCCTTACTGTGAATTCCTATACCACCTCCAGTGTGACTGGTTCCGCCAATCTAGTCGTTAGCTCATTACGATTTTCTACATTGGCTGGAATTACTGTATCATTGTCCACCTTAACCGCATCCACCCTATTATTCTCCAGTTTTATTGGAAATGTGTTAACTGCTTCTACGTTCATTACCTCTAGTTTGAATGTATCGACCCTTTCAGGGTCTACCTTGGTTGGAAGTACCATCTCTGGCTCTACTATCACTGGTTCTACCATCATTGGAAAACAAATGAATACTACCAATCTTTCTGCGTCCAGTATTATCTACACCCTTACATCGGGTACAAGTATTGTAACATCCACACTCTTGTCTGGCAGCCTTCTTACTTCCGCATCATCGTTTACTACCATTTATGGCACGACTGTTTCTATCACATCGACTACCGCATCAACTCTCATTGGCAGTACCTTATTTGCTCCTCTTCTTTTTGGTTCCACTCTTACTGCATCCTCCTTAACATCGGGTACAACAGTAATGAGCACCATGGGGCTTTCTGTTATGACGGTCAATAATTCCATTGTATCAACCATGGTAGGAGATACAATGATCACAACTTATCTTACCACGTCCAGTCTGATTGGAACGAATGGAAACGTGTCCTCCTTGCTACTTAGCATCGGCTCGTTATCCACGCTTCAATCAAATGCGGTGACGACCTCTACTCTCAATGCTCCTATCGTGTCCACGTCGTTTCTGGCATTTTCCTCTATGATTGGGAGCACACTTACTACCAATACCATTTCTTTCTCTACCTTACTCGCATCCACTCTCACCACTTCTTCTCTATCCATCTCTACTCTTCAAACATCAAGCTTAATAGGAAATACAATTGCGGTTACTAGTACAAATATTTCTACACTGATTGGAACAAATGATATCGTATCTACCCTTACTACTAGTACACTCACTACTGCCAATTCATTCTTTTCGACTCTATCAGGCAGTACTGCTACCATTACCTCTGTAACCGGTTCTACCCTATTTTATTCTAGTTTATCAGGCAGTACCTTGGCCGTTGCGAATATTATTGCGTCTACCTTATCGTTATCAACTGCCTCGTTATCAACATTAACCACCAATACTGTGTTTACATTCTTACCTATCTTCTCCACACTAATTGGTCCATCCATTTTTGTATCATCTCTTAGTGCTCCAAGTACGCTCTATTCTACTCTTATTACAAGTACACTCACTGTATCTTCTGCCACGGTGTCTACACTGAATATTAATTCGGGCTCATTCTCTACACTAACAGGACCTGCTCCAACGGTTTCCTCTTCTATCTTTTCGAGTCTGGTAGGAAGTACACTCAATGTATCCACGCTATCCGTTTCATCTCTTACCTTTTCTACCATGAATCTCTCCGCCTTATCTGTTTCCACACTATCGGTATCTACGTTTACAGGATGTACCATTTTGTTTTCGAGTGTAACAGGCAGTACACTTACTATATCTTCCATTACCAATTCATTATTGGTAGGAAATGCCATGGTTGCTTCCACGATTCTCGGTTCTACCATTGGATATTCTACCCTTCAAGGAAGCACACTCACTACCTCCACCTTATCCGTGTCTTCTATGAATGCATTCTCCACGGCAGTCTCTTCTATGACAGGAAATACATTTACCGTTTCTTCCATGACTGCATCCACCTTATATGTCTACAACACGATTATTTCAAGTCTTCTAGGAAGCACCGTTACCACAGGCAATATTCTTGTTCTCAATACAAACGGAGTCAATCTTGGAATAATGTCTACCTTACAAACAAGTACGATTGCCACTTCCACCCTCATTGGATCCACCCTTTTCTATTCTACTCTTCAAGGAAGTACACTTCTTGTATCCAGTCTAGCGGTCTCCACACTTACCGCAAATGTAGTCGCCATTTCAACGATGATTAATGTTAGCACCGTTACACTCTCTAGTTTGAACTTTTCAACCATATTGGTAAGTTCCATTTCAGCATATAGCATGGGTGTATCTACCTCATTTATATCGGTTATACCCACTAGTACCGCGATCACTTCTACTATTATCATCAACTCTACACTAACCAGCCAGGTTCTATTTTCGACACTCAGTGGAAATACATTGAGTGTTCTATATGAAACCATTCCCAACATGATTGGAAGCACCATGACAACGAGCACCTTGACGGGTTCCAATCTTACCTTTTCTACCATGATGGCGAGCACTGTTTATCTTACCAATACTGGTGTTTCGTCCTTTACTGTTTCTACACTAACAGGAAGTACATTAACCACCAGTACCATCTATGTCAATTCCCTTGTAACAAGTTCATTAAATGGTTCTGACATCATTAATGTATCTTCTATTTCAACAGGTTCTCTTATTGCTAGTACCCTTATTAGCGCAAATCTTGTATCGATTAATGGTTATCTACCACCCATCCTCATTGTAAGTACATTAGGAATTGGAACCGCTGCGCCCATTTCTAATCTTGCTGTATATGGAACAGCCCAGCCCACGGTAAGCATACAAAATGCCGCAACACTCTCACAGCTCATCGCGGCTACGTCCAATGCCCCCGCCTATTCTAGCTGGGCCGTCACAAATGACGGTGTCATTCGTGCCTCTACCTCCAATCTTATTCTTCAATCGGGTTCCTCGGGTGGCGCAATTTACATTAATACGTCCAATAATGTGGGAATTGGTAACAGTAACGCAACCAATCTATTAACGGTTGGCACAACGGCTTCCCCCCCTGGTGTCGGTTCAGTAGGTACTACCAGTCTGGTTGTCTATGGAAACATTGGTCTGTATCAGAATCGTCTGTGCTTTTCGAGTACACCCAACGATTGGAATCAATCCATCTATAACAATCTTCAGAATTTGGATGGAGTGGGTGCGCCACTTGATGTGAATAAATACAATGCGACCGCCGGCCATTGGTTTCGTGTAGGTGGTGCGGCGATTGGTTCGCCGCCCACTACCGCACTATTTATTGGCCCATCCAGTCAAATTGGAATCGGTACCACAGGTGTGTCCGCAAGTACCCCTGTTCGCATCTATGAAGCAACCGGTTCTGGCCCTAGTGCGACAACGGGTTCCATTGTTCTTCAACATGTTTCAGGTCAATCCTCCATTGTATTTCCATCCAATGGTAATTTGGGTTCGGATCGTGGTTGGATTTCGTTCTATGAAACGACGCCTACTATTGTGGGTCCTGGACTGACTTATACCCAATCTCTTCTATTCAGCTGCGCGGATGATGCAGCGGCATCAGGGCCCGATTCTGTTATTCTGATTCCCAAAGGGAATATGGGATTCCAACCAACCGGCGGATATACCTACTTTTCAGGTAATGTTGGAATTGGAACCGCTACGACGACGTATCCGTTATATGTAAACGGAATTGGTAACATTACAGGCGGGTTGGTCGCAAATGGTTCAACCAGTCTTGTTGCCAGTGCGACAGGAAAAGTTACTCTTGCGGGTTCTAACCCATCCAATCAGTTGACCTATAGTTCCGCTTCAGTGAACAATCCATCCGTTTCGATCTTTACAAACGGAAGTATTAATACAAGTGGCAATCTATATCTTGTATCAGATCGGCGAATCAAAACAAACATTCAACCCATCCAAGACGTATTACACATTATTCAATCTCTTTCATTTGTGTCCTATGATCATATCGATGCTCGTGTCCAGAACTGTTCCGTCGGTCTTATTGCTCAACAGATAAAAGCTATTCTTCCTGATACCATTACATTGATATCTGATTTCATTCCCAATGTATTTCAAACACCAACGTTTCAACGTATGGAATCCGTTGTAGAATTAACTTTTTTAAAACCAGTTGACATTGTTATCGGCGATACCATTAAATGTATCATTACTAATTCAAACGGAAATACTACGGAACACATTACACAACTATCATACCTTTCCGATGATACAACACAGATTCGTGTTGAGGTATGGGATGATTTTGATTCAACCAAACAAGTACTCGTATATGGTAAGCTGATTAACGATTTTCACCATATTGATAAACAAATGATCGGATTATTGGGAGTAGCAGGAATCCAGCAACTTGATACGCTTATTCAAACTCAACAGAAAACAATTGAACAATTAAATAATGAACTAACATCGGCTTCACTTACATTATCATCTCTTCAAGCACGAATCCTATCGTTAGAAACGAATCTGAACGCATAAATATTACTTCATACTGACTATTTCATTGATATCATATATAAATGAAATACAAATTAATCATATCGTAAGTAGAGAGAATGGCGACCGCCGATTTTAATAAATTGACATTCCGAAATGTCACCGTTGTCGATCCGACAGGGTTGTTTGTCCCCATTGGGAGGATTTATACGGTTGGATTGAATGGATCCGTCGTATGGACAAATGATCTGGCTCTTAATCAACTATCTTTCTCTACCCTGACGGGAAGTACGATAACATCTGGTATCATAAATGGTTCTACGTTTTATACGTCGTCGATTGCCCTTTCTTCGCTATTCGGTAGCAGTATTCAAGTGAATACGGGTCTAACATCGTCCGTTCTGTATAGCACCATTCAGGGCAGTACGCTATTTTTGTATACCCTACAAAATACATCTACCATTACTTCCTTAACGACACAAACCTCTTCCATTCTATTTTCAACTGGTTCTGTCAGCTCTCTTTCTACCTCCCTCCTTACTGCCTCACTTATTAGCTATTCTACGCTACAAGGCAGCACCTTATCCTTTACTACTACTCAAAATAACTCAACTCTATCCACGTCACTTCATCGACCATCCAATCTCACCTTTCTAAATGGTGTGGGGAGTTCCATGATTGCCTCTCAATCGGGTTATTCCTCTATCACGGTATCTTCCCTTCAGGGTGACCTATTATCCACCTTTGTATTAAACTATTCTACAGGTACATTCTTACAAACGCTTTTTAATACATTAACCATCGATATCTTATCCATTTCTACTACGACACAAATCGCAAATGCCAATGCCAATTCTCTCACAGGTCCTACTCTTCAAGGCTATCAATTATCAGCCACTAGCTTATCTGCGAGTACCATCGCCGCCTCCAGTATGTATGGTTTTGCCGCCCTTACCTCGACCATGCTCGCCTCCAGTATTGTTAATCAAAATACAACCTTTTCTACATTTGCCGCATCGAGTATCACGGTATCTACGCTTCTTGCTTCTAGTTTTGCGGGAAGTACCATTAGTGCTGCGTATTTTATACCATCCACCACCACTACCTATTTATTTACAGGTATCAATCTATCCCTTTCTACCATTGTGTTTTCTACCTTTGTATCTACAATTCCTACCTATTCCACCTTAACGGTGAGCAATGCCCTAGGAAGCACCTTATCTGCTTCTGCGCTAACTGCCTCTAGCTTTTTAGGAAGTAGCTTATTTGCTTCCACCATCACAACTTCTAGTATTACCTATGGTACATTGTCCGCATCCTCTTTCATTACATCCAGTTTGTCCGCGTCAACGGTCATTGTAACCTCCATGTCGGGTTCTACCTTGGTCGGAAGTACCGTTAATACGCTGACGCTGAATGCCTCCAATCTTCTTCTCGGATCACTTACTACTTCAACAATTTCAGGTTCTACCTATCAGGGCTCCACCCTCACAGTAACTCTTCTTTCAGGTTCTGCTGGTTCGACACCCTTTCTTCAAACGAATACAGCGAATGGTTCCACCATTGCGATAAGTACTCTACAAACCAATCTTCTTGGTACTTCCATGTCGAATGTAAGCACGATGTCCTTATCGAATATGGTTGCGTCTACTGTATATTATTCTACCGTTATTGGAACAACATTAACTACATCTACCCTATTCGTTTCCTCTATGTATACCAGTTCGATTGCGGGAACGGTTATTGTAGGAAATACCGAATCTATTATTATTACCCTATTCTCTACCATGTTGGGCAGTACCGCAACTGTATTAAGTACTGTTACTTCCGCACTCACTGTATCTACACTCTCCTCTGTGTCACTTACTGCGTCTACGATTACGTCAATGACAGGAACGATGAACTCTATCCAATTTTCTACGTTGGCAGTGTCCACGCTTTATGCGAATACCAATGTATCAACTGTATCAGGAAGTTCCGTCACATTATCCACGTTAGTATCTCCATACATCGCCTTCTCTACCATGTCGGGTGTATTTACCTATATTTCAACGGTTACCGATATATCATTTACAATCAATGCGGTCAGCGCATCGACCATCACAGGATGTACACTTATAACGAGTTCGATTGCGGTTCCTTCTTACACATGGAGTACACTAGCGGTATCGACCACCACCGTTTCAACGATGTCATTCTCTAGTTTATTGGGAAGTACCCTTAAAACGAATAACATGAATGTGTCTACGTTATCGGTATCAACTTCATTTTTTTCAACTCTGATGGGTAACGTATTTAGCGGACCGGTTCTTACTGTTTCGACCATGGCAGGCAGTACTGTGATTATGTCTACCGTAAATGCGTCCACCCTTCAGGCCTCTACTCTTTCAGGAAGTACCATAAATGGTGTTACTGCATTTATTTCTACTCTTAATTCAAATAATGCTGTATATTCTACCTTGACGGGTGTAAACATGACAGTATCTTCCATGGGATTCTCCACGATTCTTGGCAGTACATCCATTTTATCAAGTTTGAACGTATCAACCCTATTCTATTCTACCATGACAGGCAGTACTACGATCTTGTCGACTGTGAATGTATCGAGTCTTGCGATTGCCTCTAGCATCTTTTCCACTATAACAGGTCCTTTACTCAATACCGTGATATTGAATGTTTCATCTGTGAATGTACCCTCCTATATCTTTTCTACCCTTCAAACAAATGGTCTTGTTACCAGTACATTATACGCATCTACCGTCTATGGAAATAATATGAACGTTTCTACCTTAACAGTGTCTACTGTGGCGGTGTCTACTGTGGCGGTGTCGTCCATGTTCTACTCCACGATCACTGGGACTTCTGTCACAACCTCTACTACCACAATCTCCACGCTTATTGTCCCCAATCTTCCTGTCTGTACAATCTCTGTTTCTACTCTTACCATTCCCAGTCTAATTACTTCCAGTATGACCGGTTCTGTCTTGCTAGCCTCTACCTTATCTACTACCTCGATTGCTTTTTCGACACTAACCACCAGTAGTCTTACTCTTTCAAGCGTGGCAGTCTCTACTACCCAAGGATCAAACTTTACCACCTCTACTCTTGTTGGAAGTACAATCAACACAATCGGATTGGTATATTCTACCTTATCCGCAAGCACTCTTGCGGTATCCACTTTGATTGCGTCCACCGTTGTTCTCTCTTCGCTTTTTGGAAGTACCACGGTTGTATCCTCTCTTTCTACTTCCGCAATGACGTATTCTACCTTATCCGCCAGCACGGTTTTGTTTATCAATACCACCGCCACCAATGCGATAAATGTATCAGTTGTGAATGCCAGTACAGTAATGACTTCGTCTATTCGATATGTTACCAATATCAATGCGTCTACCATTATTACCACGAGTATGATATCGACCAATAGTATTTTCAATTGTAATGCCGTGGGAATTGCTACCGCGCCTGGCTCTAATGTAATTGCGGTATACAGTACGGTCAATCCAACGATTGCGGTTGGCTCTGCTGGTAACCTCTCCAGTATTTTGATGGCGGCTCCCACTTCAGCGGGCGCCTTTTCTACTTGGTCGGTCCTAGGCGATTCTGTCATTCGCAATTCATCTGGCAATCTCATTCTTCAATCCGGTTCTACAGGCGGTGCGATGTTTATCAATACTTCCAATCAAATTGGCGTCGGTACGAATGTTGCTTCCAATCTCTTAACGGTCGGTATCAATACGTCTCTTCCAGGAACGGGCGCAGGTACTACCCGATTACTTGTCTATGGAAACATTGGATTATATCAAAATCGTGTCTGTTTCAACACAACGACGACCGCATTTACCGATTCCATTTATAATAACAATCAGAACTTGGATGGTTTAGGAGCATTTAACGGTTTCAAATACAATTCAAATTCGGGACATTACTTTGGCGTCGGTGCGGTTTCAGGCTCCACTGTTCCTACATCGATGTATATTAACGGTTCCAGATTAGTAGGTATCGGTACTGCCACGGTGAATGGAGCCCTTCACCTCTATGAAACAGGTACCGCCCCCTCTGCTACCACAGGTTCAATCTATCTCCAGCATGGAAATGCGAGCGGCAGTTCCTCCATTGTATTTAAATCATCAGGTACAAGTGATTATGGTTCCATTACATTTAATGAAAACGCAACCAATCCATGGGGTACCGCAACCTCCATCTTACAAATTGGTGTTTCTGGTGGAGCAGGAAACGATCATGTAATTTTCAATCCAGTAGGCAATGTAGCATTTCTTCCTGCGGGAGCTCTTACCTATTTTTCAGGTCGTGTTGGTATCGGAACGTATTCTGCGTGGACAGGTCCGACGACTACTGCTGCGATGCTGTATGTAAATGGAGCCGCTCGTTTTGATTCCTATGTTACAGTTGCGAATGCTAATATTAACTCCTATTATTCAGCCGTTAACATTTATGCTGTATTTATCAGCACACTACAAAAAAATTATACTTCACAGAAAAAATACGCAGTTGCGTCTAGAACGTATAGCCTAGTTTCTCAGTTTAATACGTATAATCAAGGTAGAAGAAAATATTTTAGATCAGAATATCATGTATGTTTAGGGGGAGGAAATTACGGGTGCTGGAGTTATGGCAATCGATACGCGCCTATCCCTGGTGGATATACATTCGTATGTACAGTACGCGATCTTAATTGTGATTATTGGAGCTGTTGGTATACATGTCGTGGGTATAATGATAGTCGATACGGATATTGGCGTCAAACTTCACCCCCGCCACATTATTATTACGTAACAGTACATAAAAACTATGCTCTCGCATCAACCACATACAGTCGTTATTATTCCACTACACGTGGGGCAGATACATTTAATATATCCTATACACCTGATGCTAGCTTTACAGGTACTCCTGCCAATTCGACTACCGTACTTGTAGCGCGAACGACATCTGGTTCATTAAATACATTAGCTATTTATGCGAAAGGCGGAGACATTGTGGTCAGCGGTACGTTTTATTTTAGTTCTGATTATCGTATTAAGACCAATATTCGACCTGCATCGGGTCTCTTGGATATTCTTCGAAAATTACGATTTGTATCGCATGATTATCTCGAATCATCCAGACACTGTCCTATCGGCTTGATCGCTCAAGACGTTCAGGAGATCTACCCTGAAGCCATTCGTCTCTCTTCCGATTACGTCCCCAATATCCTATCAAAACCAGCCCTTTCTTTTGAAGATGGTGTCGCTGTATTTACCTTTCCATCAGCTGTCGATGTAGAAGAGGGCGACCTCCTCAAGTACACTGTGATTCATAAAGGTGAATCCAAAGAATATACGGAAACCGTGTTGTTTTCTAATGGAAATGTACTTCACGTGTCTGCGTGGCCTGAAGCAGACCTCGCGGATCAGGTATCTGTCTATGGAAAACAAGTCGACGACTTCCATCATCTCGACAAGACCTCGATTGCTATGCTCGGTCTCGGTGCCTTGAAACAAGTACATCGCACCGCAAAGGATCAGAAAAAGCTTCTTGATAACATGGAGTCTTCTATGACAGATATGGAAACTACACTTTCTTCCATGATGACCCAGATGAAGGCATTACAGACACGATTCTCGATGCGCTAAATCATTTTAGTTCATTATAACTTCTTCGTGTGGACGGGATCTTCCCTTCAAAACGATGAATCTAATAGATATGGCTACCTTCGCCAATTTCCTTACCCTCCGAAATTCCAACTTGGCGAATTTCAATGCGGTGAACATGACGGGTAGTACGGTCAATGGTATCTCTACGGTAATGGGCTCCACCATTATGTATTCTACCTTGGTCGGTAAAGCGCTGACTACGTCCGCGTTGACGACGTCTACGTTGACCCTTTCCTCCACTATCATTACGCTCGGCGCCAGCACCAATCAGTCCTACAATTTCAGTAGCGGGTCCTTTTCTGGTTGGGTATCCACCCTCAGTAGTCTCACCAGTACCACAAAAGTATCAATGAATCAGAATGCCACGACCATTCTTGTAACCCATTCCAACTCTTCTACCATTAACATCACAAGTAATACGGGTTCCACGTGGTCGAGTCTAACCGGTGCCAACGGGTTACCCGCGGGAGCAACCGCCTATCCTCTTACTACCGCGACAGGAACACCCAACTACACGTCTATTTCCCAGTCCGCTACCGGTCAATACATCATGGCATCCGTGAGCGGTGGATTGATCTATACCTCCGCCAATTCGGGTGCTACGTTTACTTCTGCTGGTATGGGAACACCTTACATCTATCTGCCTTTTGAAAATGCCTTTACCGATGTG